>ENA-OWNT01004939-OWNT01004939.1-seawater-metagenome-genome-assembly--contig:-NODE-4939-length-11338-cov-3.957020_pt1 | contig 11338 bp, 7 predicted proteins | sample MGYA00238136_ERZ651165 | MGnify/ENA primary metagenome ERZ651165 (study PRJEB26861, sample SAMN08777766) | seawater metagenome | isolation source: coastal seawater | place: USA: Florida | collected... | reverse complement strand
CGACGTGACCGTCGACGGGGAGGTCATCCTCGCCGACGTGCCCGCGACGCTCCTGATCTTCCTGGAGAAGGAGCTGAACGACCTGCACAGCTTCGTCGGCGGCATGCCCGTGCTCGACGAGTCGCGTACCTGGCGGGCCGACCCGAACTCGCACCTGTTCCGGACGGATCCGGTCCGTACCCACAAGACGAAGAAGGTCCAGCGCCCCATCGTCCTGTACGACGCGACCGAGGAGCACCCGGCTCAGACGCAGCTGATCACCGAGGACCTGACGATCGGCCACTGGGAGACGACCTACCGCTCCGGCGCCCTGCCGGTGCCGCGGAAGGAAGCCCTCCTGGAGCGGATCGACACCCTTCGCGATGCGGTGAAGCGCGCCCGGGCACGGGCCAACGACACCGAGGTCGAACGCCGGGAAGTGGGCGAGAAGCTCCTCGGATGGCTGTTCGCCTGAACCGCCCGGCCGCCCCGGCCACATCTCTGTGGTCGGGGTTGCTTTGTTTTCAATGCAAGTTATGTGTTTTTGGTGGGCGAGAGCTCACACCTCAACGGAGGTCAGACTGAGGCTGAGTCGAAAGGTGAAGCACGTCCACATGCAGGTTCGAGTCCTGCCCCCCGCATTCGCCCCGTCTGGGGCCCTGGGCGGGGGTGGCGGAAGGGTAGACGCACCGCGCACAGCGGCGTGGACGAAGCAAAGCTCAAGCGATTCCTCCGAAGCTGATGTCTTGTCGTGGTCGTCATCTCGAGGTCTGCCGACGAATTGTCGGAGGTCGCGGGTTCATGTCCCGCCTGGCCCGCCATCCATATGGGCCAGTAGCTCAGCGGTAGAGCGCCGACACTCAGAGAGGATCGAGCAGATTCAACGCCGGTGACGACGGCAATCGCGACACCACGGCCCCCGGGAGTAGGCTACACCCCCGGGGGCCCAGGTGTCTCAGGGGGCGGGCCGCAGGGCCCACACCATGGCGCCGAGAGGCAGCCCGAGCCCCAGCACCAGGCCGAGGTTGTGGTTGCCCAGCAGCGCGGTGCCGAGGCCGACCAGCGCCAGGGCAGCCAGGGCAGCAGCGATGGCCTGAGGCCCACGCCCCTCGGTGCGGGGAGACCACCAGGCCGCCCCGATCAGGCCGAGGGTGAGGGGACTGGCGACCGTGAGGTTGTGGTGTCCCCAGAAGGGGGCGAAGGTGCCGAGGCTGCCCACCAACAGGGCCGCGCTCCCCCACAGCCCGACGGCGAGGCCGTGCAGGGCCACGAGGGCTCGGCCCGCCCCGCGGTGGGCCCGGGCCGTGCCGACGAGCACCGAAGCCCACAGCGCGCCGAGGAAGATCATGAGCGGGTGGCGCTGGGGGCCTTCGGCTGGCACGGTGGCTGGGGCGACCGAGGCGAGCTGGCAGCGAGGCCCGACGAGGGGGCGACCGCCCGGGTGACGGACCTGCTCGAGGCTGGAGGCCAGGCGGTCGGGGAGGAAGCTGGCGCTGTAGTGGTCGACGGGGCGGTGGGCGAAGGCCCCGGAGCCCCAGCGCAGGCCGAGCCACAGGGGGAGGTGGTCGCCGCTGTGGCGCAGCACCTCGCCGGCCGGGCTGATGCCGGAGAGCCCGGAGAGCTCGGCCTTCACGCGGCCGCCGACGGCGTCGTCGATCCGGTCGAGCACCATCGTGGTGCAGTTGGGTCGGTACCAGTTGTAGGGGAAGACGAGGTCGGCGTTGAGGTCGGTGGTCAGCGCGCCGGAGAAGGTGCCGAGCTGCGCCGGGGACAGGTCGAGACGCTGGGCGGTGACCCCCCGGCCCTTGCGGTCGTAGGTGGCGCGGACCTCGGCCAGCTGCCGCGAGGCCACGTAGTAGGGCTTGGTCATGGTGAGCACCTCCCAGGCCATCTTGGGAAGGGCCTCGACGTCGAAGCGACCGTAGTCGTAGACGGGGGAGAACTCGCCCTGGCCCGGGTCGTAGAGCAGCACGGCGGTGTGGCCGAAGATGGTCTGGACATCGGTGCCAGGGGACATGGTGAGCAGCCAGGCGCCCTCGCTGAGCTCGCAGGCGGGCAGCGGCTCGGCGTGGGCGGCGTGGAGGGCGAGGAGGAGGGAGAGCATCGGGGCTCGCGGTCGTGCGGGTGGAGGAGAGCGCGGTCGGCGATCGCGACATGTTCGCATCCCGCGCGCCGGCGTGGACACCGATGTCGCGGTTCGTCCACAGGTGCACGGGGCGTGAAGGCCCGGACGTCGTGTTCGTCGGTGTCGTTCCCTTGGCCCGGCCGTTGCATCCCGATGGCCCACGGAGGTTCGTCGATGTCTTGGATCTGGTGGGCGCTGTCGCTGTCCTCGGCCACTCCCACGGTGGAGGAGCCGGTGGAACCGGAGGCCACGTCCCCCGCTCCGGCGGCGGAGGTGTCCTTCGTGTTCGAGGGGCAGCCGGACTGCGTGACCATCGACTACCGCGACGGTGCCACCCACCTGAGCAACGGCTGCGATGGGGTGCTGCTGGTCGACCAGTCGGTGCAGCCCGGCTTCCGGCCGCTGGCGCCTGGGGAACACGTGGTCGTGAAGGACCTGTCCGCCTTCACCCTGGGCCTGGACGGGGAGCTCTATGCCGCCGTGGCCCATCTCCGGCCCTGAGCATCGGGCGGCCAACGGCGGTAGGCTCCGGCCATGAAGCGCTCCCACCAGATTCTCCTCGGTGCCCTCGGCGCCACCGTCGTGGCCGGCTCCGCCTTCGCGTGGCGCTTCTCCGCCACGAACACCCCCCCCGAGCGGGTGGTGCAGGACGTGACGAAGCTGATCTCCATCCCGGTCGAGCGGGTGGTCCACCCGCGCTCGGTCGGGGAGATCGCCGACCTGGTGCGGCGCCACGAGGGCCCGATCAGCATCGGGGGCGGGCGCTTCAGCATGGGCGGCCAGATCGGCACCGACGGCACGCTCTTCCTCGACCTGCGCCAGTTCGACGATGTGCTCGAGGTCGATGTCGACGCCAAGACGGTGCGGGTGGAGGCCGGGGCCACCTGGCGCACGGTGATCGAGGCCCTCGACCCCCACGATCTGTCCGTGAAGATCATGCAGTCCTACGCGGACTTCACGGTGGGCGGCACGCTGTCGGTCAACGCCCACGGTCGCTACGTGAACCTGGGGCCGGTGGTGCACTCGGTGCGGTCCTTCACCCTGGTGCTGGCCGATGGCTCGGTGCAGCGCTGCTCCCGCACCCAGAACGAGGAGCTGTTCTGGGGGGCCATCGGTGGCTACGGCGCCCTGGGGGTCATCGCCGAGGTCGAGCTCGACGTGGCCGACAACGTGGCGGTGGAGCGCACGGTGGCCCGCATGCCCGTGGAGGACTTCCAGGGTTGGTTCGACGAGCACATCGAGGGCTCTTCCTCCGCCGTGTACTTCAACGCCGACCTGTACCCGCCGGCCTACGACGACCTCGTCGCCATCACGTTCTCCGAGACGGACCGTGCTCCCACGGTGGACCAGCGCCTGCAGAAGGGCGGCGAGTCCAGCGCCTTCGACAAGCTGACCTACTGGTGGGTGAGCGAGGCCCCCCTGGGGAAGGAGGCGCGCAGCGAGGTCATCGACCGGATGCGCCTGGCCAAGAAGCCCGTCGTGTGGCGGAACTACGAGGCCAGCTACGACGTCCTGAGCCTGGAGCCGGGCTCGCGGAAGCGGTCGACCTACGTCCTGCAGGAGTACTTCGTCCCGGTCGAGCAGTTCGACGCCTTCGTGCCCGAGATGCGCCGCATCTTCCAGGCCCACGACGTCAACGTGGTGAACGTGAGCATCCGCCACGCCACGGCCGACCCGGACACGCTGCTCAGCTGGGCCCCGACGGAGTCGTACGCCTTCGTGATCTACTACAAGATGGGCACCTCCCAGGAGGCCTGGGACGCCGCCGGCGTGTGGTCGCGGGAGATGGCCGACGCGCTCATCGAGGTGGGGGGCAAGTGGTACCTGCCCTACCAGATCCACATGACCGACGAGCAGCTCCATCGGGCCTACCCACGGGCGAAGGAGCTGTTCGCCCTCAAGCGTCGCGTCGACCCGGACTACAGCTTCCGGAACCGCCTGTGGGACCGCTACCTCCCGCCGACCACGGTCATTCGAGAGCGTGCGATGGAGGCGGGCATTCGAGACCGTCTCGCCGCTCGAGACGACTGGCAGCGCCCAGAAGACCAGACCTTCCTGACCCTGCCCGAGTGGTACATCGTGTACTCGGCCGACGAGCTGGGGGCCTTCCTGACGAACGGGGGAGCTCCGAGCGACTTCCCCTTCTTCGCCAGCATCGCCCAGTTCTGGGACCTGTACGCCGCGGTGCGGGGGAGCACGGCGGGCCGCTACGAGTTCAACACTGGCTACCACGCCATGATCGGGGTGATCGGCGCGTCCTACACGGTGGAGTACGCGGTGAAGGGGCTGTGGGAGGCCACCGCGGGCCGCCTGACGGAGGCGATCGGTGGGCACCGGCATCCGCTCGATGTGGCCTACGCGGACGTCGCGACGGACTACGGGGCCTTCATCCATCACACCCCCTGGTATGCGTTCGACTTCGCGGGGGAGCGGCGAGGGATGCCCGCGGCGGACTGGTCCGTGCGCGGCCTGGAGCGAGGGCTGTCCCTGCGCACGGAGCTGTTCCTCAAGGGCTGGTGGGGATGGGCGATGGGGGCGGGCAGCCAGGCGGCCTACGGCGCGGAGACCGACACGATCCTGGCCTGGGTCGACCTGTCGGAGGTGACGGTGCCGGGCAACCACCTGCCCCTGAAGCTGGTGGAGCCCCTGGGCGGCGACCACCAGCTGGTGGCGATTCCCCGCTACGAGCCGTTCAGCACCGCGGTGCCGGAACTGGCTCGGAAGGGGGTGCGGTTCGTGGAGATCGCCGGTGGCGACACGGTGCTGGTGCAGGTGGTGGCGCCGGCGGACTGGTCCAACGTCGATCCCTACGGCGACCTGCTGGCGGCGTGGCCCATCCTCACGGAGCCAGGCAAGCAGCGGGTGACGATGGAGGTGCCCATCGGGCGGCTCCACGAGGTGCTGCCGGCGCTGGAGAAGGAGCCGGTGGAGCTGGAGCACCTCTACGACTTCTGACGACGCACGTCGGCCCAAAGGCACCTCCCGTGCTAGTTCTCGGGGCATGGGCCGTGAGGACGACACCTGGGAGCCCGGGGCCGACTGGGCCCCCGGCGCCGCCCCCGCGCAGACTGCCGAGTCAGGGCCGGTCGCGGAGGGCCCTGCGCCACGGGAGGGCGCAGTGCTCCTCGGCCAAGGCGGCATGGGCCAGGTGTGGCGTGTGCGCGACCCGGAGCTTCGTCGCCATGTGGCGCTGAAGGTGCTGCGTCCCGGGCTGGGCCATCGCCCCGAGGCGCGGGCTCGCTTCTTGGCGGAGGCGCAGCTCACGGCCCAGCTGGACCACCCTGGCATCGTGCCGGTCTATGCGATGGGGATCGACGACGACGGGCAGCCCTGGTTCACGATGAAGGAGGTCCGTGGGCGAACCCTGGAAGAGGTAGCGGGGGAGCTGTCCCCCCGGGAGCACCTCGACGTGCTGCGGCGGGTGTGCGAAGCGGTGGCCTCCGCCCATGCGCGAGGGGTGGTGCATCGCGACCTCAAGCCGGCGAACGTGATGTTGGGGGCCTTCGGTGAGGTCCTGGTGCTCGACTGGGGCATCGCTCGTGAGGAGGAGCCCAGCGGCGCGGTCGACACGGTACGGAGCGACCTGGCGGCCCAGGGCGACCGCCTCACCCGCCTGGGCCGGGTGCCAGGCACGCCAGGGTACGTCGCGCCAGAGTTGCTGGAGGGGGCCCCCGCGTCCCCTCGCAGCGATGTGTTCGCCCTCGGGCAGATGCTGGCCCAGGTGGCTCTCCCCCTCGAGGAGGTGGTGGCGCGATGCTCCGCCGTGTGGCCCGACGAGCGCCCGGCCGATGCCTCCGTCCTGGGGCGGGAGCTTGCGGCTTGGCTGAGTGGTGAGGCGCAGCGGGAGCGGGCCCACGAGCTGCTGCAGCAGGTGCAGCAGCGGTCTCCGGAGGTGCGAGCCACCCGCGGGCGGGCTGCCACCGTGCAGGCACGGGCCGAGGCCATGGACCGCAGCCTGCCCCCCGGTGCTGCGCTGGACACCAAGCGGGAGCTGTGGGCCCTGCAAGACGAAGCCGAGGCCCTGCTTCGGGAGGCGGCCCTCTTGGAGGTGGAGGTCGAGGCCGGCCTTCGTGGGGCCTTGGCCCACGCACCCGACGATCCGATCGTTCACGCGGCCCTGGCCGAGCACCACCTGGATCGCCTGATCGAGGCCCGCGAGGCGGCGCGACCGACCGAGGCGCTCCGAGAGGAGGCCCTCCTTCGGCGTCACCTGGGCAGGGTGCCGCCCTCGGTCGAGGCCGGGCAGCGGGCGCGCACCTGGCTTCGGGGCACCGGTCGTGTGCGGCTTCGTCTCGACCGGCCGGTGCCGGGTCGCCTGCTCCGCTTCGAGGAGGTCGATCGGCGGCTGCGCGCCGTGCCCTCCGCGGACCTGGGCGTGGTGGACGCGGTAGACCTCGAGCTCCCCTACGGGAGCTACCTGCTGGAGCTCGGGCAACTGCGTCTGCCCTTCTATGTCGAGCGTCTCACGGAGACCCGCTGGCGCGCTCCGGGCGAGCCCGACGACCGGGTGATCGTGGTACCGCACGAGCCGCTGCCGTCCGACCAGGCGCTGGTGCCCGAGGGATGGTTCATCGCGGGCGGCGACGCGGCTGCGCCCCAGGCTGCCCCCCGGATGCAGCTGTGGGTGGAGCGCTTCGTCATGCAGCGGCATCCGGTGGTCAACGGCGACTATCTGGCCTTCCTCAACGAGCTCGTCGCCCGGGGAGACGAGACCTTGGCCATGGCCTGTGTGCCTCGCGCGTCCATGGAGCGCGAGCCCCTGTGGGGGAGGGACACCCACGGACGCTTCTACATGCGACCCGACGAGGAGGGCGACGAGTGGCCGGTGGACTGGCCCATCGCCGTGGTCGACTTCGACGCGGCCTCCGCCTTCGCTTCCTGGTACGCAGCCTCGACCGGTCTGCCGTGGCGCCTTCCCACGGAGTGGGAGTGGGAGAAGGCCGCCCGCGGCGCCGACGGTCGGGCCTTTCCTTGGGGCGACCGACTCGACCGCGACTTCTGTCGAAACGTGAAGAGTCAAGGGGACTATCACTTCCCTGCGTCCCCGGACGATCACCCGGAGGACGTGAGCGTCTACGGCGTCCGACACCTCGGCGGCAACTTCCACGACTGGTGCGCCAGCCCCTGGGATCCGGTGCTCGCCGCCGTCGACGGCCAGGTGGCCCCCGGGGGTGAGGTGCCTGCCACGAAGCGCATGCTGGTGATCCGAGGGGCGAGCTGGAATGGTCGACCGACCTTCGCTCGTGCGGCGTCACGGATACCTCTGGTGCGAAACAGCCGTGCCCATGTGACGAGTTTTCGTCTGGTTCGGTCCGTATGAAGTGTTTTCTCGTGCGTGTAGAGCCCGGCCGCGTGACCGCAGGAGAGGTCGGCTCGGCCGCGACCTCGAGCGCGGTGTGCTGGCCCCATGACGCGCTCCGGTCGCTCCTTGCGCCCGCGCCCGGTGTCGCCCTTCCGGGCCGAGATGCCCAGGTCTCGGCCAGAGAGGCCGAGGCCGGCCGGCTGCTCCACCGGGCCCTTCGCGGGCCGGTCAGCGAGCGCCTGGCCCGCTTCCTCGGCGGTCCGGGGCCGCGTGCGGTGCTGGTGGAGGGTGGCTCCGAGCTGCCATGGGAGCTGCTGAGCGACGGGTCCGGGAAGGGGTTGGAGGCCAGCGGGCAGGCCCTGGTGGCGCGTTTGCTCCCCGGGCGACCGCCTCGCGATGTCCCGCCTTCCGCCGACCTGCGGGTGGGGCTGTGGGCCACCGAGGAGGACCCAGCGAGCCGTGCCATGGCCGAGTCCCTGCGTGGCTTGGGGGCGGCAGACGGTGTCGGGGGCCTGATGCATCTGGTCTGCCATGGCGACCGTGCGCCGGAGGCACTGCTGGAGCTCGCCCGGGCCGGGCTGTCGCCCCACAGCGTCGGCCATCAGCTGGCCACCCAGCTCGAGCAGGCTGGCCTGGTGGTTCTCGACGTCTGTCTGTCGGGCTCGGGCCGTGGAGACCTGGTGGAGGCGGTGCTCGCGTCGGGCTGCGGAGGGTGTGTCGCGCCGCGCGGCCCTCTCAGCCTTCCGGCGCTGGGGCGCTTTGCTGAGGCTCTGGGCGACAGCCTGCGGGAGGGAGCCGCGGTGGCGGAGGCGGTGCAGGCCGGGCGTCAGGCGGTGCGGGCGCTGGCCTCCCCTCGGCCCGAGGGGAGATGGCATCGGATGAGCTTGTTCCTGACACACCCGGCGGTGCTGTCGCGGGTCCTGGTGGACCCACGTTGGTCACCCCGGGGGTGGGGCCCACTCGAGCCGGACGCCCGGGCCCTGCTCGACGACGCCCTGGCCCTGGCAGAGCACGGCTACCTGGGAGTGGAGCACCTGGCGCGGGCGCTGTCGTCGCGGGAGCGATCGGTCGGACGGACGGACCTGCCGCCGGTGCCGGAGCTCCAGGTCGGCGACGGAGCGATGCGGCTGAGCGTGCGCCTGCAGCGGTGGACGTGGTCGGCCGAGGTGGGGCGGGCCGATCTGGTTCAGCGCACGGTGTCGGCGCTGGATGACTGGCTGTCGGCGCCCGAACGTGTGCCGCGGCCGGGCGGAACGACGCTGGAGCTTCCCGCGGGTCCGGCGGGGGACGCCGCCCCGCTGGCGCGGCGGTTGATGGTGCTGGGGGGGCCGGAGGACGGTCGTGTGCTGGTGCCGGCGGTGGGGCAGTCCATCGGGCGCTGGGCCGAGTCCGGGCCCGATCTGGCGCTGTACCGAGACACCCCGTGCTGGGACCCCTACCTGTCGCGCCGACACCTGCTCTGGCAGGGCGAGGGGCGAGTTCGGTGGCTACGGCCCGGCCACCATCTCCGGGGAGACCGCACGCTCGGCGACGAGCGGGTCCGGCATGGCGACCGGTTGCACCCGAGCCCCGGCACGACGCTGCTGGCGCTTGCGGCAGAGCAAGGCTGAGCGGGCTCATCGAGCCAGGTCGACGCTCGCGACGAGGACCTTGCCCCAGAACAGGTCGTCGCGGAGGCCCTCCCACGGATCGGGCCAGGCGAGGTCCTCGGGGAGGAGCAAGGCCCAGCCGCTGTCGCCCTCGGGAAGCACGAGATCGAGCATGTGCCGGCCGTCGCTGTGGGTGGGGAGCTCGTCGGTGCGAACGGCTTCCGCCCGGGTGGCAGGGAAGAGCAGCTCCCAGCCTTCGCCGCGGTCCCACAGCACGACGACCCAGGCAGGCTGCGGCGGCGCCTCGAAGAGCAGCGTGGTGCCGGTGCTGGCGCCCATGGTCAGGTCACCGGCGCTGAGGCCGAAGCGGGAGGCCGCGGGGGGGGGAACGGCCCAGCGGGGGGGCGTGGGCGGCGACCCCAGGGCATCGAGAGCCTGACGGAGCTCACCGAGTCGTCCGGCGAGGACGGGGTCGTGGGCGAGGCGGTCCTCCAGGTCGGACCGCTCGTCGGGCGCGAGACCTCCACCGAGGTACTTCCACAGCGTCGCTCGATTCATGACCCGCTCCGCAGGTGGTGGCGCGCGTGGGCGCGGAAGGTGGGGAAGCCCGATCGGGGGAAGGGCACGTCGGGGTGCCAGTCGGCGAGGAGCTCGCGCTCGAATGCGGTCCGCAGGCCCCGCCCTTCGGGAAGGTCGGCTAGCCGCTCGAGCACGGGGCCGAGGGCCGCGACCCGTGCGTCGATGTCCTCCGCGAGAAGGAGGCGGGTGCACCGGTAGCGGTCCTGGCGCAGGGCTGGGGGCAGGCTCTCGGAGAGGAGACGACCCCAGGTGCTGTCCCGGTCGCCACTCCCACCGTCGGCGAGCCAGCGCCGGAGGTGCGGGAGGCGCCCCTTGAGTACGACCAACAGCACCCAGGTGGTGAGGGGGGCCCGAGCGGCCTCACCCAGGTCGACCCGAAGCTCGTCGTCTTGCTCGCAGGGCGGGGAGAGCGGGCGCTCCAGGTCGAAGGCGAAGCCGGTGCCGAGCTCCTGCCAGGCCCAGGCCCAGGCCCAGCGACCCACGGCGGACTCACTGCGGTGGGCCAAGGCGTCGAGGTGTAGCAGGGCATCCAGCACGGCGTCGGGACGCTCTCCGGCGACACGGCGGACGCGGGCACGGACGCGCCCTCGGGCCTGGGTGATGATGCTCCAGTCGGTGTCGCACCGACCCTTGGACCAAGCATGGAGGAGCCGGCACTGGACGTGGTGGTCGAGCAAGAACTCGGCGCCGTGAGGCTGGTCGACGGGGTCGAGCTGGTCGACCACCTCTCGCGCGCGGCCGAGGCGGGTGCCAGAGCCCAGCAGACCCTCGGCGCTGTGGCGCCAGCTGCCGCGAGACACGGCGCACACGCCGAGGCGACGCCGCTGCGAGGGGGCGAGGGTGGAGAGCAGGGGCCCCAGGGGCCCGGCCGGCGCGGTTTCCAGCACCCGCGTGGCGAGGGAGAGCCAGCCCGGGAGCCCACTGCGGTCGGGGAGGACGAGGCGGTAGTAGAGCGCGTCGCGCAGCCCTCGGCTGGCCTGGTCGACGGCCGATCGTGGCAGCGAACGAGAGCCACAGACCGCGCGGAAGGCCCGCTGGGCGGGGCCCAACCACATCGCCTCCAGGGCGGCCCGCTGACCCCAGGAAGAGGTGGCCAGGTCGGCCCACACGGCGGCGGCCACCGCGTCGTCTGCACGAGGGGTCCAGCCCTCGGCCCAAGCCCCTCGGGCCTCGGCAGCCATGCGCACGCCCAGGCGCTGCAGGCGGACCCGCGCCCATCGTTCGGAGGCCTCGGGGGAAGGCTCGTGACACCCCAGACCGGCGGCGGCCAGCCAGCGCTCGTGCCCCTCGGCGCTCCGGGCGGGCCCGTGGCGCGGAAGGCGGTCCCGGTGGGCCAAAGCAGCGAAGAGCTGGGCCCCCGACGGGGCGGCTCGTCGGAGCCCGGTGATGGTGGGGCATCGCCAACCGGGCAGCGAAGCCGGGGCGTCGTCGGCGACACGGAGGCGTACGTCACGCACGTCGAGGTAGCGCTCCCAAGAAATCCGCATGGCGTGGCCTATCACCGAGGGGAGGGGCGGGGGCTCGGGTCCCCAATTGGTGCGTCCTGCACGAATCGGGGACGGAGCGCTGACTCCATCGAGGGGCGCATCCAACCGTCGGAGACCTCATGCGAAGCGCCCTCCCCCTCGTCGCCCTGCTCCTCGTGGGCTGTGGCCAGGTGCCATCGGCTGCCCCCGATAGTGCCTGCGACCCCGACGCCAAGGATGTGCTTGCCCTTGTCGAGCGTCGTTTCGGCGCGGTGGCATCGCTGCACAGCGAGTTGAT
>ENA-OWNT01004937-OWNT01004937.1-seawater-metagenome-genome-assembly--contig:-NODE-4937-length-11343-cov-3.311468_pt1 | contig 11343 bp, 14 predicted proteins | sample MGYA00238136_ERZ651165 | MGnify/ENA primary metagenome ERZ651165 (study PRJEB26861, sample SAMN08777766) | seawater metagenome | isolation source: coastal seawater | place: USA: Florida | collected... | reverse complement strand
CCTACTGTCTCCAATAATCCCGCATTATTTCCTGTCTGCCAAATGCCTCCACCTGACCCTAACACTCCGCCAACTGCGCCACCAATCGCAGCCTGCCCCACAGCATCCCAATTTATTTTCGACGAATCAAAGCCATGTGCCACCCACTGTGCACTTTCAAGAAAGAAAAACTCCCCGTATGACAGCGCTTTGTTTTCAATGAATAAATTGAATATGACTTGCCATTGTTCTTTTGTTGGCTGGGTAATGCTAATGTCAGCTATAAATGGTTTTTCTGCCCTCATTTACACACTCATTATAGCATCAAATATAAAATTTCCCTTCCAAACATCAGCCTTTTTCTCATAAATAAATTCATGCTTATACTCTGTTTTTTTACCGTCTTTTATTGCTGTAAATTCTATTATGAATTTAACATCTGTTAGCTTATCCCAATCCACATCTAACTGGTCATTTAATGAAAAATGCTTTTGATAGTCACTATCAATTTTTTTTAAATGAGCTTCATTATCTCGCCATTTATCTCGATCTATATCGATAGGTGTCTCGTCTTCGCCTACTACAAGGTATGCTTTTTCTGGAATGAAATCGTCTAGTAAACCGTATATAACCAGCGTAAGCATGTATGGCCCTTTCTTTACATATCGAGTGTAAACTAGTGGTACAACACAACTCTTTTCTACTTCCTGCGGAAAAAAATAGAAAGAACAAAGAACTTTACTAGGATCACCGTAACTTTGCTGAATAAGATTTTCATAGCTTTGTTCTATATTTTGAATTTCAAATTCAGTCACTAAACTTACCGAAGAAAAGAAAATCAATATCCCTGAGGCAGCCATTTTTAAAATACTCATCAGAACGCATCCAAATATGTTGTCTGTTTTGTGTTTCCAAACAGCACCCAGGGTACAATATCTGCAACTAAGTGCCCTCCGTTTCGAAGTGAAAAGCTATGTATCAAGCTTCCCATTATATACTCATTGCATCGTTGGTGATAAAGCTTTCAAATTCTGGTTTGAAGATCTTTCTTGCTTGGTATTTTGTTTTTATGCCGTTTTTTATTCCGTAGAACTCTAAAACAACCTCTGCATCTTTAATCTTCTTCCAGGGATAATCTAAATATGTTTTGGTTTTCAAGAAAAAATAAGGGGTTCCGTCAGATAATGGAGAATATTCGAAGTCATCCCTAGTTATTTTGAATATCCGCTCTTCTTTACCTGAGTTTAATTTGACTTTTGCCTGGATAATTTCGATATCTTTAAGACCTTTGATGTAAATTAGAACCCAATATGGATCTTTTTGAATAGATTTTTTATATATAAGCGGAATTAAGTATTTTCTTTTAACAGTAGTTCTTAAACTAATTGATACTGACACATTCTCTTGCTTTTCCCAACTCTCAGATTGGTAATTTGAAACTAATTTGTAAGTTTCAAGATTTGTAATCAATGTGCAACTAGAAAGCAACATGACAACGCTGATAAACAGTCCGCTCAAAAAAAGTCTTTTCGTTTTAGTAACCAAAGGAATCCCCTGTTATACGTTCATATATCCAAGACCCATCATTAACCGTGTTTCCAAATAAATAATATGGAAGCATATCCATGGCAAAGCGACCGGAATGTTTCAATACTCCTGAGAGGTTTTTAAAGTTTCCTGAATTAACATAGTTGTAGCTGTAATCGTCCTTTCTTAGGCTGCTTCCGTCGTATTGCTTGTCTTTTTCTATTAGGCGATCTTCCGCGTCGTAGCTTAGTTTTATGCTTCTCATCATTGTTATTGCATTAAAAGTCTCGTAATAGCATTGTTTTTATTTACCTTGTGAATTGGCTTGAAAGTAATTCTCTCTGAATAAGTTTGGGTATATGTTTTTTCACCATCTCTAAATTCAGAGTTAAACGATATATTGACTATTATAAACTTTAATTTCTCCCATTCAAAATCAATCTTTTGAGATTGGCTATAAATAATATTCACTCCATTTTTCGATTTAGTATTTTGCCAGTTTTCCCAATCTTCATATTCAAAATCCACCCTATCGCTGTTCAACTCTAAATATATATCGATATCTGATAGCTCAATTATTTCTCGACTATGTTGACTTGTCCCGTCCTGAACAATTATATAAAAACTCAACGGAGGCCCATACACTTTTAACTTATTCGAATCGATCTTTTTCTCTCCAAAACCAAAGTATGGCAGAATAGACACTTCATCAGTTTTAGCCGTATGTACTGAGTTTTTTACAGGTTCAACAGTATAATACTCATAAGTCCTCGGTACACAACCAAGCAACAATGGGATAATACACAAAAATAAAAAGGCAATCTTTTTCATATATTTCCTTAATAATAGAGTGGGATTCTTCCTGCAGTTATCCTAGAGATACTACTAGAACCATCTCCTACATAGTTTCCCCATAGAAAGTATGGAATTATATCCAAGGAAAAATGTCCTACTCCAGTTTTCATTGTTAAACCAAGTGTTTTATTTGAAAATGGAAAATAATTATACGACCCAGCATTTATCTTTTTGGCATTTCTTATAAATTTCCCCGCTGAATTATGAATAGTCACTCTTTCATGCTTCCCAGTTACATACTTTCTTGCAGTTTCTCCATCTGATAATTGACTTTCATGAAAAACTGATTGATCTGAAGAAACCCGATCAACAGCTAAACTAGGATCATTCAACTCATTCCGATAATAATGAACACCCTGAAGCGATCCCAATCCCAAATCCCGACCAAACTCCGTCATATGATAATTCTCACCCATCACTAACGACGACACCAGGCCTTCTGTCACCTGATTCACCTTTAAGGAACACCTGGCATACTCTTCAACGCATACCAGGCAATATTCCCATATTGCTTGATGTATCGTTTCTCAAAAATTAACTCTCTCTTATATTGGGTTTCTTTTCCATCTCTAACTCCAGTAAACTCAACAATGAGCTTCAGTGACTCAAGATAATTCCAATTGATATCTATTTCATTTGTATAAATGAACCATGTTCTTTCTTTAGATTCTTTTTCTTTCTTCCAATTATTTTTTTTAATATCAATAACCTTTTTCTCTCCATTTATTAAAAAAAATGCCTCTTTAGGATTAAAGTCATCTATTGGACCATAAATGTTTAATCCATACTGATATGGCCCTGTGTATTTATGATTTGTATATAACAATGGAATATATATTTTTTTGTCTTTTTTTGTTGTATAAAAATTTAGACCTACATGAACTAGTTTTTTGTTCCCAGGATCACTTTTTTTTAAATATGTAAGGTTATAATCAATAATTTGATACTCGAACTTAGTAATCAAGCTAATTGATGAAAATAATATTAAAAAACCTGAAGTTGCTTTACTTAAAATTGACACTTTAAAAAGCCTCCAAAAAAGTTGTTTCTCTTGTATTGCCCCACATCAACCAAGGCGCCATGTCAACAACTGCATGCACTGGTGCAAACCTAAAATAATTATAAGTCCCCATTTTCCCTGCTGTTCTTACCAATGTTGAAACATCCTTTGCCCCATTGTACACAGCTTCTTTCCCCCACCCACGAATAGTCATGGTCTTGTTAGTAAAGGGTAGTGGGATATTAAACTTCTTAGATTGAATCATTTTTGTATTTCTTGGACCGTGCAACCAATCCCAATCATCTTGCACGTAATTAGTATTCTCTGCACTTTCAAGAAATAAAAACTCCCCGTATGACAGCACTTTGTTTTCAATGAATAAATTGAATATGACTTGCCACTGTTCTTTTGTTGGCTGGATGATGCTAATGTCTGCTATAAATGGTTTTTCTGCCCTCATTTACACACTCATTATAGCATCAAATATATAATTTCCCTTCCATTCATTGTGCTCTTTCTCAAAAACAAGTTCTTTCTTGTAATGTGTTTCTTTTCCGTCTTTGATGCCTATAAACTCAATAATAAAACGGAAGTTGTCTAAGCTTTCCCAATCGAGGTCTATTGTATCGATAATTGCAAACCATACTCTACCCTTAATTTGTTTAGATTCTGTTCGTTCCCACCTATTTCGATTAACTGATATCTCTTTTTTTTGTTGATTAATTAAAAAATATCCTTTTTTAGGCTTGATTTCATCTAAAGGTCCATAAATACTAACACTATACTCATAAGGCCCCGTATTTTGATCATGGGTATATATCAATGGTATTACACAGCGCTTGTTTTTTTTGGTTGGGTACATATGAAGTCCAACTAAAACTTTTTGACGATTTCCATATGGAGTTTTCTTTAGATATTCTTTATCGTATTTTATATCCTGGTATTCAAATTTCGTCACCAAGCCAACAGATGAGAAAAATATTATAATCCCGGAAGTTACAATCTTTATTAATCCCATTAGAACGCATCCAAATATGTAGTGTCTCGCGTATTCCCCCACATTAACCAAGGAACCACGTCAACTGCAATATGCCCACCATTTCGAAGTGCAAAGCTATGTATCAAGCTTCCCATTATATACTCATTGCATCATTCGTAATATATTTTTTTACTTTTGGATAAAAAGTATTTGTAGCACGATATTTTTTTCTCTTTTTTCCATTAACTACATAAAATTCAAATTCAAACTCTACGAATTCTATCTGCTCTCCTGGAAAATCTAGCTGATACTTATCTGGATTTATACGAAACATTGTCCGATTATTTTTAACTTTTTTCTTAAAGTCTGTTCTTGTAATTAGATAATTAAGAGGCTTCTCATTTACATTAATAACACAGTTCGCCATGACAGGTTCTATTTCTTCAAAATTGCCATCGACATGAATTACTAACCTGAAAGGGGTATTGTATTTTGATTTCTGATAAATTAGAGGTAGTATCAATTGTCTAGTTTCTGTCGGATACAAATACAGTCTCACTTCTATATCATCTTTAGTTAAAGAAACCGGAGATCCATTATTTGGCCATAATTCATATATCTCAAACTTTGTTGCTAGCGTGCATCCAGTTATAAAAAACAATATACAACTAAGCAATACAGTCTTTAATAGTTGTTTCAGCCTGTGCATTATCTTAATATCCTACTGAATAGCCAGTAAAGCGTTCGTAAAAATGAGATGGATCATTCATCGAATTTCTAAAATACCAATATGGCAATACGTCTACCCTTCTTAAATCATAAGTATGTTTCTGTAAAATGTAAGCCAATCGCTTTTTTAAACTCTGGCTTGAACTTTTTCTTAGCTAGATATTTTGTCTCTATCCCATCTTTGACTCCATAAAACTCAAGTTCTATTTCAACTTCTTCAATGTCTTCCCACTCAACACCTACAAAGTAATCTGTCTTTAAATAATGATATGGCGTACCATCTGTTAAAAGTGACGATGCAAAATCGCTGCCTTCAGGTTTGATATTAATTATTTTCTTTCCTTGATTTACACCTATTTTAAAACTCTCCACTTGAATACTTTCAAGCTCCCCTTTTATAGCTAAAGCTACTCGATATGGATTTCTTTCTACTGCTTTTTGATAAATTAATGGAATAAATGGGATTTTTTTTCGACGGGATCGAGATATGCTGTAACAATTATCTCATCATATTTAAGTGCAATATGAGTGTTGCTATTTGGCACTAATCTATAAACCTCAAATCTAGTAACTAAAGCACATCCAGAAACACCTAAAACAATAAGCAATAGAATTAGCTTATAAAAAATTTTCATTTTTTTCCCTAATATCCTGGAGAATATCCTGTTACCCGTTCATGCAACCAAGACCCATCATTCATTGTATTTCCATAGTAATAATATGGGAGCATATCTGCTGCAAAATGCCCCATATTTCTACCAACAAATTGTAAAGATTTTGACCACCCTTGCCATTTCATTGGATTAATATAGTTAAAGGTCCCCATATTTAAAGGGTTTTTCACCAGGCTTTTTACAGAATTATATACCCCCTCTTTTCCGTCATCAAAAACCCGTTTTACATTTCCTACTGCCCCACGCAAACGGTGATTAACTGCCGGATATTCTACTCCTCCTTGCGTATTCGCACTATCCAAATCCCCCGGCAAATCCCCATTCAACTCATTCCGATAATAATGAACACCCTGAAGCGATCCCAATCCCAAATCCCGACCAAACTCCGTCATATGATAATTCTCACCCATCACTAACGACGACACCAGGCCTTCTGTCACCTGATTCACCTTTAAGGAACACCTGGCATACTCTTCAACGCATACCAGGCAATATTCCCATATTGCTTGATGTATCGTTTCTCAAAAATTAACTCTCTCTTATATTGGGTTTCTTTTCCATCTCTAACTCCAGTAAACTCAACAATGAGCTTCAGTGACTCAAGATAATTCCAATTGATATCTATTTCATTTGTATAAATGAACCATGTTCTTTCTTTAGATTCTTTTTCTTTCTTCCAATTATTTTTTTTAATATCAATAACCTTTTTCTCTCCATTTATTAAAAAAAATGCCTCTTTAGGATTAAAGTCATCTATTGGACCATAAATGTTTAATCCATACTGATATGGCCCTGTGTATTTATGATTTGTATATAACAATGGAATATATATTTTTTTGTCTTTTTTTGTTGTATAAAAATTTAGACCTACATGAACTAGTTTTTTGTTCCCAGGATCACTTTTTTTTAAATATGTAAGGTTATAATCAATAATTTGATACTCGAACTTAGTAATCAAGCTAATTGATGAAAATAATATTAAAAAACCTGAAGTTGCTTTACTTAAAATTGACACTTTAAAAAGCCTCCAAAAAAGTTGTTTCTCTTGTATTGCCCCACATCAACCAAGGCGCCATGTCAACAACTGCATGCACTGGTGCAAACCTAAAATAATTATAAGTCCCCATTTTCCCTGCTGTTCTTACCAATGTTGAAACATCCTTTGCCCCATTGTACACAGCTTCTTTCCCCCACCCACGAATAGTCATGGTCTTGTTAGTAAAGGGTAGTGGGATATTAAACTTCTTAGATTGAATCATTTTTGTATTTCTTGGACCGTGCAACCAATCCCAATCATCTTGCACGTAATTAGTATTCTCTGCACTTTCAAGAAATAAAAACTCCCCGTATGACAGCACTTTGTTTTCAATGAATAAATTGAATATGACTTGCCACTGTTCTTTTGTTGGCTGGATGATGCTAATGTCTGCTATAAATGGTTTTTCTGCCCTCATTTACACACTCATTATAGCATCAAATATATAATTTCCCTTCCATTCATTGTGCTCTTTCTCAAAAACAAGTTCTTTCTTGTAATGTGTTTCTTTTCCGTCTTTGATGCCTATAAACTCAATAATAAAACGGAAGTTGTCTAAGCTTTCCCAATCGAGGTCTATTGTATCGATAATTGCAAACCATACTCTACCCTTAATTTGTTTAGATTCTGTTCGTTCCCACCTATTTCGATTAACTGATATCTCTTTTTTTTGTTGATTAATTAAAAAATATCCTTTTTTAGGCTTGATTTCATCTAAAGGTCCATAAATACTAACACTATACTCATAAGGCCCCGTATTTTGATCATGGGTATATATCAATGGTATTACACAGCGCTTGTTTTTTTTGGTTGGGTACATATGAAGTCCAACTAAAACTTTTTGACGATTTCCATATGGAGTTTTCTTTAGATATTCTTTATCGTATTTTATATCCTGGTATTCAAATTTCGTCACCAAGCCAACAGATGAGAAAAATATTATAATCCCGGAAGTTACAATCTTTATTAATCCCATTAGAACGCATCCAAATATGTAGTGTCTCGCGTATTCCCCCACATTAACCAAGGAACCACGTCAACTGCAATATGCCCACCATTTCGAAGTGCAAAGCTATGTATCAAGCTTCCCATTATATACTCATTGCATCATTCGTAATATATTTTTTTACTTTTGGATAAAAAGTATTTGTAGCACGATATTTTTTTCTCTTTTTTCCATTAACTACATAAAATTCAAATTCAAACTCTACGAATTCTATCTGCTCTCCTGGAAAATCTAGCTGATACTTATCTGGATTTATACGAAACATTGTCCGATTATTTTTAACTTTTTTCTTAAAGTCTGTTCTTGTAATTAGATAATTAAGAGGCTTCTCATTTACATTAATAACACAGTTCGCCATGACAGGTTCTATTTCTTCAAAATTGCCATCGACATGAATTACTAACCTGAAAGGGGTATTGTATTTTGATTTCTGATAAATTAGAGGTAGTATCAATTGTCTAGTTTCTGTCGGATACAAATACAGTCTCACTTCTATATCATCTTTAGTTAAAGAAACCGGAGATCCATTATTTGGCCATAATTCATATATCTCAAACTTTGTTGCTAGCGTGCATCCAGTTATAAAAAACAATATACAACTAAGCAATACAGTCTTTAATAGTTGTTTCAGCCTGTGCATTATCTTAATATCCTACTGAATAGCCAGTAAAGCGTTCGTAAAAATGAGATGGATCATTCATCGAATTTCTAAAATACCAATATGGCAATACGTCTACCCTTCTAAAATCACAAATACGTCTCCGTAAAATGTAATCCAATTGCTTTTTTAAGTTAAGCTTACAAACCACTGTATCAGAAAATTATTGTAAAACTTTGTATTTCTGTATTCTAAATCTACAAGCTTTTCATACATAGTTTTTTTTGTCCCTTGATGCACTATAAACTTAATAAAAAAATCTATCTCTTTTAAATCATTCCAATCTATATCTAGAGTATTTAAATGTTCTGCTATATATGCCCCTTCTACTTGCTTTTCATTCCATTTACTTTTTTCAATTGGTATTAAGAACTTTTCTCCATCAATTAAAAAATATGCTTCTAATAGCTTCAAACCAGTTAAAGGCCCCTTTATTTTGATTTTATATTCATCATGAGCACATTTATATTTTGTTAAAAATAAGGGAAAAATAATTCCTCTCTCTTTTCTTGCTCCACTAAAGTAAACTCCTACTTGAACTTTACTTTCATCCAAATAATAGTTCTCTCTTTTCAAATATTCAGGATCAAACCCTATATCCTGATGTTCAAATTTTGTAAATATACTTACAGTAGATAAAACTACAATCACTCCTGAAACTACTTTATCTAATAACATGGTCAAAAGGCATCCAAAAAAGTCGTTTGTTTTGTATTCCCCCACATCAACCAAGGTGCTACATCAACTACAACATGTGGAATATTGGATCTAAAATAATTATATGTACCCATTTTCCCAGCCACTCTTACCAAAGACGAGGTATCCTTTGCTCCGTTGTAAACGGCTTCTCTGCCCCATCCGCGGATAGTCAATGATTTTCTGGTAAATGGTAATGGAGTATTAAAATCCTTAGTTTGAATCATTTTTGTGTTACCAGGCCCATGCAATAGATTTCCTCCATCTACTTTAAAATTTTGGTTTCTAGCTGTTTCCAAATTCTCCGGCAACCCAACATTCAACTCATTCCGATAATAATGAACACCTTGAAGCGATCCCAAACCCAAATCCCGACCAAACTCCGTCATATGATAATTCTCGCCCATCACTAACGACGACACCAGGCCTTCTGTCACCTGATTCCCCACATTTACCCCTACTGTCTCCAATAATCCCGCATTATTTCCTGTTTGCCAAATGCCTCCACCTGACCCTAACACACCGCCAACTGCGCCACCAATCGCAGCCTGCCCCACAGCATCCCAATTTATTTTCGACGAATCAAATCCATGTGCCACCCACTGTGCACCCGCACTTATACTTGCAGCGGCTGTCGCCCCCTTTGCTGCGGCTATTACTACCTTATTTGCGGCAACCCACTTCGCTGCGGCCACTATAGCCGCTATAAAAAACTCCCCATCAGGATCAACAAACATAACCGGATTGTTCCCCGCATATAAATACGGATTCAAGGTTTGTTTGGCTGGATCATGACTTAAAAACCTACCCAACTCAGGATCGTAATATCGCTGGCCAAAATAGTATAAGCCGGTATCTACATCTAACTTTTTTCCGCTGTAGTTTATCTCGTTATTGGACGCCACTACAAATGTGGCCAAATTACCCCAATCATCTAACTGAATTCGGCTTACTATGTCGCCTGATTCTGTTACGATAAACATCGGGGTGCCTTGCATATTATTGATAAAGTAATACACAACATCATTGCCTGCTTCATCTGGCCTTATCATGGCTATTTTTTCGTTACCGCTATAGATATATCGCACGACATAATCTTGTTCCGGGCTGCCTTCACCTATTATTTGACCGGCCGAATTGTTATAATACCACTTTTCTATTGTTTTACCTGCTATTGCTGATTCCGTTTTAGCATACACTCGTTCTCGTTTATGATTATATTGGTAACGGGCTAACATAGTGCCGTTTCTGTTGATCTGCTCTACTTGGCCGTGATAGTTATAGCTGTATTCATCTGCTTGAACAATGTCGCCATGCTCGTATTTTACTTTCTTAATCAAGCGGCCTTCTGCATCATAGGCTAATTCAATGCGCCTATCATCAGCTCGGCTTTGCTCAACTAACTCGTTTCTAATGGAATAGTTCGCTTGAACAACAACCGGCTCCGTATCACCTGCCACTGAAAACGTAGTGGTGTTGCCGGCTTTGTCGTAATCGTAGTGATAATTTAAATGATTAGGCTGCTCTGTCGACTCGTATGTTGTATCCAGTACAACTTGCTTTAAATGACCAAAGCCATCGTAGCTATATTGCCGGGCCATCATGTTTGCCCCCATTGGGTTCGGATATACCCCTTGCGATAACCTTGCTTGCTCATCATAACTGTACCTATACTCATGAATCACATCCCCGTTTGATTTCAATACAGCAATGCCGCTTAATAAATCCTTATCGTTATAAGTATACTCGATTTTAATATCAGAACCCAACTTTAATTCATCAACCATGCCTTTATCCGTATACGCATAACTTACAATTTCTTTGTTATCAAAATGAACAGCCTTCAGTTCTCTTAACTCTGAATAATGATAGTCAATCGCCTTGGCATCAGGAAACTGAATTTGTGCTAAGCCGCCCCACTGTGTATAAGCATTCCGAATGGCATAGCTTAAACCCAGTTCTTTTAAAGTTGTTTCTTCTGTTGTAACACGCCCGAAGGCATCATAATCATAGGCACTTTTTACAGCGTTGTTTTCTACAACACTTAAGCGCCCTAAAGCATTTTGTCTCGTTTCATCATCATAGCTTAGCCATTCTTCTAGCTGATTGTTTTTATAAAAACCTAGTAAACGATTTTCTTTGTCGTAGTCATACTCATAACTGGCCACTGTCTCGCCAAAATCATCTAGAATTTGAGCTTTTTT
>ENA-OWNT01004935-OWNT01004935.1-seawater-metagenome-genome-assembly--contig:-NODE-4935-length-11347-cov-3.636469_pt1 | contig 11347 bp, 11 predicted proteins | sample MGYA00238136_ERZ651165 | MGnify/ENA primary metagenome ERZ651165 (study PRJEB26861, sample SAMN08777766) | seawater metagenome | isolation source: coastal seawater | place: USA: Florida | collected... | reverse complement strand
GACACTTGATCGATAGAAGACTTGTTGTTCGGCAGTCAAAACCGTATAATTAAATTCCGGCAAATCATTTTCTTCCTGGGCCGCTGTATGCATATTAAGAAATCCTACCCGTAATTTACTATTGAGTTTGCCGCTGAGACGGGCGCCGTAAAATATGGTGTTTTGGATATTATTACCGGTGGTGGTATCCTGACTCACCCCTATACGTCGACTGAAAAAAGGGTTGAGCCGCCGATCTCCAAATCGACCGAAGAGGTCTGCATTTTCAAGAAAGAATTGTCTCCGCTCCGGAAAGAAGATCTCAAATCTATCAAGATTGGTCACTTGCCTGTCGACTTCAATCTGCGAAAAATCAGGGTTGGCTGTCAGGTCGAGACTCATGCTGGAGCCCAGACTGATCTTGGCATCACCACCAAAGCTCAGATTATGATTGGCAGACATCTGCGTCTCATCCTCAAAATCTCTGGTTGATCCGGCAGAAATGAAAGGTATAACTGAAATGTTTTTACCTGGTTTAGTCGGTGCTTCCTCCCAGATCATATTGCCCATATAATTCAGGTCCATCAGAATGTATTCTCTCGGAATATTAATCCATGTCGTGATTTCATTATTCTGTAGATCATTTCGGTAACTGTTAAATCGCCATTGCTCGGTCTTATCCTTATACCTGAGAGTCTTGAATGGAATACTTAATTCACAGATCCAATGATCTTTATAGCGGCTTGAATTGCCATCCCATTTATTATCCCATGACGGATCGAAGCTGTCGAAAGTTTTGCCGGCATTTGATATCAGGGCTTCCCGACGTACTCCATAGGGGTTCATCCCAAAGAGAAAAGCATTTGTTTTGTCATTAAACGTGCAATGTGTTTGTTGCTTTTTTTTTTATCCTCCGAAGGGCCGGCTTGGCGTATGGCCCTTCCCCCAATATGGAGCACGTTTATGCCCCTAAACCACACAGCACCACCCAACAACCAATTCGCGGTCAGTAATAAAATTCTGTACTTTATGTGGGAGAGGCTTACTCAACTGACTCGTCCAGAAATGCAAAGATACAATGACTGTACGTTCCTGACTTTCGACTACTATCCACTCGAATGGACTCGTAATTTGATGTAGGTGCCTAATATCTTTCAAAGAGCCGCATATAGCGGCTCTTTTTATTTGCTCAGATAGTCATAGTTCCGGATAGCACCGTCACCGCGCAGCCTGATAGTTTTACCACTGAGGGTTCTACCAGTTCCACACCAACATAACCGCCACGCGAAGAAGCTTGATACCCTTGCAAGTTAGCTTTGTCGAGTTTTTCCGACCAGTAAACACCGAGCGCACAGTGCGCCGAACCCGTGACCGGATCTTCATCCACCCCAACCCAAGGCGCAAAATAGCGCGAGGTAAAGTCTTGGCTTGAGCTCGACTCGGCTGTAACCAGCACTCCGCGCCCACTTAATGCTTTTAGACCATTAAAATCTGGCTGTAGTGCAAGCAGCTTTTGTTCATCATTCACGACAATCAACTGTTTGCTATCAAACTCTCCGTAGTCGATAACGTCCCCCTCACTCAAACCCAACAGCCGAAGCAAATCAGCATCAATAGCAACGGTTAAATCTAGTTCGGGAACCGGAAAATACAAATCTATGCTGTCTCTGTTTAGGTCAGCGGCCAATACACCTGACAGCGTATTAAAGGCAATGCGATCGCCTTGTTGGTACATCCCTAGAGATTTCAATACGTGCACCGTCGCCAAGGTACCATGGCCACATAATTTTACTTCCACTTGGGGAGTGAACCACTTTAACTGCATGGTATCGAGCGCCAAAAATGCGGTTTCAGACACCGCCATTTCTGCGGCAATCGCCAGCATTAATTTCTCTTCCAGCGCCGTCTCAGTAATACATACCCCTGCCGGATTCCCTTTAAACAGCTCTGATGCAAACGCATCGACCTGATAGATCTGTAATTCCATAATTTACCTAGTGTTTCTGACGAAATTTATTTTATCGGTTAGTCTGGCACAACAATCAACCCAAACGGTTCCAGTAGCTGAGCTTGCTGCCAATCGCAGATTTTTACTCCGCTTAAATCAACTTTTCTTGGGTCTAACCCTTGCAGCTCGGTATGACTGAGGTTACAACCCTGCATGCGAAATTGTCCCCAACAGTCTTCTGAAAATACGCCACGGCTTAAGTCAGACTCCTTAAACGAAGCCCCGTATAGGTTCGCGCCTATCCAGCGGTTTTCAAACAAATCGCATTTCTCTATACACACTCGTTCTAAATTCGCATAAGACAAGTTACAGCCAGTGACATAAGCAGAACAAAAGTACACACTGTGGCTTACCTGATTGGTAAAATTAGCCTGCACAAAGTTCGCCCCTTTTAAGTCGCACTCTCTGAACTCAATACCAAAACAGTCCGCCCCCTTAAAATTCGCCATTGAAAGTTGGCAGCTTTTAAATGAGGCATCGCGCAAATTGCTGTATTCAAAGTGGCAGCCCTCTACCGCTCCTTGTTCAATAAAAGCACAGTCCTCAAACTGCGCATCTCTGAGATTCGCCCTACTAAAATCACACCGATAAAAACGGCAGGACTTAAAATACGAGTCACTTAAATCCTGACCAGAAAAATCTACCTGATCAAAAACTTCATTATTATTAGTCATATATCGGCCCTTATTCCAACTGAACCGAAAGACTACCAATCACAGAGAAGAAAACAACAAAAATAAAACCTTTAAAAACAGCAATTTAAAACCCCTCAAAATAGCCATTTTAAGCCACCAAAATAGTCCATAGAGGCACCTTTATCAAAACTACCAGACAAGGCCGTCAAAAAAAATAATTTTATTTACTGGTGAGCCTTGTATGGACTTTTCACTCTACCTATTCAGTCGGTCATGACAAGTGAGCTATAGAAGCTGTTGTTCGGATAAAAAGCGGCTACGAAAGGCGCTGGGTGTTAGCCCTACAATTTTGGTGAACACTTTTCTAAAGCTATTTACATCTTCGTAGCCAACTAAGTAGCTGACTTGTTCTACAGGTTTGACTGTGCTCTCCAGTAATTCACAGGCTTTTTGCACTCTTATACGTTGAACGTAATGAATGGGAGTGAGTCCCGTTGCTTTAGAAAAGTGTCTGATAAAGGTCCTTGGTGTCATGCATACCTGATCCGCTAACGCATCGATCCCCAACAGGTGGTGATAATGGGTTTGGATATAGCGCTGAACATGCGCAATTTTTTCGTTGCCGTGAGAGTAATTTGGCGAAAAGGCTTGATAGTAACGCTGCTCTCTGGCACCCGTGTCTACCACTAGGTATTTACCGAGTTGACGCGTACGCGCTGGATTGGCGTATCGTGTGATCAAAGTGAAGGCCAGATCCATCCAAGACATCAAACCACCAGCCGTAATGATGTCGACATCATCGATCACGATTTTGTTGATATCGATAGACAAGTCTGGGTGACTCTCTGCCAATCTACCTTCCAACTGCCAGTGAGTTGTAATCGTTCTTCCTTGCAGCAAACCAGTTTGAGCCAAGATGAAGGCGCCAGCGCATACCGAGCCAATAACCGCCCCTTTCTGATGCGCTGCTCTCAGGTAATCGAGTAACGCTTGATCGGGTGTCATGAAATACTCGCCCTCCAGATTAGGGGGCAGCAAAATAATCTCACTATCAGAGTCGATGAGGTTTTCTACCCTCGTCACAGTGACTGCAAACTCAAACTCGCTTTCCGCCAACGCTTGTGTGTTAGCCAGCTGGAGAAACTCCTTCAACCCATAAACGGCGCTTTGTAGCGCCCCGGGATAATCGATAATTTCGACCTTCATACACTTTGTCACTTTTGCCATTAAGTCTGTCATTTTCGACAGGCGATAGAAAATCGAGAATAGCCATAATGGAAATGCAACACAACACACATGTAATAAGGATGAGATTTATGAGCAATAACACGGTGCTACTGTTAATTGATATTCAGAATGATTACTTCCCTTCATTTGAGGGAGCCAAATGGGCCCTATCAGGCACTGAACTCGCGGCAGAAAATGCAGCGCAACTGCTATCGCTTTTCAGAGACAAAAGCTTGCCTGTGGTCCATGTTCGCCATGAATTTCCAACACAAGAAGCACCGTTCTTTACCCCCAACTCCGATGGCGCAAAGATTCACTCCAGCGTGGCGCCGATTGACGGCGAACCAGTCGTGTTAAAGTCAGAAATCAACAGCTTTAAAGGCACCGAGTTGGATGCCGTATTAAAACAAAAAGGCATAGAACGACTAGTGATTGTGGGTTCGATGAGCCACATGTGTATTGACGCAGTCGTGCGTGCCGCCGCCGATTTAGGCTACGAGTGTCACCTAGCTCACGATGCTTGTGCAACGCTGGATTTAGAGTTTAATGGCACCACTGTTCCCGCTCATTTAGTCCATGCTACCTTTATGGCGGCCTTGGATTTTGGATATTGCAATGTCGACTCGACGCAAAACCTTACCAATTTGGTGTGATGACTCGACCAAATTATTGGATACGAACAGGATCAAAACCACCCATTGAGGTGGTTTTGGTCAATAACGCTCTAGGATTTTGGCTGCCACTGCTTAGACGTGACGAGGTTATCCATCACTTTGTTTACCGCTTGGTGCGCTTTGTCGACAATGGTGTCGATGTCATTACGGTTCGCGATAAGCGGTGGAGCAAAGCCGAGGATGTCACCATGTGGCATGGCGCGAGCGATTAACCCTTGTTCTAAACAGGCCGCCGCGATTTGCGGGCCCACTTTCAAGTTTGGATCAAAGTGTGTTCGACGGAGTTTGTCTGAAGAAAATTCCAACGCATGCAACAAGCCAACGCCACGAGTATCACCGACTAATGGATGATCGCTAAACGTCTCCGCCATGCGTTGCTGCAAGTAAGCCCCAACTTCGGCCGCGTTTTGCACCAAGCCTTCACGCTCAATGATATCGAGGTTGCAGTTCGCAGCTGCCGCGCCCATTGGGTGACCGGAATAGGTGTAGCCGTGTCCGATAGCGCCCCATTGGTCGGTGCCGTTTTCTAGCACACTCCAAACTCGTTCACCGACGATCACACCAGACAGCGGTTGATACGCTGAGGTTAACCCTTTCGCTACCGTGATGAGATCCGGTTTCATGTCGTAGTGCAGCGAGCCAAAATCGGAGCCGAGGCGACCAAAGCCACAGACCACTTCATCTGCAATCAAGAGTACATCGTATTTGTCGAGCACTTTGCGAATTGCTGGCCAGTATCCTTCTGGTGGTGGCACAATACCACCAGTACCGAGCACGGGTTCCGCAATCATCGCTGCTACCGTTTCTGGGCCTTCTTCCAAGATCATCGCTTCGAGTTGATCCGCACAATATTGAGAGAATTCAAGCTCAGACATGCTCTCGTCTTCACGACGATAGTAATAAGGCGCAAGGGTGTGTTTGATGCGCTCAAGCGGTAAGTCAAAATGTGCGTGGAACAGAGGCAGCCCTGTCATTGAACCCGAAGCGATACTTGAGCCATGGTAGCCGCGGTCACGGGAGATAATTTTTTTCTTCTCAGGCAGACCACGAGCATTGTTGTAATACCACACCAACTTAAGTTGAGTTTCGTTCGCATCACTGCCTGACATGCCGTAGTAAACTTTACTCATGCCTTCAGGCGCCATTTTGATGATGCGATCTGACAGCGTCACCAGCGCTTCATTGGTATGGCCGACGTAAGTGTGGTAGTAGGCCAGCTCTTTGGCTTGTTCATAAATGGCCTCGGCCATTTCAGTCCTGCCATAGCCAATGTTCACACAATACAACCCGGCAAAGCCGTCTATCAGCTCGATGCCTTCTGAATCGGTGATACGTATTCCGCTTCCGCTCGAGATAATTCTTCCCGAAAGCTCCCCAGCCGCATACTGCTTCAGGTGGGTTGAGGCATGAAATACTCTCTGACGATCGATCGCTAAAAGTTGTTGGGTTTTGTTGCTCATGATCCTTCTCCTTTGATATCAACTTTCCTGTCTCAACTGCCACTGACGGTCGGCAGCGCGCCTAAACAGCAGTATTTGATTTCACTGTATTCTTCAAAGCCGTGGCGACTGCCTTCTCGTCCAAGCCCTGACTGTTTCACGCCGCCGAATGGGATAGGGTGGCCAGTCATCTTGACGGAGTTCACGCTCACCATGCCAAATTCCAAACCACGCATGCAGCGCCAAATTTGGTGAATATCGTGACCATAAACATAGGCAGCTAAGCCGTACTCAGTGTCGTTGCTCATTTCAATCACGGTATCTAAGTCTTGGTAAGGCAATACGCCTGCCACAGGACAAAAATTCTCTTCGCGATACACCGCCATGTCTGGGGTGACATCGGCTAGCAATGTCGGCGCGAAGAAGTTTTCACCTGGTACGGGCTGGTGGTATCCCGCGACCAATCGCGCACCTTTGTCGAGTGCGTCACGAACTAAATCATGGGCTTTATCCACCGCAGCGCGATTGATCAGCGGTCCCATGGTGGTTTCCTCATCTAAACCATTGCCTAAAACGATGTGGTTCATTTCTTTGGCAAACGCTTCCAAAAACGCTTCGTACTTATCGTCAGGGACGAAGATACGGTTTGCGGCCAAGCAGTCTTGTCCTGCGGTTTGAAACTTGGCATCCACGGCGGCTTTGGCTGCTTGCTCGACATCCATATCTGGCAGCACGATGAAAGGGGCATTACCGCCGAGCTCCATACTGCATTTCTTCACAGTTTGTGCCCCGTCGCGCAGCAGCAACTTACCCACTCGAGTTGAGCCTGTGAACGAGAGCGCTTTGACTTTATCTGAGTGGCATAGTGTTTGAGACACCATCACAGCATCACCTGTGATCACGTTGAATACACCTGGTGGAAAGCCGGCTCGGTCTGCCAATTCGGCCAAGGCCAATGCGGAAAAAGGCGTTTCACTGGCAGGTTTGATGAGCACCGGACAACCTATCGCTAATGCCGCGGCGGCTTTGCGAGTGACCATCGCATTAGGAAAATTCCATGGCGTAATCAGTGCCGCGACACCAATCGGTTCGCGCACCGTCGATAGCTGCGCATTCGGAATATGACTTGGGATGGTTTCGCCATAGCTGCGGCGTGCTTCCTCTGCAAACCAACGTACAAAGGATGCGCCGTAGTCAATTTCACCCAAAGCATCACCTAATGTTTTGCCTTGTTCCATGACCATCAAACGAGCAAGATCTTGTTTTGATTCTAAAATCAGATCGTGCCAACAGATGAGAATTTCAGCGCGTTCTTCTGCTTGCATTTGTCGCCATTGACGAAAGGCTTGAGCGGCTTGATCAATAGCTTGATAGAGTTGTTGCTGAGACAGTTTGGTGACATAGCCGATAACCTTGCCATCGGCCGGATTGTGTACTGGGAAAAACGCGTCACCGCTAACCCATTTACCACTGACGTAAGCCAAACCGCGCACCAAACGGACATCGTCCATAATTGCCATCATGTCATGTGACGCTTTGAGTTCATCGGCGTGTAAACTATGTTTTGCTGTCATTGCCCTTCTCCACCACGGTTTCCCTTAAGTAAACTGTAGCGGTGGTTGGGGCTAAAAAATTTCTGAGACAAACGAGAACGCTGTGCATTTTTTCTTTTCTGCATGCGCTAAACATACGATTTTTCTGTCAGCACATGCGATAGGTGGCAATATCTAAGACAAGGTGTTTTGCTTGATCTCTAGCGTTCCTGCGTCGCGTTTGATGGTTTTGGTAACGATATAGGTAAAGTAACGCTCAATACCGACTTCAGAATCCAGCCAGTTATCGATAAGTCGCTGATATTGATCGATATCTTCTGATTGGATTTTGAGAATGTAATCTATGCCACCACCAGTGGCATAGCAGTCCGTGACTTCAGGAGAATGACGTACTAATTCTTCAAAGCGTTTGAAGGCTTGCGCATTGTGCTCTTTGAGTGAAATCTCCACCAGCACAGACGTGCGTTTAAATAACACATCGGTATTCACTTTCGCGCCATAGCCTTCGATGATGCCCGCTTCTTCCAGCTTTTTAACGCGCTCCCAACATGGGCTAATCGACAGATTGATAGCTTCGGCAAGGTGAGACTTGGTAATACGGCCATTGTCATGAAGAATTTGTAGAATCTTGATGTCGTAGCGATCCAATCGCATGGTGCCCTCCTTTCTATTGGCCTATTTACCTTCCCCTATGCCTAACAAACTAGTGCTTATCAAATTAATATTTAACAAAAACTAATGTTTAACAAATAGGTGACGCGGAAAATCACACAGCGTCTTCGCTCCCAATCGGGTAATCACAATGCTTTCTGTCGTCTCCAATCCCCAGTCCTCAAACCAAAGCCCTGGCATAAAGTGGAATGTCATTCCTTCTTTGAGAATGGTTTTATCGGTGTCACGCAGGCTCATGGTTCGTTCGCCCCAATCAGGCGGGTAACTTAATCCAATCGGATACCCGCAGCGTGCGCCTTCACGTGAAAAACCAGCTTTATCTAGCACTTGGTTTAGCGCATTGGCAATATCGGCGCAGGTATTGCCCGGCTTGGCCACCTCTAATCCTGCTTCAAGGCCGCGAGTGAGCGCTTCATCTGCCCGTTTAAATTTGTCATCCGGCTCACCGAGGAAAATGGTGCGAGACAGTGGGCAATGGTAACGGCGGTGTGCGCCCGCAATTTCAAAGAAGGTGCCTTCACCTTTCTTAAACGGCCTGTCGTCCCAAGTGAGGTGTGGCGCTGATGCATCAGAACCAGACGGTAGTAGCGGCACAATCGCAGTGTAGTCACCAAAATGGTCTTCATGCCCCAGCACTGCCTGACGGTTAATCTCCGCGACTAAGTGATGTTTGGGTAAACCGGGTTCAATCATCTCAAACGCGACACGGTGCATGTTCTCTACAATGCGCGCCGCTCGGTACATGTACGCCAGCTCTTGATCCGACTTGACCGCACGACACCAATTTACCAAGCCTGTCGTGTCCAAAAGCTGGGCGTTGGGAAGATGCGTCAACAAAGATTCGTACGCGGTAGCACTGAAATAGTAATTGTCTTTCTCGACACCAATACGCCCGCGGTCCCACAGGCGAGGTGCTAATACCGATTCCACCAGAAAATCCATTGGGTGGAGCGGCGGATTCATCACATAGTGATCCGGGTAGTAAGTAATATTTTCTGCCGACATATAGGCGGTGCGGTACGCGCCATTCGCATCTTGGCAGCGGCCGAACCAGATTGGCTCATCAGATGGCCCAACAACCACACACTGAGGCACATAAAATGACCAACCATCGTAGCCCGTCAGCCAAGCCATATTAGACGGATCGTGAATGAGCAGAACGTCCAGCTCTCGCTCTTCCATTGACTGCCGAACTTTTGTTAAGCGATCCTGGAACTCTTCCAGGGTAAAATGCAAAGCAACGCCTCTCATAGTCTCTCCTTATTCCACATCCGACGCCTTATGGGCTTTCGGAGACGTTGAGGTATTTCAACCCTTCACCACGTATATAATCGTGCAATTCACTCATGAGCGGTTATGTACCCGTTCGATCCATAACGCGTTAGTGATTCACCGAGCCTGATGACTCAATGCTAATTATTACCATTGTGGTTCATTTTTATGAATCACGCCCAGTTTGTTGCTATGAACGTTGCGAGTACCGTACATAATCTTAGAAAGGCGGTGAGTTTTTCTATCGACATCAGACACAAACTTGCAATAAAGTTGCGCTACTTTTCATCGGTTTATTACCTTATTTTCGAGTTGTCTATGCTGTCATCTGCTCCTTTTGTTACTTTGTCTTTGGCGATTGTGCTGGAAGTTTTTGCCACCTCCTGGCTACCCAAAACCAATCAATTCACCTCTTTGCCCGCCACGCTATGCGTATTAATAGGTTATGGATTGGCTTTTTATCTGCTCTCGGTTGCGGTGCAAAGTATGTCTTTAGGCGTGGCATACGCGATATGGTGTGGTGCAGGAATAGTGCTGGTCGCGACGATTGGTTGGCTAGTGTACGGGCAAAAGTTGGATGTTTACGCCATCATCGGCATGGGGTTTATTTTACTTGGCACGGCGATTATCAATATTTTCTCTAAGTCTATCAGTCACTAATCTGTCATCTAAACGTCGAAAAACTGCAACCTGACTGACGTACTTTTCACTTTTATTTCAGTCAGGTGAAACCATGCTACCTCCTCTGCGTGCCCTAGTCGCGTTTGAATCTGTTGCTCGCTTGGGCTCTATTGGTGCCGCGGCGCGAGAACTTTGCGTGACACAAGCGGCCGTCAGTCAACAGCTCAAAAGTTTAGAAGCTTTTCTCGGCACCACGCTTTTTGAACGTAGCCAAAAAGGGGTCAAGCTCACTTCGGCCGCTCAGCAATATCAGCCTATTGTTTCCGGCTCGCTCACCCACCTAAAACTGCAAACCCAAACCTTGTTTGGCGAGAAAGAAGCGGACGTACTTAGCCTGCGGGTTAACCACACCTTGTGCCACAACTGGTTGCTACCACGACTGCCGCACTTTTATCACAAGTACCCGTTTATTCGCTTGGATATTCAGCTCGTTGATTGGCCCTCTACCACCCCTTGCCAGAATGTCGATATCGAGCTGACCAACGGAAAGGTGGACAGTGAAGACTGCCACTCAGAGCGTTTATTTCAAGAGCATTGGCAACTGGTGTGCAGCCCTGAATTTAAACAGCAATACCAACCGCAGTTGGAAGCAAAGGACTTTTCTCAACTGCCCGCAGTGCAAGTCAAAGGCTACCAAGAAAACTGGCTACAGTGGCTTAGCCATAACCAGTTTGACGTCACCTTGCCCAAGGTTCAGCTCGAAATCAGTAACTCTCTGCATGCACTAGAAGCAGTCAAACAAGGTATTGGCGTGTTGCTCGTACGCTCGTTGGCTGTCTCAGAGCTGCTTAAAAATGGTGATTTGGTGCTGGCGGTAGATGCCTCGATGCCTGCCGAGTCAAGTCACTATCTGATCACGAAAAACAACCGTAGTGCGAAAGTAAATTTCTTTTGTGATTGGCTGCACCACCAAACAGAAGATGGCGAGAGAGCATAAAGATTTTCTTATGGGTAGCCATAAAAAATATGACGAACAGACCCACAGACTTGTCACATTGCTCGCTTAATTTAACCGCATACAAAACACAGACGAGGTCGCCATGAGTGCTTTCGCTCAACAGATGACAAACCGCTTTAAGGTACTGCTTTTTACTGCACCTTTATTGGTACCGTTAGCCGCCTTCTGGTTGGTGCCATTTGGTTACTCTATCTACATTAGCTTTACCGATTGGGACTACATTTCACCCGAATATGACTTTATTGGCTT
>ENA-OWNT01004934-OWNT01004934.1-seawater-metagenome-genome-assembly--contig:-NODE-4934-length-11350-cov-5.568083_pt1 | contig 11350 bp, 8 predicted proteins | sample MGYA00238136_ERZ651165 | MGnify/ENA primary metagenome ERZ651165 (study PRJEB26861, sample SAMN08777766) | seawater metagenome | isolation source: coastal seawater | place: USA: Florida | collected... | reverse complement strand
GACGCGGCCGTAGTGGGCGAGGTCACGATGAGGGTGGCGAGGGAACGCCATACCGATCCTGAGAAGACGGTTGCTGCAAGCTGCGGAACTTCACGCGGTCCGAGCGGCGGTTCCTCATCGACATGCTCGAGTCCGCGAAGCACCTGGACGAGGACATCGCGCGCCGCCCCGAGCGCTTCAAGCGCCTGCTCCGTGGTCTGCGCCCGGGCGACTACGCCAGGCGCTGCCCGCGCGTCGTGGCCGCGTACGACCGGCTCTACAACGACTCCTTCGCCCCCTCCTGGGCCGCCCGTGTGGAGGCCGCGCTCGAGAGCAAGGATCCCGGCGCTCTCGCGCTGCTGCGGGCGCGCCCCGGCGAGTTCCTGCGCCGGCTGCACGTGGCGCTGCTGCTGTTCGGCCACGCCGCGGCGGAGGCGTTCGAGGCTGTGCTGCCGAAGCTCACGGTCATCCAGCTCCTGTCGATCCGCCGCTACCTGGCGACCGTGAACGACCGCCAGTTCCGCACCATCGCGCCGAAGGGCAACTGGACGCGGCTGCAGATCCTCGACAACCCGAAGAGCCGCGGGCTGCCGAGCGCGCTGCGGGATCGGCTGGACGCGGCCATCGGCGCGGAGCTGCGGCTGCGCCTGACCGCGGTCGTGCCGACGGCCACGGTGGACGAGCGCCTGACGGGCGTGACCCTGCCCACCAACGACGGTGACCTGCTGCCGTACGGTCGGGGCACCGCGTTCCGGCTCCCGGACCACGTCACCTTTGTGCGCACCGCGAGCTACTGGGCCTCGGGTCCGACGGGGCGGAACGTCTGGTACGACAACGGCTGGAACTTCTTCGACGCGAAGTGGCGGCCGAAGGGCACGTGCTGCTGGAACTCCACGCGCTTCGGGGACGCGGCGATCTTCTCGGGCGATCCGACCAACAGCAAGGACGCCCAGGGTCGCGCCTGCCAGCTCATCGACCTGTACCCGAACAAGCTCGCCAGCAAGGGCGTGCGGTACGCCGTGTGGAGCCTGCTCTGCTACAGCCGCAAGCCGTTCGACGACGCCCAGGAGGTGTTCGGCCTGCTGCAGTGGGGCAGCAAGAAGCAGAAGGGCCGCCTGCTCGAGCCGTCCCGATCGCAGCTCGCGTTCCCCGTGAGGGGCGCCAACTACACGAAGTTCGTGGCGTGGCTCGACGTGAAGAAGCGCGAGGTCGTGTTCATGGACGCCAACCTGCGGGCGCAGGTGAGCTCCGCGCTGGCCAACACGGGGCGCCTCAAGGAGGTCATGCCCGCCTTCGCCGAGTACCTGGGCGCGCTGCCGACGGTGCACGACCTGCTGCGCGAGCTGCCCCCGGGCGACGACCTGGTGGCGCTCTACGACGACGCGGATCAGGACCTGTCGGGCCGCTCGGCGTACGTGTTCCAGCCCCGCAGCGAGGACGGCGACTTCGAGGCGTTCGCCCTGACGAAGCTGCTCGCGGCGAAGCACCCGGACTGAGCGGGCTCCGCGCTGGTAGGGTCCCCGCCGCGCAGGACGCGCGGAGGATCCGGCCCCCATGACCGTCAGCCTGTGGGTGTGCGCCGTGCTGACCGTGGGCCTCGCCACGGTGGCGCTCGGCCACGTCCTGACCAGCCTGGTCTTCATCGCCGCGCGGCCCCGCGGGCGCACGTTCGGGCAGCACCCGACGGGGCCCGTGACCGTGCTCGTGCCGGCGCGCAACGAAGGCCAGCAGGCAATCCGCGTCCTGGACTCGATCCTCGCCCAGGACCACGCCGACGCAGTGGACGCCGTCCTGCTGATCAAGGACCGGGCGGACACCGCGCTCCCGCACCTGCAGCAGCGGTTCCCCGCGGCGGACTTCAGCACCGACGCCGACATCGTCACGCTCACGGACGACGGCCACCGCGCCGCCCGGGTTGCCTTCACCGGGTCCGACCCGAAGCACACGAAGATCAACTGGATGGCCGGCCGCGTGGAGCACGGGCACGTCGCCATCCTCGACTGCGACCACCAGGCGCTGCCGGACTGGATCCGCACCTCGATGGTGCTGCTGCGCGACGAGGGCGTGCGGATCGTGCAGGGGCGCCGCGGGCCCCTCGCCGCCGGCGGGCTCTTCCAGCTCTGGGACTCGCTACACCAGCACATCGGCTGCGAGCTCGTGCAGGCCGCCTTCACCTCCGCCGACCTCACGGTGTTCTTCACCGGGACCACCGCGGTGATGGAGACGTCGCTGCTGCGCGCGTACCCGCTGCACGACTGCATCACCGAGGACACCGAGTTCAGCTACCGCGTCGTGCTGGACGGTGAGCGGATCGCGGTGAACCCCTGGAGCGGGTCGGACGAGGAGGTCTCGCCGAACCTCTACAGCTTCCTCGCGCGTCGTCGCCGCTGGGCGAACGGCCACACGTCCGCGTTCCTGCGCCACGTGGGGAAGCTCGGGCGGGCGCCGCTCCGCCTGCGCGACAAGCTGCAGTTCCTCGCCCACGGCGTGCACTACCTGCTGAGCGTCCCCGTCTTCGTGCTGCACCTGCTGCTGGGCCTGATGCTCCTGGGCCGTCTGCCCACGCCGGCGCTGGTGGCCGCCATCGCGTCCAGCCTGCTGCTCGGCGGGCTGCTGCTGCGCTCGCAGCGGACCACGGGCTGGATCCGCTGGATGTCCGAGGTCGCGGTGGTGTTCGGCTGGGTGTTCCCGGCCGCGGTGATCGTGATGAACGCCGCGGTGGCGCTGCTCCTGGGGGATCTGTCTCTCGCCGCGCTGCCGCTGCCGCCGTGGATGCAGGCCGTCGGGCTCTTCGGCTTCCTGACGCCGCTCTTCGTGCTGCTGGTCGGTCTCGCGGGCTTCCGCCAGCTGAGCATCGGCACCGCGCTCACCGTGATCCTGACGTGGCCCGTGGCCTTCTACCTGGACCTGTCCGGCGTGCTCATCGGGATCGTCGACTGCCTCTTCGGCCGCCAGCTGTGGCACGCCGTCGCGCGCTCGGCCCCCGCCCCGCAGGAGGACCCGGGGGTCGCGCCGACGTTCCCGGCGCCGCTGCACATCAAGGAGAGCTGGCGCCTCGGCGCGCTCCTGGCGCACACCCGCGCGGCCAGCGGAGGCTTCGTCCCGCTGCTCAAGCGCCCCTCCCGGTGGCTGCCCTGGGTGGCGCTGTTCGGGCTGTTCGCGGTGGGGGTGCTCTACACGCCGGTGGCCCGCATCCCCGTCGAGACGGCGCCGTGCGAGGTGATGCAGCACGACACGGATCCGTGGATCGTCCCCGTCGCGAAGATGACGAACTACTGCGGGCCCACAGAGACGCCGCAGTACTCCACGCGCTCGGGCACCTACTCGGTGCTGCGGTCCGATCCCCTGGACACGCTGGACCCGTCCTACTGGGACTCCATGGACTCCACGTTCTTCTGCAACGAGGCCCGCTTCCTCCCGCGGAACGTCATCCGGGGCGACGGCATGGTCTACCTGCACGTGCAGCCCGAGCAGGTCGAGGACCGGGCGTACACGGCCGCCAACATCGCCACCAAGGACGTGCCCGAGGCGAAGTTCCTGTACGGACGCTTCGAGGCGGAGATGAAGCCGGCGCGCGGCTCCGGGCTGCTCACGGCCTTCTTCCTGTACCGGTTCGATCCGTGGCAGGAGATCGACGTGGAGTTCCTGGGGCGGGACACCACCAAGATGCTCATCAACGTCTATTACAACCCCGGCGAAGAGGGCGACCTCTACAACTACGGCTTCCGGGGCACGCCGGTGCTCATCGACCTCGGCTTCGACGCAGCCGACGCCTTCCACCGCTACGCCATCGAGTGGGACGCGGACGAGATCCGCTGGTTCGTGGACGACCGGCTCATCCACCGGCGCCGCGCGGGCCGGCCGACCCCCATCCCCCACCTCCGGATGCGCATCCACGCGAACGTGTGGCCCACCTGCTCCGAGGAGCTCGCGGGGCCCCTCGACCCGGACGCGCTGCCCACCGGCGCCGAGTTCGCGTCGTTCACGTTCTCGGAGTGGAAGCCCGCTCCGAGCCGCGGGTTCGCGCAGCGGATCAGTGCGTGGTTCGGCGGCGACGGCGGCGGCGACTGGCGGGACGACGCCGGCTGGATCCAGCCCGGGCGCGCCTCCGACTGATCGCCACGACGCAGCCCGGCCTTCGGGTCTGCGGTGCCCGCGCCCTCGCCGCCCTCAGCGGGGCCTGACCACCTCCCACAGCCACAGGTGCTGGGTCGCGAAGACCGGCCGCGTGGTCACCCCGAACTGCTCCTCGAGCCGCTTCCGGAACGGGTCGTTGGGCGAGAACAGGTAGATGGTGCCGGGGTGATCGGCCAGCACGTAGTCCTCCTCCAGCGGAGCGAACTGCAGCCTGGTAGACGGCGGCACGCGCAGGGCGAGCGCGAGCAGGTTGCCGCCGTGGTGTGCCTCGCGGTTGCCGACCACGAGCGGATCGTCGGCCGTCGCGACGAGGACCGCCGCTGTGGGCAGGGCGGAGCTGATGGGCTGGTGCCAGGCGGTGATCTGCCCCCAGCCCTGCGCGTTGCTGGCGACTGCAAGCAGGAGCAGCACCCCGAACACCGCGGTGCGCCCCCTCGGCTGCGGACCGTCGCGGCCGAGCGCCCAGGCCACCGCGATCAACACGGCGAGCCAGCACGGCGCCAGGTACCGGCCGGGCAGCGAGCGGATGCCCCAGAAGATCAGGTCCGGCACCAGCAGGAAGCCCAGAGGGATCAGCGTGAGCCCCAGCACGAGGCCGCGCCCGGGCGGCGCTTCCCGCGCCAGCGCCACGAGCGCGCCGATGGCCAGCGTCACGACGCCCGCCACGAGCAGCCGCTCCACACCCACCGCCGTGGGCCCCACATCCACGAACGGACGACTCGCGTTCAGGAGCAGCGATCCGAGCAGCTCGCTGCGCGGGATGGCGATGACGCGGGACCACTCCATGGACGCCCGGAACGCATCCCAGTGCGTGCGCAGGATGAGCGCCCAGGGCAGGAACAGCAGGGCCGCTACCCCCATCGCCGCGGCCGCCATCCAGCTCTCGCGCCGCCACCGGCGCCGGTCCCGCAGGATCACGAACAGCACCTGCGCGGCGATCACCCACACCATCGAGAACGAGGTGTACAGCGACAGCGTCAGGGTGGCGGACACCAGGGCCCAGGCGCCCAGCGACCGCTCCGGTGTCTGTTCACTCACGCGCAGCGCGCGCAGCAGCGCCGCGGACGTCACGAGGATCCACAGGCCCCACAGGGCGTAGTCCCGCGCTTCGGTGGAGAACAGGACGAAGTACGGCGACAGCGCCAGCAGCGCCGTGCCCATCTGTCGGACGCGGAGCTGCCTCGGGAAGAGCTCGCGACACAGCCACCACATGGCCGGTAGCGCCAACAGGCCGAACACCGCCGACAGGGCGCGGAGCGCGCGGATCGAGTCTCCGAACCAGCGCACGTGCAGGCCTGCGAGCACGTAGTACAGCGGCGGATGCTGCGGCTCGTCACGCGCCAGACCGGCGATCGTGTCCAGGGCCGTCGCCGACGGGTCGTGCTGCTGGAGCGCGACGACGTCGCCGGCGGTGACGACGCCTCCGCCGTACAGCACCGCCTGCCAGTCGGCCGCGGCGCGGCCGGCGGCGAAGAACCGCGTGTAGACCTCGTCGTGCCACACGAGCCGGTCCTCCAGCCCGGCCAGGCGGAAGACCGCGCCCAGGAGCAGCGCCACGACCACGACGGTCGTCCACGGATCGATGCGGGAGCGCACGGCGGGAGCATACGGTCCTCATTGGACTTGACGATTATCGACCGAGCGGTAGATTGCCGTCGCCATGAAGACCTCAGCCCCGCTCCTGCTCGCCCTCTTCCTGTCCGCCTGCAGCGTCCGCGGGCCCTCCGTGGAGCCTTCGGACGACGACGACGCCACCAGCGTGGGCGACGACGACGACGCCACCGACCCGCTCGGCGACGACGACGACAGCACCACCGCCGGCGACGACGACGACGCCACGGACGCGGCGTGGCCCGACCCGTTCGCGGAGCGGCCCGACACGTCCCTGGGGCTCGTCAACACGTCGGCCAACCTCGAGGAGCTGCTGGAGTACGGCGCGCTCGAGACCGCCTGCGCCGACTACGCCGCGGCCCCGACGGACGACCACCTGCGCCTGCTCTGCGGCAAGGCGATGTTCTTCTACGAAGGCTTCGACACCATCGGGATCCCCGAGGCGCTCTACGACTTCATGGCCCAGAACTTCGAGCCGGAGCTCGGGCTCGCCTTCAGCGCGCTGGGGCTGATCCCGGACCCGAACAGCGCCCAGGGGCGCTCGCTCGGCGTCGCCCCCGGCGCGCCCCTGGCGGGCGGCAGCGCGACCCTCGCGTTCAACTGCGCGAGCTGCCACTTCGGCCAGATGCCCGATGGGCGCTACGCCGTCGGCGCCCCGAACCACGACTACGACTACGGCGGCCACATGCTCGCCCTGCTCCTGCTGCCCATGGCGGCCCAGCCGGGCTTCGATCCGTCCGCGCACCATCCGGACGCGATGGCGCAGGTGCAACCGGCCATCGACCGCATCAACGCGGACTTCCTGCTGCAGATCCAGATGGGCCTCGCGCTGCTCCCGCTCCTGGGCGAGCAGGCGGGCGTCCCCGCACTGGACGCGAGCTACGAGGGGCTCTACGCGAGCTGGCGCGAGGGAACGATGGACTTCGTGATGCCGCCGCTGCCGCTGGACGACGAGGTCCACACGATCAGCAAGATCATCGACCTGTGGGACATCCCCACGCCCGCGGAGACCGAGGACGCCACGATGGACTCGGCGCTGCTCGCCTGGTCCGGCGGGGCCGACAGCCTGATGACGTTCCTCGATGGCTTCGTCGCCGTCGGGGGCGGCGATCGGGAGTACTGGACGGAGGACCGGCTCGGCCCGCTGCACGACTACATCCTGTCCCTGCAGGCGCCGTCGAACCCGTCTCCCCCGTCACCCGCGGACGTCGAGGCGGGGGAGGCCGTGTTCATGACCGCCGGCTGCATCGACTGCCACCAGGGGCCTGGCGGCGCTGGCTTGCGGGTCTTCACCTACGAGGAGATCGGGACGGACGACGCCATGCGCTACTGGGCGGATCCCGACCTGACCGGCACCGCCTGCTGCGGCTTCGACCAGGACACCACCGGGACGCTCACCCACGGGATCAAGGCCCCGCGCATCACGGGCCTGTGGGCGAAGAGCCGCTTCCTGCACAACGGGGCGCTCGACACGCTCGACGAGCTGCTGTGCCTGACGGCCCGGCCCGTGGTGACCGAGTTCGCGTACGGGAGCCAGGGGCACGAGTTCGGCTGCGACCTGCCGCAGGCGGACCGGGAGGCCCTCGTCGCGTACCTGCTCGATCACTGATCAGCGCAGGAACCACCACAGGACGAAGGCGGCCAGCGCCACGGCGATGACGGCGTAGGGCCAGCGCCCGGGCCCGCTCGGAGCGGGGAGCTCGGGGACCGGCGCCGGCGCGGCGGTCTTGCGGAGCAGCCGGCCGGCCTCCAGCCCGGCGTCCTCGAGCGCCTCCTTCGGCGACATGGCAGACATGGAGTCCACGCGGCGCGCCTGCTCGAGCTGCAGGTCGTCCTCCCGCCGCTCCTTGAGCCGCTGCACGGCGCGGTCGTCCAGGGCCCGCTTGGCGGCGTGCATGGACGCGGCGAAGCGCTCGGGCAGGTCCTCGAGCTCGAGCTCGGCCTTGATCTCCCGCAGGCGCATCGTGGCGCGCGCGAGGTGCTCGCGCCGGGACGCCAGCGTCTTCTCCACGTCCAGGATCTTGTGGCGCTGGTCTTCAGGCAGCCAGGAGTCCTGCTCGCTCGTGCCGAACTCGACGATCTCGTGCACCCGGCGGACCTGGGAGTTCCAGCCCTCGAAGTGGTGGGAGAGCCACTCCTCGGTGTTCCAGCCGCTGGAGAGCCCGGGGATGACGTCGCGGTAGCAGGTGGGGCAGACGCCCTCCTCCGCCCACAGCGCGGCGTCGCCCTCCCAGACCTCGCCGACGGCCTCCGTCTGGAACTGCTCGAGGGGGATCATCCGGCGACACGACGGGCACGGCGCGACGTCGTCGATGGAGGTCAGCTCTTCGTCGGGGTGGGGCGCGCCGTCGGGGATCTCGGCGGTGGTGATGACCTTCACGGCGCGCAGCGAGTGCTGGGATGCGATGGGATCTTCGGCGCACTTCGGACAGCGCGATCCAGCCTCCGGCGGGTCGTAATCGCCGTGGATCGGACAGAAGAGTTTGCCCTGTTGGGCCTCCGACACGCGCCCCGACTCCATCCCCCGGGATCCGCGATCAGTATCGCACGGGCTCGATCGCCACCGCCGGGAACTCGACCGCGCGGACCCGCTGCTCCTCCATGTCGATCAGCAGGACACCGTGCACGTCGAAGGCGAGAAGATACTCCAGCAGTTGGCGCCGGGTCGCGGGCAACGTGGGGCGGGTCGCGCCCCCGGACTTCACCTCCGCCACGAACCGCTGCCCGTCGCGGGTGACGACCAGGTCCGCGCGCACCGACGCCTCGAGCCGCTCGCCGTCCACGACGATCTCCCAGGGCCGGATCGCCTGCCGCTCTTCCACGCGGTAGCCGTGAGCGGCCAAGAGGTGCTCGGCGTCGTCCTCAGCGCGGCGAGCCCGGGCCCCGCGCCGGGCGTTCTCGCGGCCGGTGCGCCCGGCGGCGCGCATCCACCCCACCGCGAGGATCGCCGCGAGGATCACGAGCGCCGTGACGAGCGGATCTGCGGCGAGGAGGTCGACGATCACGGGCGCATCGTGCCATCGGGGCCGATCCCCCGGGTGCTACGATTCCGCGGATGCCTCGGCTCCTCAGCGTCCTGACGACGGCGACGCTCCTGGCCGCCGGCTGCGCCCGCCCTCCTCACCGCAACCCGCCCCCGGCGTTCCAGGCGCCGGTGGACGTGACGGTGTCCGCGCCCGCCGAGGACACCGCCGGCCGCCAGGCGGCGCAGGTGGCCGCGGAGCGGCTCAACCGAAGCCGCGCCCCCGATGAGCGCCCCGTGCGGGTGGTGCTCGTGGACGGCCCCCTGCGCGTCACGGCGGCGAGTCTCGGGATCACGCCTCCGGCCGCGCCCCGGGCCCCGGATCGGCTGGTGGATCCGCGCGTCGCGCCGGAGCTGAACGGAGCCGAGCTCGACCGCGTGCTCGGGATCTACGACGCCGTCCTCGTCGTGGGCCTGACCGCCCGCGAGGGGCACGACGCCGCCTGGCTCCGCGCCCAACCCGGCTGGCGACTCGCGCTGGGCACGACGCACTTCCGCGACGGCGTCGAGGCTCCCTCCGGCCTCGTGCTGGAGACCGCGCCGTGACCCCGGCGTCCTGGCGGGCCACCGCGGCGGTGGCGGCCCTCGCGGGAGCGGCGGCCGCGCTCCTCCTGACGCTGTCCGTCCGGGCGACCCCGACTCCGTTCGGGCCCGGCGAGCTCGACCTCCTGCTGACCGCGCGGATGATGAGCTCCGGCGTGTTCCCTCCCCTGTGGGCCGGCTCCGTGCACCCGGACGCCATCGGCACCTGGATGGGCGCGCTGGGCCTCTCCGGCCTGCTGCGATTGGGGCTCTCCGACCTGCTCGCGCTGCGCGGGTTCGCCGCGGCCCACGTGGCGCTGCTCGCGGCCAGCACCGCGGGGCTCGCGGCCCGCATCGCCGGGGTCCGATCCGGCGTGGCGGCCGGCGCCGCGTTGGTGGTTGGAGCGCCGCTGGTCATCAACGCGCACACGCGCTACCTCGCCACCACGGTGGAGGCGGCGTCCGTCGAGCTGCTCGTCCTCTGGGCGCTCGTGGAGTGGAGTCGCGCGCCCCGGCGGGGAGCCGTCCCGGTGATCGGCGTGGCACTGGGCCTGGGGATGGCCTTCAGCCTGCACGTCGCGGTGCTCGCGGGCGTGGCCGCCCTGGTGGTGGGCCGTCGGCAGGTGCGCAGCCTGCCCCTGCTGCTCGTCCCGATCGCCGCAGCCTGGCTCCCCTGGCTGCTGGCCCCGCAGCCGCTTGGTCCGCCGGGCTCGCCGTGGACGGTCAAGACGCTGGGGCCCGGACAGCTCCTGGGCCTCGTCGGCGTCGACGACCTCGCGGCGTTGCTGACCCACGCCCCCTTCGCGCTCTCGGGCGGCGCCTCCGGCTGGCTGCGCCTCGCGCTCGTGCCCCTCATGGCGGCTCTGGTGCTCGCGCTCGTGGGGGCAGTCGTGGCCACGGCGCAGCGGAGCGCCCCCCCCGCTGTCGGCGTCGTGGCGCTGTTCGCGGTGGGCGCCGCGGCGCCGCTGCTCCTGGCGGGGGACCTGCTCGGTTACCCGGCGGCCTATCGGTACTTCGTCCCGGTGCTGGCGACCTGCGCGGTGCTGCTCGGGGTCGCGGCGCGACGAGGACCCGCCCTGGCGCTGGTGCTGGCCCTGGCCGCTCCCGGGCTCGGCGCGGTCGGAGCCGTCGGCAACACGGAGCTCACGCGCAGCCAGGCCGCGTTCTACGCCGGCCAGCACCGGCTGGTGTTCCCGGACGACGCGCTGCACACCCACGCATTGATGCTGACCCCTTGGGTACGGGACGACGAGCTCTCCGGGTGGCTCCAGGGTTACGGCCTGCACATCGGCCGGGAGTTCGCGCGCCAGGTGCCGGGCGCGCAGATCGAGTACCGCGACGGCTTCGTGGACGAGGGAGGGGTGCCGGACCCGGTCAACCGCTTCTGGCGGAAGCAGCAGGCGGGGCACTGGCGCGACGGGATGCGTTGGCTGGGCGCCCAGGCCAACGCCGACTTCCTGCTCGGCGTCGGGCTGGGGCTCGCGGAGGACGGCGTCCTCGAGTCCCTCGATCTCGACCTGCTGAACGGCTCGCAGGACGAGCGCCTGCACATCGCCTTCGGCGTCGGCGCCGCGCTGGGCGAGCGGGCGCACTGGATCGGGGACGGGGCGCTGCAGACCGAGGCGCCGGTCGCGTGGTCGCGGGCGGAGCAGCAGGCGCTCGCGGATGGCTTCGTGACCACGGCCGGGACGCGGGTGCCGTCTCCCCTGCCAGGAGTGAGAGGGCGTCCGCAGCGGCGGCTCGCGCACCCCCACCCGTTCACGTATGCCGACGTCGGGGTCCGGGGCCGGGACCAGGTCCCGACAGGGCCGCGCTGAGGCTCAGGCGCCGATGGCCGCCAGAAGCACCTCGAGGCGCGCGGTGGGATCCGAGCTGCCGAGGTAGCTCTGGGACAGGTCGGCCGTCACCGGGAGCTGGAAGCCCACGAGGCGGGCCGGATCGGGCGACGCCCGCAGCGCCTCCTCGTCGAACACCACCTCGGGCGCCTTCTCCGGGAGGGCCGCGATGAGGCGCGAGAGCGCGGTGTCGAACTGGCGCGCGTCCTGGATGCCCTTCTGCTCGACCGGCTCGACGTACGCG
>ENA-OWNT01004931-OWNT01004931.1-seawater-metagenome-genome-assembly--contig:-NODE-4931-length-11354-cov-3.790192_pt1 | contig 11354 bp, 3 predicted proteins | sample MGYA00238136_ERZ651165 | MGnify/ENA primary metagenome ERZ651165 (study PRJEB26861, sample SAMN08777766) | seawater metagenome | isolation source: coastal seawater | place: USA: Florida | collected... | reverse complement strand
CGGGCGCGTCGTCGTCATCGTCGGCCGCGTCGTCGTCGTCGCCGGTCGCGTCGTCGTCGTCACCGGTCGCGTCGTCGTCGTCACCGGTCGCGTCGTCGTCGTCGCCGGTCGCGTCGTCGTCGTCGCCGCTGTCGTCGTCATCGCCGGCGTCGTCGTCGTCACCGAACCCCTCGTCCACGAGGCCATCACAGTCGTCGTCGGTGCCGTTGAGGATCTCGGTCCCGTCGGGGGACACCTGTGCGTCCGTGTCGTCGCAGTCCCCGTCCGCGGGCGCCGTGAAGAGCCCGTCGGCAGAACACAGGCAGACCGAGCTGCCGACGCCGAAGCCATCGCCGTCGGAATCGAACCACCAGTCGAGGCAGTCGGGCGCGTTCTCTTCGAGCAGGTCGCCGTCGCAGTCACCGTCCCCAGGATCGACGCAGAGGTCGATGGCCCCGGGGTTCACCGTCGGGTCCGTGTCGTCGCAGTCCGCCCCGCCGCAGCCGGGGCCGTCCCATCCGTCGTAGTCCGCGTCGCACACCACCGAAGAGCACCAGAACCCACCGCACGCGGCGTACTGCGCGCCGACCAGGACTCCGGGCCGGCCTTCCTGGGCGAGCGAGAACCCGAGTCTGTAGGTGGCGCCGGAGACGGTCTGACCAGAGGCGCTGAGGGTCTCCGCAGGGACGACATGTGCGCTGCCGGCCCGCGTCGCCGCGTGCACTCCGGTGCCCCCGCACAGGACGGCCACCAGAAGGAGCCCCTGAACCTGCCTCATCGCTCCCCCCGCGGGTCACCAGCCCCCACCCGCTCAAGCTACACGGGGGCGAGCGGAGCGCGGCGACGTCTGTCACGATGCGCCCATGAAGACCATTCGCAACCTGACCATCCGCCCCATCAAGGTCCCGTTGCCCAAGGGGAAGGTCCTGCGCCTCGGCCCGAAGGCCGACGGGATCGTGCGGGACGACGCCACCGACCACGCCGGACTCCAGCGCCTTGTGGAGGCCGGCACGATCGAGGTGCTCGGCGGCTCCAGCCACGGCCACGGCCCCCAGGCGGGGAAGAAGTAGGCCGGGCCTCGACCGTCAGCTCGCCTCGATGAGGTCCCGGGCCGCCCGGGGCCCGACGGGCCGGCCGAACAGCCACCCCTGGCCCAGCCGACAGCCCATCGCGGCCACGGCGTCCGCCTGCTCCTGGGTCTCGATCCCCTCGGCCACGACGTCGAGCTGCAGGCTCGTGGCCAGGTCCATGATCGCGCGCACCAGCGGCTTGCCGAGCTTCGAGGTGAGGAGCGCGTCGGAGCCGGACACGAACTGCCGGTCGATCTTGATGACGTCGATGGGGAACTTGAGCAGGTACTGCAGCGAGCAGTAGCCGGTCCCGAAGTCGTCCAGGACGATGCGCACTCCTGCACCCTGGAGCTCCAGCAGGATCCCCGCCGCGAACTCCGGCCGCTCGAGCAGCGCGGTCTCGGTGATCTCGAGCTTCAGGGAGGCCGGGCTGAGCTTGTGCCGCGCCAGGATGCCCAGCACCTGGGCCGGCAAGCCGGCGTTGTTCAGCTGCTTGACCGACAGGTTGACCGACATGGTCAGGTGCTTCGCCTTCGGGAGCTTCTGCTGCCACCGCGCGAGGCGGGCACACGCCCGCTCCAGCACCCAGTCCGTGATGCCCCCGATGAGCCCGCTCTCCTCGGCGACCGGCAGGAAGCGCGCGGGGCTCAGGAGCCCCTCCTCAGGGTGCTTCCAGCGGACCAGGGCCTCGAACCCCTCCAGAGCGGCCGTGTCCATCGACACGATCGGCTGGAACGCGAGCCGCAGCTCGTCGCGCGCCAGGGCGCGATGCAGCTCGGTCTCGACCCGCACCCGGTCGGCGTTCCGGTTGATCACCTCGCTGTTGGCGACCTGGCGCCGCGCGCTGCCGGCCTCCTGCGCCTTCACGAGCGCCGTCTGGGCGTCGCGGAGCATCTCGATCGCGCCGGGGTAGGACCGGGGCGACAGGGCGATCCCCATGGTCACGGTGGTGACGACCTCGTCGGCCCCCACCCGGAAGGGAGCCTGCGCGAGCCGTCCGATGCTCTCGGCCACCGGGCGGATCGCGCCTGCGTCGGGCAACCCGGTCACGAGGAGCGTGAACTCGTTCTCGCCGGTCCGCGCCAGGGTCCATCCCGCGCCGACGACCTCGAGGATCCGGTCCGCGAAGCCCTTCATCAGCGCATCAGCGCCGTCTGCGCCCAGCGTGCCCCGCACGAACCCGTGGCGGTCGAGCTGCAGGACGATGACCCCGAACACCCCGGAGCCACCCGCCTCGAGCACCTCCTGCAGGCGGTCGAGGAACAGCGTCCGGTTCGCCAGGCCCGTCACGGGATCGCGGATCGTTCGGTCCGTCACGTCTCGGGTGTAGAACAAGACCCCCGCGACGTCGGGATCCGCACTCGCGTTGACGGCGTGGGTCTCCACGTGGAGCCACCCGCCGTCCTTGTGGCGGAGGCGGTAGCTGACGGTGACGGTGGCGTCGGCGTCCTGCCGCACCGACTCGAACTCCAGCAGCACCCGCATCCGGTCGCCCGGGTGGATGGCGTCGCGGAAGACCTCCCGCGTGAGCTCCTCGGGGGAGTAGCCAAGCACCCTGGCGCAGCCCCCGCTCACGAACCGATGGGACAGGTCCTCCCCGACGACGACGATGACGTCGCCGGAGTTGCGCGTCAGCGCACGGAACCAGCGCACCATGCCCTCGAGGCGATGCTTGTCCCGGTGCTGCTGGGTGACGTCCTCGATCCGCAGGAGCACGCCGCCGGATCCGCCCGCGGGGACGACGTTCGCCCTCAGGTGCAGCGGGCCGCGCCGGGCGTGCGCTGCCCGGAAGGCGAGCCTCCCCTCGCGCTGCGCCCCCTGAACCAGCGAGAGCATGTGCGCCGCGTCCTCCCGGTCCTCGTCGAGGACGAGATCCAGGAAGCGGTCCCCCCGCAGATCGTCCCGCCCGAAGATCGACTGGACGGCGCGGCTCGCGTACGAGATCGAGCCGTCCGATCGCACGTGACAGAGCGGCTCCGACGAGCCCTTCTGCATGCTCGCCAGCCAGGCGCCTGCGAGCTCGGCGGTCTGCCCGATCGCTGAATCGTCGTTTGCCATGAACGCGTTCATCGTATCCGCCCAGGTCCCCCCTCGCGCCCCGCGAGCGATATCGGCGGGGCTCCGGGACAGTTGAGACAAGATGCGCGATGTCCGGCGATCGGACCATAAACAATCCGTGGGCCCGTCCGATAAAGGTCTTCGTGACTCGTCCCGCCCTCCGCTTCCTGCCTGCCCTGGGCCTCTGCCTGCTTTGTGCCTGCAGCCCGCCGACCGACCTGACGCTGCTCACCGCCGCCGCCACGGACGGGTCTGTCGAGTGGACCGGCCCCACGGTGGCGGCGCGGGACGTGGCCTGGGGCGACATCGACGCCGACGGCGATCTGGACCTGGCCATCGCGGTGGACGGCGGGGCCAACCGGGTCTACCGGAGCGATCCCGGCGGCCCCACCCTGCTGTGGTCGAGCACCGAGACGGACAGCTCCCACGCGATCGCGTTCGGAGATGCGGACGAGGACGGCGATCTGGACCTGGCGACCCTAGCGGACGGGGCCGGACCGATCCGGGTGTACTCCAACGACGGGGCGGGCTCGTTCTCCCTGACCTGGACGGGCACGGTGACCAACGGCCAGGACCTCGTGTGGGCCGAGATCACGGGAGACGGCGCCCTGGATCTCGTCGTCGCCCGCGACGGCGCGAACACGGCGTTCGCGAACAACGGGGCCGGCACGAGCTGGAGCACCGTCTGGACGGGGTCGCTCGTCCGGGACTCGCGCAGCGTGGCCGCCGGGGACCTCGACGGCGACGGGGACGTGGACCTGTTCTTCGGGAACAACGGAGAGGTCGCGGACAGCGTCTGGATCGGGGACGGCGCCGGCGGGTTCACCAACAGCGGCGGGCTCGGGACCGAGACGGACACCCATGCGGTGGCGATGGGCGACCTCGACGGCGACGGAGACCTCGATCTCGTGGCTGGGCGGAACGACGCCAACAACCGGGTCTACGTCAACGACGGCAGCGGGGGCTTCAGCGAGGGCGACTCCTTTGACGACAAGGACTGCCGCGCGCTCGCGCTGGCGGACCACGACGGGGACGGAGACCTCGACCTCTTCGTGGGGAACGCCGCGGGGGACGACGACAAGCTCTACGCCAACGACGGCACGGGCGACTTCTCGGCTGTCTGGACGGGCAGCGCGCTGGCCGCGACAGGGGCCGCGTTCGGCGATCTCGACGGCGACGGCGCCCTCGAGCTCGCCGTGACCCGAGACGGGAGCGCCTCTGCGATCTACGCCAACCCGGGCCGCGGCCTCGGCCAGCTGTGGGCGAGCAGCACCAACGTCAAGGCCCGCGACGCGGCCTGGGGCGACGTCGACGGTGACGGCGACCTCGACCTCACCGTCGCCGAGGAGGGCCAGGCGAACACGCTCTGGGTGAACGACGGGAGCGGCGGGATGACCCTGCTCTGGTCCTCGACCGAGACCGACAAGTCCATGGGCACTGCCTGGGGAGACTGGGACGGCGACGGAGACCTCGACCTGGCGGTCGCCAACAAGGACGGCGAGCCGAACCGCGTCTACGCCAACGACGGGAGCGGCGGCTTGACCCTCGCGTGGACGTCCACCGAGATCGACAGCTCGTTCGACCTCGCCTGGGCGGACGTCGACGGCGACGGCGACCTCGACCTCGCGGTGGCCAACTACGCCCAACCCAACCGGCTCTATGCCAACACCGGGGGCAGCCTCTCGCTGGCCTGGACGAGCACCGAGTCGGACAAGAGCCTCGGCCTCGCCTGGGGAGACTGGGACGGCGACGGGGACCCGGACCTCGCGGTGGCCAACGACGACCAGGTGCGCCGCCTCTACACGGCGAGCGGGACGACCCTGTCCCTGCTCTGGTCGAGCCCGGCGGCCATGAAGAGCGAGGCGGCGGCGTTCGGCGACCTCGACGGCGACGGCGACCTCGAGCTCGTGTTCGCCAACCGGGACCAGCAGAACGAGATCTACACGGGCGGCGGGACCACCCCGACGGGCCCCACGCTGCTCGCGGACTCCAACAAGAGCTTCGACGTCGCCATCGGCGACCTGACCGGAGACGGGACGCTCGATCTCTTCTTCAGCAACCACGGCGACGACGACCGCGTGCTGGTCAATGACGGCGCGATGGGGTTCGGGATCGCGGACACCCCGAGCGGGAACAACAAGTCGGTCGCCGGGCCCCTCGCGGACGCGGACGGGGACGGCGACCTCGACGCGGTGGCCGCCGAAGACGACAAGCCCCTGAACGTGCGGACGAACAGCCAGATCCCCGCCCCCGGGCGCACGGCCGAAGGACCGACCCACGTCGCTCTGCAGTACCCGGGCAGCGCGCCGTATGCGCCCGGGTCCATGGCCGAGCGGGTCCTCGGGCCGACCGTCACCGTCCCCTTCCTCGCGCTCGACGCCGAGTCCGATCCGGTGGACGCCTTGGAGCTGCAGTTCAGCACCCTCGGGGGCGGCGACTGGCAGACCGCGACGGTCACCGGCAGCACCACCGGGCTCGCGACATCACCCACCGGCGTCCCTCACACCCTGACGTGGGACCTCGTGGCGGACGACGTGTTCAGCGACTGGACGGCCCTGCGGCTGGTCCTGTCCCACCAGGTGCCGGGCCGCGTCAGCGAGATCACGATGGCGGTGACCGGCTCGATGCTGGGACCGTTCCGCGCCTACGCCTGCTTCCCCGAGGACGGGGACGGCGACGGGTTCGACTGCGCCGCGGACTGCGACGACGCCTCCGCCAGCATCTACCCCGGCGCGCCAGAGGCGGCGGACGACGGCATCGACCAGAACTGCGACGGGACCGACACCGTCACCTGCCTGGTGGACGCGGACGACGACGGGTACGGCGGTGCGAGCACGGCGACGGATGCGGACGGAGACTGCACGGACGACCCGAACCAGAGCGACGTCGGCGGAGACTGCGACGACGGAGACGCGGCCATCCATCCCACCGCGACCGAGACCGTGGACGACGGGGTCGATCAGGACTGCAACGGGGCGGACTCGGTCACCTGCTACCAGGACGCGGACGGCGACACGATCGGGTCGTCGATCACGCTGGTGGCCACGGACGGGGACTGCTCGGACAGCGGAGAGTCGGCCACGACCGGCGACTGCGACGACGCAGACGCCAGCATCCGGCCGGGCGCCCCCGAGGTCTGCGACGGCATCGACCAGGACTGCGACAACGACCTCGTCGAGACGTTCACGGACACGGACGGCGACGGAGAGCCCGACTGCTACGACAGCAACGACGACGGCGATCCGGACCCGGACGCGACGGACTGCAACGACACGGACCCGAACATCTACACCGGCGCCCCGGAGATCTGCGACGCGATCGACCAGGACTGTGACGGGAACATCGTCGAGGGCTTCGCGGACATCAACAGCAACGGCACGCCCGACTGCGCCGAGACCGACGACGATCTCGACGGGTACACAGCGACCGACTGCGACAACACCAACGCCTCGATCTACCCCGGCGCGCCGGAGACCCCCGACGACGGCATCGACCAGGACTGCAACGGGTTCGACACCGTGACGTGCCAGGTGGACGCCGACGGCGACACGTTCGGGGACGGCAGCCCGCTGCTCTCGACGGACGGCGACTGCCTCGACGCCGGCGAGACGAACGTCGGCGGGGACTGCGACGACACGGCGGGCACGGTGTACCCGGGGGCGCCGGAGATCGCGGACGACGGCATCGACCAGGACTGCTCCGGGTTCGACACCGTCACCTGCTTCGTGGACTCCGACGGCGACGGCGTGGGGAGCAGCTCGACCTCGCTCGCCGCCGACGGAGAGTGCCTGGACGCGGGGGAGGCCTCGACGGACGGGGACTGCGACGACGGCGACGCCTCCGTCAACCCCTCGGCCACCGACATCCCGGACGACGGCATCGACCAGGACTGCAGCGGCTCCGACACGGTCACCTGCTTCGTGGACGCCGACGGAGACAGCTTCGGCTCGACCCTCACCACGACGGCCGCTGACGGCGACTGCTCGGACGCGGGGGAGGCCTCCTCTTCGACCGACTGCAACGACGGCTCGGTGTCCGTCTTCCCCGGCGCCCCCGAGGTGCCCGACGACGGCATCGACCAGGACTGCAACGGGACCGACGCCGTGACCTGCTTCATCGACGCGGACGGCGACGGGGTCGGGGGGCCGGCCACCACGACCGCCGGGGATGGGGACTGCACCGACGCAGGCGAAGCGTCCGGCAACGGCGACTGCGACGACGCGCTGGCGTCCGTGTACCCCGGGGCCCCGGAGGTCTGCGACGGCATCGACCAGGACTGCGACGGCAACATCGTGGAGGGCTACACCGACACGGACGGCGACGGAGCCCCGAACTGCGTCGACGACGACGACGACGACGACGGCACGCCGGACGCCGCCGACTGCGCCCCCACGAACGCGTCGATCTACCCGGGAGCGACCGAGATCTGCGACGCCGTCGACCAGGACTGCGACAACGACCTGGTGGAGGGCTTCGCGGACGCCAACGCCAACGGGACGCCCGACTGCATCGAGGCGGACAACGACGGCGACGGCTACTCGGCCCTGGACTGCGACGACACCGACGCCGCGACGTTCCCCGGAGCCCCCGAGATCGAGGACGACGGCGTCGATCAGGACTGCGATGGCGCCGACACCGTCACGTGCCAGGTGGATGCGGACGGAGACGGGGTGGGGACGGCGGCGACCCTGCTCGCCCCGGACGGCGACTGCGAGGACCTCGGCGAGAGCGACACGGCGACCGACTGCGACGACACCGTGGCGTCGGTGTTCCCCGGGGCGCCCGAGGTGGCGGACGACGGGATCGATCAGAACTGCGACGGCGCGGACACGGTCACCTGCTCCGTCGACGGAGACGGCGACGGGTTCGGGGGCGTCGCGACCGTCCTCGCTGCCGACGGGGACTGCACCGACGCGGGCGAGTCGACGCTGGCGACGGACTGCAACGACAACAACGCCACGACGTGGCCCGGCGCGCCCGAGATCCCCGACGACGGCGTCGATCAGGACTGCAACGGGACGGACGCGGTCACCTGCTACCTGGACGCCGACGCGGACGGGTACGGCTCCGGCCTGACGGTCCTCGGGACGGACGGCGACTGCGCGGACTCCGGTGAGTCCACCGCGAACACGGACTGCGACGACACCGACCCCACGGTCAACCCCACGGGCGTCGAGCTCGTGGGAGACGGGATCGACCAGGACTGCTCCGGCACCGACACGGTCCTCTGCTACTTCGACAGCGACGGAGACACGGTGGGTGGCACGTCGACGATCACCGCGGCCGACGGCGACTGCACCGACCCCGGGGAGTCGGGGCTGTCCACGGACTGCAACGACGCCTCGGCCAGCGTCTTCCCGGGCGCCCCGGAGATCTGCGACGCCATCGACCAGGACTGCGACAACGACCTCGTCGAGGGCTTCACCGACACGGACGGGGACGGGCTGCCCAACTGCAGCGACCTCGACGACGACGGGGACGGGGTCGGCGACGCCGCGGACTGCGGCCCGACGAACCCCACGGTCTACCCGGGCGCCCCGGAGCTGTGCGACAACATCGATCAGGACTGTGACGGCGACCTGCTCGAGGGCTTCACGGACGCCAACGCCAACGGGATCCCCGACTGCATCGACGGCGACCTGGACGGCGACGGCGTCACGGGCGCGACGGACTGCGACGACACCGACGCCAGCGTCTACCCGGGCGCGACCGAGATCGTGGACGACGGGATCGACCAGGACTGCGACGGGACGGACACCGTCAGCTGCTTCGTGGACAGCGACGGGGACGGGATCGGAGGCACCACCACGGTCCTCTCGCCCGACGGAGACTGTTCGGGCGCGGGCGAGTCGAGCACGTTCGGCGACTGCGACGACTCCGATCCGATGGTCTACGCGGGCGCCCCCGAGGTGGCGGACGACGGGATCGACCAGGACTGCAGCGGCGACGACACCGTCACCTGCTTCATCGACGGGGACGGGGATGGGGTCGGCTCGAGCGCCACGTTCCTGGCGGCGGACGGCGACTGCACCGACCCGGGGGAGTCGACCCTCGGGACGGACTGCGCGGACGGCAACGCCTCGGTGTACCCGGGCGCGACGGAGCTGTGCGACGGCGCCGACCAGGACTGCGACGGCGTCGGGGACAACGGCTTCACCGACACGGACGGGGACGGACAGGCGGACTGCGTCGACCCCGACGACGACGATGACTGGTTCCCGGACCAGGTGGACTGCGCGCCGCTCGACGACTCCATCTACCCGAACGCGCCCGAGTACTGCGACACCGTGGACTCGGACTGCGACGGGGACCTGGTGGACGGCCACGACGATCTCGACCAGGACGGGATCCCGGACTGCGTCGACACCGCCATCGACGACGACGGCGACGGGGTGCCCGTCGAGCTCGACTGCGACGACACCGACCCCGAGTCGTACCCCGGGGCGGAGGAGGTGCTGGACGACGGCGTCGATCAGGACTGCGACGGGTTCGACAGCGTCGCCTGCTTCGTCGACGACGACGGCGACGGGTTCGGCGACGCCCCGAGCTGGTCCTACGAGGGGGCGTGCATCCCGGGCGACGTGCCCGTGGACGGGGACTGCGACGACGACAACGACTCCATCTACCCCGACGCGCCCGAGGACTGCGCGGACGGCAAGGACGGGGACTGCGACGGGCTCATCGACGAGGAGGACGCGGACTGCAACGGGCTCATCGACACGGACGGAGACGGCTGGTGCCTGGACGGCGCCGACGCCAACGGCGACGGGGACTGCAGCGACCCCGGCGAGGAGCTGGGTGAGGGCCAGGTCGGGGACTGCGACGACAACGATCCCGACCGCTCGCCGTCGACGGAGGAGCTGTGCGACGGCGTCGACCAGGACTGCGTGCCCGATGACCGCGAGGTGGACAGGGACGGAGACGGGCGCTGGCCGTGCGAGGGCGACTGCGACGATGACGACCCGAACGCGAGCCCGGATCGCGGCGAGATCTGCGGCGACGGCATCGACCAGGACTGCGACGGCACCGAGACGGACGAGCACGACGATCCCGAGTGCTGGGAGACGGGGTGCGGCTGTGCCGCCAGCGACGGCGAGGGGTCGTGGCTCATGACCCTGGCGCTGCTCCTCGTGCTGCCCCGACGGCGCCGCACGTTCGATCGGCGGCTCGCCGCGCTGCTCGCGCTGCCGCTCCTCCTCGGGGCGGCCGAGACCGACCGAAGCGCGGCCATCGCCCAGGCCATCCAGGCTGGGCAGTGCACCGACGCGCTGGACCAGGCGCGGCTGCTCGCCGCCGACGACCGCAACCTCGTCGAGCGGATGATGTTCTGGCGCAAGCTCAATCCGCCCGGCGTCGTCGTCAACGCTCCGGACGAGGCGCGCCGCATCAACGAGAACGCCGCTCTCGGCCAGCCTGTGACCGAGGGCGAAACGCCCGAGATCAGGGTCGAACGGCTGAGTTCCGGCTTCTCCGGCATCAAGCTCTTCTGATGGCCCGCGCCATCTCGGCGGCCGCGGCCGCCCTCGTGGTCGCCGTCGGCCTCTTGTCAGGCCCATGGGCCGGGCCGGCGTATGCCAAGGTCTTCGATCCGAAGCGCTTCGTGCTGCCGAACGGGCTTGAGCTGGTCGTCATCGAAGACCATCGCCGACCGGCCGTCGCCCAGTTCGTGTTCTACAAGGTCGGCGCCATGGACGAGGAGCCGGGCAAGACCGGCCTCGCCCATTTCCTCGAACATCTGATGTTCAAGGGCACCGACCAGCTTGCGCCCGGCGAGTTCTCCCGCCGCGTTTCCCGCCATGGCGGGCGAGACAACGCCTTCACGTCGCGCGACTACACCGGCTACTACCAGGTCATCGCCGCCGACCGACTCCAGATGGTGATGGAGATGGAGGCGGACCGCATGGCCAGCCTCCGCCTCGACGAGCAGGTGACGCGGGCCGAGCGGGACGTGGTGCTGGAAGAACGCTTGAGCCGGGTCGAGAACAGTCCCGCCGCCATGCTCTCCGAGGCGCTTGCGGCGACGCTCTACCTCGCCCACCCCTACCGGCGGCCGATCATCGGCTGGCGCTATGAGATCGAGCGGCTGAACTTCGAGGACGCGCTGGCGTTCTACAAGCGCTGGTACATGCCCAACAACGCCATCGTCGTGATCGCCGGCGACGTGACTCCGGAGCGCGCCCTGGCGCTGGCGCTGGAGACCTATGGCCGCGTCCCGGCAGGCGTGCTGCCCGCGCGCGACGTCGATCA
>ENA-OWNT01004930-OWNT01004930.1-seawater-metagenome-genome-assembly--contig:-NODE-4930-length-11355-cov-5.026600_pt1 | contig 11355 bp, 10 predicted proteins | sample MGYA00238136_ERZ651165 | MGnify/ENA primary metagenome ERZ651165 (study PRJEB26861, sample SAMN08777766) | seawater metagenome | isolation source: coastal seawater | place: USA: Florida | collected... | reverse complement strand
GCCGTGGAATCCGCCGATCGCGCCGAGGCTGTAAGTGGACCGGCTCCCGAGCACTTCGGGAACATCGATGCCGCCCTGGACCGCGATGTAGTAGCGCGTGCCGCCCCGGATGACCCCGAAACTGAGCTCGTCGCCCGCGTTCAGCTGCACCCGGGTCCACTGAGGCCGGGACTCGCCGTTGACCTTGACCTCAACCGGGGCTCCCGTGACGGCGATGACGGCATCCGTATCGGTGGTCAGCACCGGGCCGAGGTACGTGCATTCCAGGACGGCTTCCTTGACAGTGTTGCCCACCAGGGCATTGCCGAGTTCGGCAGAGTACTGGTCCATGGACCCGCTCTGCGGGATGCCCACGTTGTAGTGGCCGGTGCGGCCCTGGTCCTGGACCGTGGTTGCCAGTCCTGGGTTCTTGATGTCAAACGCCATTGAGGGCCTCCATGAGTTCCTGGTTGTAGCCTTCGGGATTCGCCAGTGCCTTGGACAGGTCAAAGGTCACCGGCACTTGCCGGTAGCGGAACGTCCCCGCGGAGATCTCGGCCTGGATGTCGTTGTATTCGGTCTCGGTGACCGGCGTGAACTTCACGATGTCGCCCGGCTTGAAGAACACCATGAAGTCCTTGAAATCGGCCAGGGACTGGGCCGGATCAAAAATGGGCGCGGCAGCGACTCCGAACATCTGGTAGCCGCCGGCACCCCGCACGGAATAGATGCAGCCGAAGCACCCGCCGTGACCCACCGTCAACTTCGGCGTATCGGTGCGGGGACTCAAATACTTCGGCACCTCCAGTTGTTTCTCCCGCTCCACCAACTGGAACAGGAACGGCAGCCCGGCAACGAATCCCACCATGGACACAAGCCAGGGTTGCTCATGGTGGCGCCGGATGAACTCGGCGGCGTCCCTGAGGTTGTTGACCTTGGCTGCGTAGTCAATGTCCGTGCCGCCGGGTTCCTGATGGAATCCTTCGCGGAACCGCTCCGCTACCTCTGCCGTGAACGGGTCGTCGTACCAGACCGGGACTTCGATGATGCGAGTTTCCAGTGCATGGTCGTGATGGTGCGTCAGGTCCCCTTCGATGGTCCGGACGGTCTCTTCAAGGGTCGACGGCGGCAGGATGTCCGGATCGAACCTCACCAGCAGCGAGGCGTTGGCAGGACAGACGTCCACAATGCCAGGCAGCCGCAGGGCCGAAAGCTTCGCGGCGATGGACATGACCTTGAAGTTGGCGGCGAGGCTCATGGACTCCGAGACTTCAACGAACAGGAATTCGTCTCCGCCCCAGGTGTAGCGGGCCTCCAACACGTCGGGTTCCGGGCTGCTCACTTTGCCTCCATCAGATCGGCAACGGTTTCAATGAACTTCGAGTGGTGGCTGACGGCTGCGAATTCGGGCCGGCCCAGCAGCAGCTTGTGCACGGGGATGGTGGTCTTGACCCCTTCGATGCGGGTCCCGTCCAGGGCAGCCAGCATTGCCTCAATGGCGGATTCCCGGGTGTCGGCGTGGACAATCAGCTTGGCCAGCATCGAGTCGTAGTACGGGCTGACCGTGGATCCCGCCTCGACGCCCGTGTCCACCCTGACGCCGTCGCCTGCGGGCCATTCCATGACGGTGATGAGGCCCGGGCTGGGGAAGAAGTTGTTGTCCGTGTCCTCGGCATTGATGCGGCATTCGATGGCATGGCCGCTAAACCGGATATCGTCCTGCCGGACGGACATCGCCCCGGTGAAGGCGATCAGCAGCTGTTCGCGGATCAAATCGATCCCAGTGATTTGCTCGGTAATCGGGTGCTCAACCTGGATCCGTGTGTTCATTTCAATGAATGCGGCCTCATGGTTGACCGGGTCATAGAGGAATTCCACCGTTCCGGCGCCGCTGTAGCCGCACTCGCGGGCGAGCTCAACAGAGGATTCCCGGATGGTCTGGCGGACACTGTCCGGCAGGTCCGGCGCCGGTGCCTCTTCAATGACTTTCTGGGAACGACGCTGCATGGAGCAGTCGCGGTCTCCGAGATGGATGAAGCTCGTTCCATCGCCCAGGACCTGTACCTCCACGTGCCGGGCATGCTGCACAAACCGTTCCAGGTAAACCGTCGGATCGCCGAAGACGGACGCCGCTTCGCCGCGCGCCATGTCGATGGTTTCCAGAAGCTCGTCTTCGCTGTTCACGAAGCGGATGCCCCGGCCGCCGCCGCCGGCGGAGGCTTTGACCACGAGCGGGTAACCGATGCCGCGGGCCACATCAACGGCGTCGGCCGCGGGATCGAGAGGGCCGTCCGAGCCGCGAAGCACGGGAACTCCCGCCTTTCGGGCGGACTCCCTCGCCATCGACTTATTGCCCATCATTTCGATGGCGTCCGCGTCCGGCCCTACCCAGATCAGGCCCGCATCTGCGACCTTCCGGGCGAATGCCGCGTTCTCGGAGAGGAATCCGTAGCCGGGGTGGACGGCATGGCAGCCATTGTCCAGGGCCGCCGTGATGACGGCGTCCTGGTTCAAGTAGCTGGCGGGGGCCGCGGCCGGGCCCACCACGACGACGTGGTCGGCGGTCCGGGCGGCGAGGGATTCGGCGTCGGGTTCGCTGGCCACCAGGAGGGTCTCGATGCCCATGTCACGGGCGGTCCGGGCAATCCGCACGGCGATCTCGCCGCGGTTGGCGATCAGTAGTTTCTTCATAGCTATCCTTCGCGGACGACGACGATTGCGTCGCCCGGGTTGACCATGTCGCCCTCGTTGACCTCGAATGATTCCAGGGTCCCGGCTACATCAGATTGGATTTCGGTGAACTGCTTCATGATTTCGATAATGCCCAGGGTCTGTCCGACCACGATGGCGTCGCCCTCATTGGCGAAAGGCGGCTTGCCCGGGCCGGGCTTGCGGTAGAAGATGCCGGGGAGCGGGGAAACGATGGTTGCCACGGGTTGCTCTCTTTCAGATGGTTGGAAGGTTCGGTTCAGCCCAGGACCGCACGCACGGCGCTTGCCACTGCAACGGAGTTGGGTGCGTCGGAGTGGACGCAGATGCTGCGGAAGGAGATGTCCAGTTCGGTGCCGTCAACGGCGAGGACGGGCTGGCCGGCCAGCGCACGGCTGACACGCCCGGCGGCGGCGTCGGGGTCAGTGGGCGCCGGCCGGCGCTGGATCAGCAGTTCACCGGCAGGGCCGTAATTGAGGTCAACATAGAGCTCCGGCACGAATTCCACGCCCATGGCCCGGCACACGCTTTCGTGGGCGGTCCCGGCGAGCCCGAAGAACGGAACGCCGAACTGCAACGCTGTTCCAGCGGCGGCCTGCATCAGTTCCTCGTCGCCTGCCAGCATCCCGTACAGGGCGCCATGGGGTTTGATGTGGTTCAGTTCAAGCCCGTGCCTTCCGAGAAACGCCGTCAAGGCTCCGGTCTGGTACAGGATGATCGATTCGACTTCACCGGGGCTGAGCACCATCCGGCGGCGTCCGAAGCCTACGACGTCCGGGAGCCCGGGGTGCGCACCGACGGCCACGCCGTTCTCTGCAGCCAGCGCCACGGTCCGGTTCATGACGTCGGGATCGCCGGCGTGATAGCCGCAGGCCACGTTGGCGACGTCGATGATGCGCATGAGCTCTTCGTCGTTGCCGAACTCATGGAGGCCCAGGCCTTCGCCCATATCGGAGTTCAGGAGCACACGCCCTTCAGCGTGAGGAGAGGTGTCGGGAGTCACATTGGTTTGCATGGGTGCAACGCTACTCAGCATCGCGGGCCGCCGATATTGTGCAGCTCGCTGAATCTGCTGGCTTGAATTATGGTTGTTGCACTGTCCAGCGGGGGCGCTCCCGCCGTTCTTGGAGGCTTCCTTGCGAATTTCAGACCTGGTTGACGACGCCGACCTCAACATCCGCCTTCGAGTGGCCGGCGGCGATGACCGCCTGACCCGGCCCATCACCTGGTGCGCCCCCACCGAACATATGGATCCCACCCCCTTCCTCAGCGTGAATGCCCTCGTGCTGACCAACGGCATGGGCCTGAACGTCAAGGACTTCAGGATCTGGGATGCCTACGTGGAACGGCTGGTCTCCGTGCCCGTCTCCGGGCTGGCCTTCGGGCTCGGCGCCGCGCACCGCGAGCTGCCGGCCGGCCTGCTCCAGGCCTGCGAGGCGCACGGCCTGCCGCTGCTGGAGCTGCCGCCGGAGGTTCCCTTCGTGCTGGTCATGCGGCACGTGGAGCAGGTCATCGCCACCGAGCGCTACGAGGAGCTGCGGAAGGGCTGGGAGCTGGCAGATGAATGCACCCGGCTGGCAGCCGACGGTCATTCGCTGGCTGAGGTCCTGGGGCGCGTGGCGGACGCCGTCAACGCGCGGGTCAGCGTGATCGACCACAATGCGTTCGAGCTCGTCTCGGCAGGTGCGGCCCACGACGGGGCAGCGCGGACCGCGCGGACCGCGCTTCGCCTGCCCAGCGGCGCATCGGAACAGTTCAGGCTTGCCATCGAGGGGATCGGGAGCAACATCGTGCTGCAGCCCATCCTCGGTCCTGTGGCTGCCGTCATTGCCATGCAGCTGAGCTATACCCTCGGGTCCCATTCACCCCTGCATTCCAGGGAGGCCGCACGCTTCATGGAGGCCCTCTATGAGGACCGCGGGGAGCCGTCCGCACCGCTGCGCCGCTATGCCCTCGAGGCCGGATTCGATCCGGACGGGGACTGGGGCTCAGTGCTCATTGGCACCTCGGAAGAGGTAGCCCCCGCCAAGCTGCGCGCCATCGCCTGGCGGGCACGTGTGGGGCTGCAGGCCGCTTTCAGCACGGTGAGGTTCATGGAGGAAGCCGGACTCACCACCTTGCTGCTGCAGCACCGGAAAGGAGCGGCCGACCTCCTCGAAGCCGTCCGTGAATTCTTTACGGATGCCCCGGAACTGTCCGTCATCGTCACGGACTCCGTGAGCCTGAGCGAACTGCCGCTGGCGCTTCAGCTTGCCCGCCGTCACGTGGGCCGGCCCGGGGTGCACCAGGCGCCGCTGGCTGATCTCGCGGGCATTGTGCAAGGGTTGCCCAGTCCGGGCCTGGTGGGGATGTGCCAGCGGCTGCTGGCGCCCTTGGCCTCTGACGGCGGCAGTGCGCTGCGGGAGACATTCGACTCCTATCTCCGCCACAGCGGAAATTCGGCGAAGATCTGCGATGAGCTCTTCATTCACCGCAACACGCTCAGCTACCGGCTGCGGAAGATCGAAGAGCTCCTGAAACTGGATCTGTCCGACGGCGAAGTCCGTGCCACCTGCATGCTCGCCCTGGGAATCGTCGCAGCATCGCACTGAGGAAATCGCACTGACTAATCCGCACTGAGGAAATCCCGCTGAAGTCTCGTGCCGTGACATCGCGTTCCTGATTCGCACGCTGGAGCTTGTGCAGCTTGCATAAAAGACAGTCCCGATCTTGGGCTAACCCCCGATAGGCCGATGTGAGTCGGATCACTAGTCTCAACTCATGGGCTTGGACGCCTGCCCGGCCGCATCGTTGACGGGCCCGGCGGCGCTACTCCGGCCGATCGATTTCACTGACTCATCCGACTCACTCATGCCACTGACTGGAGGTTTCCTTGCTGTGTCATCTTGCGTTGCCTCAGGCGCTGCTTTCCCGCACGAATAATGTCGGTTCCAGCCTGACCGGTTCTACGTGTTCGCCGTCCAGCACGCGCTTCAGGAGCTGTACGGCCGTCCGTCCGATGTCCAGCATGGGCGAGCGGACCGAGGACAGCGGAATGGGAAGCTCCGCGGCCAGCGAGGTGTCATTGAAACCAACCACGGCCACATCGTCGCCAACAGTGAGCCCATGGGACCGCAGGGCTCCCATGGCGCCGATGGCCGCAAAGTCATTGACGGCGAACAGCGCGGTCGGATGGGGGTTGGAGTGATTCAGGATGTTCTCGGCCGCTTCCCGTCCGCCGGCGGTATCGAACCGGGACCACACGACGGCCTTGCGGGGGATTTTTCCGCCGAGCGAACGCCAGCGGTCCACGAAGCCGGCCGTCCGGTCAACGGCCGTGCTGGCGTAAGGCTCGCCAGCGATCACGGCGACGTTCCGATGCCCCTTGCTCCACAAGTGGTCGGCCACAAGCTCGCCGCCAAGGACGTCGTCGCAGGTGGCGGACGGGTAACCCGGGACACGGCGGTTCATGAGCACGAACGGGACCTTGCGGGCGGTCAGCTCCCGCAACAGTTCGCTGTCCAGGTGGGCATCACCGATGATCAGCCCGTCCACGCGCCGGGCCAGCATGGTGTCGGTTTTGCGCCGTTGTTCTTCCGGGTCGTCGCGGGAGTTCATGACGAACGTCGAATAGCCGAGCTCGGCCGCGGCCTCGTCAATGCCCTCGTACATGATCGCCAGGACAAGGTCCGAAAGCCGGGGCACGATCACCCCCATGAGGCGGGTGCGCCGCGTCCGCAGCCCGGCGGCCTGGGGGTCAGGGGAGTAGCCCCGTTTCCGCGCCAGTTCCCGGACGCGTTCGGCCGTGGCCACGGAGGCTGCCCCCCGCGCCACTTCGGAGCCCGAGTGCAGGATTCTGGACACAGTCGACGGGTGGATGCCGAGCTCGTTCGCCAGATCCTTCAGCGTGACCGTGCGGTCCCCGGCCGTGGTGTCTTCCATTCGTTCCCCTGCCTCAGCTCAAAAAGACGTCATCACCAAGACTGCCCGATAGCGTGCGGATCCTTGAGTCAGGACCCCTTGACGTGCTGCACCTCACATTCTATAGTCATTTCACCGCTTACCCAATCGATTGGGTTCGCGGAATCCCGGCGCCGATCGGCGAAGTGTTTACACCCTGGAAACACCCGGAAGCATCTGCGGGAAACATCAAAAAGATAATTTTTAACCCACAACCCAATCGATTGGGTAAGCATCTGGCAGCAGATGCAGGACAAACGGAGTGGAAATGACCGTCACAGATTTGGATGGCCCCCATGTGGTGCTGTTGGCCACGGGAGGAACAATTTCCTCCCGTGCGTCGGAGGCCGGGGGAGCCGCCGTGGCCTCGGACACGGGAGAGCAGGTGTTCGCCAGCATGGAGGTGCCGGCCACGCATCCGGTCCGCGTGGTCGATGTCTTTCGGAAGGGTTCATACCTGCTGACAGTCGACGACATGATTGCCGTCTGCGCCAGGATCCGGCAGGCCCTGGCCGACCCGCAGGTCTTGGGGGTTGTGGTCACCCACGGGACGGACACGATGGAAGAGACCGCCTATCTGGCGGACCTCATCCACGATGATCCCCGCCCCGTGGTGTTCACCGGGGCGCAGCAGGCGGCCGATTCCCTGGTCCCCGACGGTCCCGGGAATCTGTCCCGCGCGATCGCCGTCGCCGGTTCCCCGCAGTCGCGGGGCAAGGGCGTGCTGCTGGCGTTTGCGGGTGCCATCTTCCCCGTGCCCGGAGTCCGGAAGAGCCACACAACGAGGCTCGATGCGTTCGCCAACCCGGATTTCGGAACCGCAGGTTCGGTGTCCGATTCCGGCGAGGTCAGCATCCGGGCAGTGCGGCCCCGGATCGCGCCTTTGCCTCTGCCGGGCACCGGCGCGGGTTCGCCGCGGGTGGACCTTATCGCCGCCTACCCCGGGGCGGATTCCACCCTCCTGCGGGCCGCCCGCCAAGCCGGGGCGGCAGGGATTGTGCTCCAGGGGACGGGAACCGGTAACGCCAACCGGGCGCTGTGCCGCGAAGTCGCCGACGCTACGGCGTCCGGCATCGTGGTGGTGACCAGCACCCGGGTGGAGGCCGGCGCCGTCGTTCCCCGCTACGGCGACGGCGGCGGTGGCGACCTGCGCGCGGCCGGTGCCATACCCTCCGGGCTGCTCAGGCCGTCCCAGTCCCTGGTCCTTCTCAGCCTGCTGCTCAGGCTCGACACCCCGGTGCCCCGCATTGCGGAAACCTTCTCCCTCCGGGGCGCGCTCCCTGACTAGTTCCACCCGGAACCGGAGCCCCGCCACCAGAACCAACAACAGAAACTCAACACCAAAACCTCTACAAAAACGCAGTGAAAGGTTGATCTCATGACTAAGGACATCCAAGTCGCGTTCGGCGTGGACGTGGACGCCGTAGCCGGAATGCTCGGCTCCTACGGGGGCGAGGATTCCCCGTGCGATATCTCCCGCGGCCTGTTCAGCGGCGAAGTCGGCGGTCCGCGCCTCATCCGTCTCTTCGAGAAGTACGGCCTGCCCGCTACCTGGTTCGTGCCCGGCCATTCGATCGAGACTTTCCCGGAGCTGACCCGGATGATCGTGGACGCGGGGCACGAAATCGGCGTGCACGGGTACTCGCATGAAAACCCCATCGCCATGACCCGCGAGCAGGAGACGGCCATCCTGGACCGGTCGATCGAGCTCATCGAAAAAGTTTCCGGGCGCCGTCCCACGGGCTATGTCGCTCCCTGGTGGGAATTTTCCCCGGTCACCAACGAGATCCTCCTTGAACGCGGGATCAAGTACGACCACTCCCTGATGCACCGCGATTTCGAGCCCTACTACGTGCGTGTGGGCGACAGCTGGAAGAAGATCGACTACACCAAGGCCGCGGAGACCTGGATGGAGCCGCTCGTCCGGGGCAAGGAAACCGACCTCGTCGAGATCCCGGCCAACTGGTACCTGGATGACCTTCCTCCCATGATGTTCATCAAGGCGGCCCCGAACTCCCACGGCTTTGTCAGCCCCCGGGACATCGAACAAATGTGGCGCGACCAGTTCGACTGGGTCTACCGGGAAATGGACCAGGCCGTTTTCACCATGACTATTCACCCGGACGTCTCGGGCCGCCCCCAGGTGCTGCTCATGCTCGAGCGCCTCATTGAACACATCAACTCTCACGAGGGCGTCAGCTGGCTGACGTTCGACCAGATCGCCGACTCATTCCTCGCCCGCAGCCCCCGAAAGGAAAACCACTAATGACCATCCAGCAGACCGCCGTCGACCTGACGCATCCCGCACCCGACGAAAAACGCCGCTTCCCGGTCTTCTCCAAGCGCCATACGACCACCGCCACGGTCTTGGCGTTGCTGGCCTGGACCGTGGCCGTATTCGACTACGGACTTTTCGGCACCCTCCTGCCGGCCATGCAGGAAGAGTTCGGCTGGAGCGCGACCGAAGCCTACGCCATCAACACCTGGATCGCCGTCGGCACCGCCATCGTCTGCTTCGGAATCGGACCGGTCATCGACCGGCTCGGCCGCCGCAAGGGCATGATGACCACCATCGGCGGAACTGCCATCGTGTCCGGTCTGACGGCCCTGATCCCGACCGGAATCCCGTTCCTCAGCAACGGCCTGATGGTGCTGGTCCGTTCCTTCGGCGGCCTCGGATTCTCTGAGCAGGCCGTCAACGCGACCTACATGAACGAGGTCTACCAGGTCACCGAAGTCGCCGACAAGCGCAAGCGCCCCGGCTTCCACTACTCCTTCATCCAGGGCGGCTGGCCGCTTGGCTTCCTGCTCGCCAGCGCACTCGCCCTGGCCTTCCTCCCGTCCCTCGGCTGGCGCGCCCTGTACCTCATGGCGACTGTTCCGGCAGCGATCATCGTGTGGGTCATCGCCAGGAAGCTCAAGGAGACCCCTCAGTTCGAACTGCACCACAAGCTGACCGAACTTGAGAAGAGCGGCCAGTCCGAGGAAGCCCACTCCCTGGCCCACGCCTACGGCGTCGAACACTCATCAGCGGCCCCGCTCAAGCGCATCTGGGAACCGCACCTGCGCCGGAACACGATCGTCTTCTCGCTGGCCTGGATCTTCAACTTCTTCGGCATCATGATCTTCAGCATTCTCGGCAGCTCCGTCCTGAAGAACGCCAAGGGTGTGGAACTCTCTGACGCCTTCTGGATGCTCATCGTCATCAACATGCTGGCTTACTTCGGCTACGTCTTCCACGGCTGGCTGGGTGACAAGATCGGCCGCAAGCGGACCATCATCGGCGGCTGGATCCTCTCCGGCATCTCCTTCACCATCATGCTCAGCCCCTTCGCCACAAGCCCCTTCATGATCATCCTGACCTACGGCGCGGGACTGTTCTTCCTGGTCGGTCCCTACGCGGCGATCCAGTACTTCATGGCCGAGTGCTACCCCGTCAGCTGCCGCGCCACCGGCACCGCCTTCATCGGCGCCATGAGCCAGCCCGGCATCATCCTCGGCGGCGCCCTGTTCACTGCGGCTGCCGCCAGCGCGGGAACCGGTGTTGCAGCCCTGTGGGTGGGAGCGGCCGGGACGTTGCTCTCCGGACTTCTGATGATCGCCGCCAAGCCGCCGGTAGAGGCCCTGCTCGAGGACCACCCGCATGACGTCTGAGAACAAGGTGGCCGTAATCACCGGGGCGGCCAGCGGCATTGGACGGGCCCTCGCGGTCCACTACGCCCAACGCGGCGTGCATTCGGTGATCGGCACCTTTCCCGGTGACCCGCACGACCCGGAAGAAACCCTGCGCCTGGTGAAGGACGCAGGCGGCCAGGGAGTCGTCCACGAAGTGGATGTCCGCAGTACACCGTCCGTGGATGCGTTCGCCGAACGCGCCGTCGGGGAGTACGGCCGGCTGGACTACGCCGTGGCGAACGCCGGAATCCTGCGGAACTCGCCCTTGGCCGAGATGACCGATGAGCGCTGGGAGGACATGCTCGACGTCGACCTCACCGGCGTGCTGCGCACCCTGCGCGCCGGGTCGGCGAGGATGACCGACGGCGGAGCGATGGTTGCAGTGTCCTCCATTGCCGGCGGCGTCTACGGGTGGGAGGAACATGCCCACTACGCGGCCGCCAAGGCCGGCGTCCTCGGGCTGATCCGCAGCGTGGCCGCCGAGCTGGGCCCGCGCGGCATCCGCGCCAACGCCGTCATCCCCGGCCTCATCGAAACTCCCCAGTCCCTGGACCCGGTGAACTCCCTGGGGCCCGACGGCCTGCAGCGCGCCGGGCTGGAAATCCCGTGGGGCAGGGTCGGACGGCCCGGGGAAGTTGCCAGCGTGATTGGCTTCCTGACCTCCGATGATGCTGTCTACGTCACGGGCCAGTCGCTGATCGTCGACGGCGGCCTCACCATCAAGATGCGTGCCTGAGAAGCCCTGGAAGGACAAGAATGAACAACCCTGACGCCTCCCGTCACCCATCGGGCCGCGCAGTAGTGGTCACGGGCGGAGCCAGCGGCATCGGCAAGGCTATCGCCGACGCCTTCAGCGCCAACGGCGACAGAGTGGCCGTATTGGACCGGTCGGGCGCGGCGGGAAGCATCGCCGTCGACGTCTCGGATGAAGCGAGCGTGAAGGCGGCCTTCGCCGCCGCCCGCGACCGGCTCGGCAGCATCGACGTACTCGTGAACAGCGCGGGCCTGCTGACGGAATCGCCTCTGGAAGACATGACCCTGGCCATGTGGAAC
>ENA-OWNT01004928-OWNT01004928.1-seawater-metagenome-genome-assembly--contig:-NODE-4928-length-11359-cov-3.393193_pt1 | contig 11359 bp, 9 predicted proteins | sample MGYA00238136_ERZ651165 | MGnify/ENA primary metagenome ERZ651165 (study PRJEB26861, sample SAMN08777766) | seawater metagenome | isolation source: coastal seawater | place: USA: Florida | collected... | reverse complement strand
GCGCTCCCGCGTCCTCGACTACTGGACCATGCTCCTCCGCGAGGGGCCGCGCGCCCAGGAAGGGGCGGAGTTCCAGGCGCTGGTCGACGGCCTCGCCGACCACTGGAGCATCGAGGCCATGCTGCACGACCTCATCGACACGGAGGCCTACGGTGCTCCGTAGCTTGCTGCCCATCACCCTCCTGGCCCTCGCGGCCTGCAAGGGCGACGACCCCGGCCCCGCCGCCACCGACCCCGCCCCCTCCACCAGTCGCGTGCAGCGAGCGCTCCCCAAGCCCGGTGAGGTCTGGGGCCGCGACCTCGCGACCGCCCTCGCGCTCGACGAGCACGAGCTGTGCCACGAGCTCGGCACGGCCGACTGCATCCGGGAGGCCCATCGGGTCACCCTCGGCGGGGTCGAGGCAGAGCGTCTCGGCATCGACGACCCCCTGGAGAATGCGCTCGTCAGCGCCCCCATCGCCATCGACCGGGTCGCCATCTCGGCCTGTGGGGAGCGCTTCGACCGCGACAAGGCCGGCAGCCCGGTCCTGTTCGGCCCCGTGCTCGACACCGACACCCCCGCGAGCCGCCAGCTGGTCTCCGAGCAGCTGGTGCGGTCCGTCCTGGCCCGCCACCCCACCCGGTCCGATCTGGACGCCCTCGAGGGCCTCCACGCCACCCTCGAGCCGGTCTCGTCCGACCTGGTCCGAGACTGGGCCGTGGGCGCCTGCGTCGTGGTCGCCACCTCCACCGAAGCCCTCTTCTACTGACCGGCCGGAGCACCCCGTGACCAAGCGACACTCCCCTTCCCGCCGCCAGTTCGTGCAGGGCCTCGCCGCCCTCACCGGGGCCACGGCAGGCTCCTCGGCCCTGCTCCAGCCCAGCGCCCTGGCTCAGGCCTCGGCCGACCCCAAGTTCCTCATCGTGCTCTGCGCGGGGGGCGGCGGCTCCATCATCGACGGCCCCCTCGCCATTCGCGCCAGCGAGTGCGCCACACCGGACCTCATCAACACCTTCCCCGACGAGCTGGTGAAGGGCTGGAGCGACTCCCCCTTCCGTGCGGTCGACCAGTCCGGGTCCGACCTCGGGCCCATCCCCGCCTCCTTCTCGGTCAACCCGTCCGAGATCATGGAGCGGCGCCGCCACGAGCTGATGGTCGCCACCTGGACCCGCACCTCGGTCAACCACGCCATCGGTCAGCGGCGCGCCATCACCGGCAACGAGGCCTGGAAGGGCCGCACGCTGCAGGAGATGGTGGCGTGGCAGTACGGCGCCGAGGCCCCCATCCCCAACGTGCACCTCCTCGCTGGCTACGGCTTCTCCGAGCCCGGCACCGACAACACCCTTCCGCTGTGGGCCCGGGGGCAGCTGGTGGCCAACCCGGCCACCTGGCCCCTCTCCCTCGACGGCGCCAAGGGGCTGAAGCAGCCCATGTCGCCCGAGGTGTTGGCAGCCATCCGGGCCCAGCGCAACGACGTGTTCGAGCCCGGCACCCGGTTCCAGCAGGTGTTCGACGGCTCCCCCCGCCTGGTGGAGTGGAGCGAGCTCCGTGGCACCCCACAGGAGCGCATCGAAGGCCTCGACCTCATCAACAAGCTGATGGTCCAGCCCGACAGCGCCGACTTCCCGCTGGCCGACTTCGGCCTCGACGGGTCCCCCACCGGCCAGGCCGTGCGAGAGGCGTTCCCGAACTACCACATCGACCCACTCCACGCGCAGGCAGCCCTGGCCTTCTTGCTGCTCAAGTACCGCGTCAGCGTGTCGGTCACCCTCGGCCCCACCGCCGACTTCATCTACGACGACTCCGCCACCGGCGGCAGCAACATCCTCCCCCACAACAGCGTGCTGAACCCGCCCCTGGCCTTCGACAGCTCCCACCAGGGCCATCGGCCGGCCCAAGCCGTGGGCTGGGAGAAGATCCTCCGCGCCGCCGACGGCCTGATCACCCTGCTCTCCAACGAGGACTACGGCGACGGCACCTCCCTGTGGGACCGCACCCTCATCTACGTCGCCACCGACTTCGGCCGCGAGAAGCATCGCCCTCCCGGGGCTCTCGACTGGGGCTCCGGCCACCACCTGAACAACGGCGTCATGGTGTTCAGCCCGCTGGTTCCCGGCAACACCCTCCGCGGCGGAATCGACCGCGACACGGGCCTCACCTACGGCTTCGACCCCTCCACCGGCGACCCCGAGCCGGGCCGCGAGATGGAGGAGGCCGACATCTTTTCCGGCCTCCTGGGTGCACTGGGCGTCGACACCTCGGGCTCCGGCCTGCCGGATGTGCCCGCGATGAGGAAGGCGTGATGAAGCTCCTGACCCTCGCACCGTGGTGCGTGCTGCTCGTGGCCTGCAAGAGCGCGCCCCCCCCTGCGCCCGTGGGCGACGCGGACTTCGACGGCGTCCCCGACGACGAGGACTGCGCCCCCGACGACCCCAGCATCTATCCGGGGGCCTACGACGCCCCCGGCGACGGCATCGACGCCGACTGCGACGACGAAGACCCGCCCCACCCCTGGCTCGGCGAGTGGGAGATGGTCGACGCCTCCGCTCTCTACAGCACCTACCCGGTGCTTCTGCCCGAGAGCGGTGAGGGCCTCCTCGACATCGGCGCCGACGGGCAGGTCAGCCTCGACGGCCAATCCTCCCTCGACCCCACGGTCACCGAGACGCCGTTTCCCATTCCTGCCGGGCTCGTGTTCAGCGGGCATGCAGCTCCGCAGTCCCGCAGCGACCAGCTGATGCTCTACCTCGAAGGCGAGGTGAGCGTCGTCCTCCCCGGCGTCATCGAGTACTACGAGACGTCCTACGCCGATGTGCTCTGCACGGTCGACGGCGACGACATGAGCTGCGTCGGCACCCTCAAGGCCCTCGACGCGACCCTCGACAGCAGCTTGCGGTTCGAGCGCGACTGACAGCGCCGCGGGGCGCTACTGCGCCTCGCGCAGCGTCATTTCCTGGGTCATGTCCATCGTCATCCCCATGTCCTGCCCCTCGGAAGACATCTTCATGCCCAGGTTCACATCCATGGTCATGGAGCCGAGGGACGACAGGGTGCCCAGATCGATGATGTAGCGCCCCTTCCCTTTGCCCTCGAAGCGGGTGAAGTCCACGTCGGCGCCCGGGGGAAGCCCGGGGAAGCCGACCGGACCGTCCCCCCGCCGCAGCGCGAAGACGACATCGGTAGTGACATGGGTGTCGGTCATCTCCACCAGGGTGACCGTCTGCGAGCTCTCCATCGAGAGCCCGGCCACGGACATGTCGCCAGCGATCGTCCACTCGGCGCCGATCCCCACGGGCTCCTCGGGGAAGGCGGGGAGCTGGCTGACGAACTGGTCGGCCATCCCCTGCATGGCTTGCTCGATGACGGGGTCCTCCGTGGACACGTCGACCTGGACGACGCGGCCCTTGGCGGGGTCGACGAGGAGCCGGAAGCCTGTGCCCAGCATGGGCTTCATGCGTTGCTGGACCTCCGGCGGGCCGCCCTCGACCGACGCCGACTCGTAGCGGACGACGACCGGAACGATGCCGTCGGCCACGGGGTCGCCCACGGTGGAGGACATCTTCATGACCATGGTGGGCATGAGGTTGCCCATGCCCGGCATGGGCATGGCGTTGCCGTCGGGCCCGACGATGGCCATGTCGAGGGCCTGCTTGGTGACGAGCTCGTACGTGGCGGTGCGGCCGGGCACGGGGGCGAAGCCGATGACGCGCCGCGGCGCGCTGCCCGCCTTGTCGAGGGTGAGGGTCTGCTTCACCGAGAGGTCGTCGAGGGCCGTGGCCGCAGCCGCTTCGGGGCTGGGGGCGGCGAGGGCGAGCTGAGAAGCGAGGAGCGTGCTGACGATCATGCGGAGCCTCCGTGGCGTCAGCCTAAGCGATTCGACGACTAATGTGCGTGGATGGGCTCGATGAGCTGGTCGACCAGCCCGCGGGGGCCCTGGCGGAAGAGCGACGCCGCCACGAGGCCCCCCAGCAGCAGCATCGAAGCCCAGGCGATCGGGCGGTCCGCGGCATGCACGGAGTCGGAGGCGTGGAGCAGCATGGGGGTCGGTAGGGAGAGCAGGTCGACCCCCCACCCGAGCACCACCGCCAGCAAGACGAGCGCCCCGCCGAAGCGCATCGCCACCTGACGACCGTGCAGCTTGGAGAGGACGCCGAAGGTCGTCACATTGGTCGCCGGACCCGCGATGAGGAAGGCGAGCGCGGCCCCCACCGACATGCCCTTGTGCACCGCCACGGCGGCCAGTGGCGTGGCCCCCGAGGCACACACGTAGAGCGGAATCCCCACGAGTGCTGCCAGGGGCACCTGCACCAGCGGAGGCAGGTCCACCAGCAGGCCATGATCGAGCAGAGGCTCCGCCAGGGCAGCGGCCACGAGACCGACCAGCACCCACGGCATCGTGTGATCGACCAGGTCCACGAGGCCGTAGCGGAGGCCCTCCCGCACGCGATGCCCGAGCCCGGCCCCGGGGGTGTCGGCCCCGACGCCATCGTGCACCGGTACCCGAACGGGGGCATCCCCCACGAGCAGCGCCACCATCAGCGCCGCCACCGCCGCCGCCACGACCCGGGCCACCGTGAGAGGCATCCCCAAGAGGGGCACCGAGAGCAGCACCGCATCGAGACCGAGCTCCGGTGTGGCCACGAGGAAGGCGACCGCTGCCGTCACCGGCACCCCACGACGCACGAGGGAGTCGTACATGGGGACCACGCCACAGCTGCACACGGGGAGCGGCAGCCCGAACAGGACCCCACGCAGGGCGGACCCCAGCCGGCCCCCGCCCCCGAGGGCGGCCGCTCGCGGGGCATCCCAGACGGCGCTGATGAGGCCCGCCAGGACGAACCCGAGGAGGAGGGCCGGCGCACTGGCGAGGGTGAGCTCCAGGAAGCTCCGCACCGTGATGTCGACGTGGTGCAGCTCGTCTTCCGCTCCGGCGGCCGCCACCACGAGGAGCACGAGCGCGAGACCGCCCACCGCCCCCCACGCGCCCCACACCGCATCGGGAGAGTCGTGGTGATGGTCGTGATGGTCGTGATGGTCGTGATGGTCGTGATGGTCGTGATGGTCGTGATGGTCGTGATGGTCGTGATGGTGCCCATCGCAGGACGTGCTGCAGCTGGGCCCGTGGTCATGGGCATGCTCGACACCATGACCATGGTCGTGCGCGTGCCCCTCGGCGCCATGCCGCACGACCACCGTGTGCAGCAGCCCTCCGGCGACCAGCGCCTCGAAGGTGCCGTGGGCGGTGTGGGAGACCATGTGCAGCACGGCCTCTCCGGCGCCGAAGCCTACGGCCGTGGCGACGCCGAGCACGGCGATGGCGCCCCAGGCTGCGGCCCCCCCGAAGCCCGACCGCCGGGCCGACTCGAACACCGCCAGCCCGACCGGGAGCCGGTGGGCCACGACGGCCACGGTCAGGCTGACCGACACCCCATGACCCGCGCCGGACAAGGCAGCGCCATCCATGGCGGCGTGCACCGCGAGCAGGCCGAGGGCGAGGGCAGCACCGAGCTCGTTCCCCGGCGCCACCCGATGCCAGGCCAACGGAGCGAGGGCGCCCACCACCAAGGCCGCGACCGCGTACATCCCCCCGTGGTCGAGGGCATGGGGCGCGAGCAGGACCAGGCAGAGCCCGCCCACCAGGGCCACCGAGAAGCCGTCGACGACCGCACGCCAGCGGGGCTGCCGGGGCGCGAAGCTGGCCAAGATGGGGCCCATAGCCAGGCCCAGGACGGCCATGATCAGCGTGGTGGCGGAACCGAGGCCCATCTACCTGCCTCCTCGAGCCCGGCATTCGGGGGAACCGAAGCGATCGCTATCGCCACCCGATGACTACTGCAACGGGGCTGCGATGGGACCGGCCTCGGTGAACACTCCGTCCACAGGCAGATCGTAGGGCCCCATCGGGACTCCCTCCACCTCCTGGGCAGCGAAGGCCAGCATCCACCGTGGAACCACGGTGCCGGCGAACGTGCGGTCGTAGAAGCCTCCGCCGTAGCCCAACCGCCCGCCGACCCGGTCGAAGCACAGCCCCGGGAACAGCACCAGGTCCAAGCGTGCCACCTCGACGACGGGCCCGGACAGCGGCTCCGGCACCCCCCAGCGGCTCGGCGTCAACGCTGTGCCCGCGTCGGTCGCGTCCCGGAACACCAGGGGCCGTGCGGGCCCCTCCACCACCGGAAGGGCGACCCGCTTCCCCTCGGCACGGGCCGCAGCGATCAGCGAGGCGGTGTCGACCTCAGCGCGGATCGACGCGAACAGGCCCACCCACCGAGCAGAGCGCCAGGTGACGTGGGCCTGTACGACGCCGGCGATGGACTCGCTCCAGCGCTGCCGGTCCTCGGGGGTGAGCGCCGCACGACGACGGCGCCCTTGGCGACGGAGGCGGGACTTGGCTTCGTTCATGGAGCCACTGTCCCACGCCGCTGCGCCCCGAGGCTACTTGGCCGCCACCGCCGACGGGGTGGCGGAGTCGCCCAGGCTCGGCCACGGCAAGCGCCGACTCTCGGGCCGGAGCAGGTAGCTGGCCGCTGCGATGCCGAGGAGAACCATGGGTGCGATGGACTCGCCGAGGGCATCGCCGACCGCCAGGTGCGCAGCGAAGGCCCCCGTGAGGTTGAAGAGGAAGCCCGCGTAGGCCCACTCCTTGAGTCGCGGCAGCCCCGGTGCCAGCAGCGCCAGCACCCCGAGCACCTTCCACACGCCGAGGATGCGAGCGGTGGAGGCCGGGTAGCCGAGGTGGACCATGCCTTCGTCCAGCCCACCGGTAAGGTCGGCGACCCCACCGGCGCCGAGGGCGAGGGAGAAGAGAATCGTGGCGCCCCAGTAGGCGGCGGTCTTGGCATTCATCGGAAGCCTCCGTGGTGATGAACCCAAGGTAGACCCGTCCCACGATTGGTACAATGACCACAAACCACCCCTCTCTGTCCCATATTCGAGGCCAATATGCCCCTGACCGAAGGCTTCGTGGAGTTCACCGCCATCGTCGAAGCCGGCAGCATCCGTGGCGCCGCCCGCGACCTCGGCATGTCCCGCGCCACCGTCCACCGCCACCTCGAGGAGCTGGAAGCCCGAATGGGGCTGCGCCTGCTCCACCGCACCACCCGGTCGCTGGCGCCCACCCGGGCGGGGGCCGAGCTCTACCGCCACGCGCGACGCATCGTCGCCGACGCCCAGGCCGCCACCGAAGCCGTTCGGGCCCTCGACGACCACCCCCGGGGCCTGCTCCGCATCTCCGTTCCCCCCGAAGCCAACGCCATGGCCCCCATGCTCCTGGCCTTCGCCGAGACCTACCCCGACGTGCAGCTCGAGGTCGACGCCAGCTCCGCGCACGTGGACCTACGCAGCGCCCAGGTCGACGTCGCCATCCGCGCGGGCCGGGTGCGAGACGCCGACCTCATGGGCCGCACCCTGACCCGGCACCACAGTCGCTGCGTCGCCGCCCGCTCCTACCTGGAGGCCCGTGGCACCCCCTCCACGGCTGCCGACCTCGCCGACCACGACCTCCTCTTGGCCTACGACGCCGGCCGAACGCCTCAGCGCACCTGGCCCCTCCTCGACGGGGGCACCGTTCGGGTGCAGGGCCGCATCGCCTCCAACGACCTCATGCTGTTGGCCCGGGCGGCCGCGGCCGGCCACGGCATCATGCTCGGGCCCGCCTCCCTGCTCGAGCGAGTGTTCTCCGACGACGACCCCGCCATCACCGTGCTGGAGGACGTCGTGGGCACCCGCTCGTCAGTGTCCCTCGTCTGGACCGACTCGGAGTACCTCCAGCCCAAGGTCCGTGCCTTCATCGACCACGTCGTGGCCTGGTTCGCGGCCCACGACCCCCTGAAGACGGCGCTCGAGCCGATGGCCTCTCAGGCGCCCTGACGGGCGGCCCACTTCCGCTGTGCCTCCCGCAGGGCCGGCAACCGATACAGCACCATGGTGACCGTGAACGCCAGGTTGGCCGCGACCATCCAGGCCGGCCCCCAGGCAGGCATGCTGGCGGCCAGGAACGCGGCCGTGATGTAGGACGCCGGGATGGGCAGGATGCGAGGGCCGTACCAGATCGTCCCCATCCAGGACATCACGGCCCAGCCGGCCAAGCTCAGGGCCAGGGCCTGCCCTGCCTCGACCCCCATGACCACCCCCAAAGCGACGAGCACCGCCTGCGAGGCCGGTGCGAGGACCGTGACCCCCGCCAACACGCGGCTCACGGAGGTGCGGCGGAGCTGGGTGCGCCCAGCGACCAGCACCCCCAGGGCGACCACCCCGAGCAGGACGCACTCGACCCAGAGCTGGCGATAGCTGATGGGCTGCCCCAGAGGCCAGAACGCCACGATGGGCGCGACAGACCACGACGTGGACACAGCCAGCAGCGACATCATGCGCCAGCGCACCCCCACGGTGGGGTCGAGGTCGCGCTCGAGGGCGCGTCGCCGGGCCTCCAGCTCCTCGCGCTCGCGGCGGGCATTCGAGAGGGCCTGGACGAGGTCGGCTGGGGAGTCGTCGAGCTCGTCGAGGAGCAGCCGCGCGGCCCCGAGCTCCCCACGCTCCAGCGCCTGACGGGCCACCGCCGACAGGGCCAGGGCGAGCCCCTGCCGGGCCAGGGTGTTGTCGGGGTCGATCTCGAGGGCCTGTCCGAAGCCGAAGCGGCAGGCGCCGAGGAGGTCACGCACCCGGGCAGCGACCGCGTCGTCGTCGCCTTCGATGCGAAGGGCCTCGAGGAGCTCGTCGAGCTGCTGCTGGGCCTGCTGAGCGAGGGTGTGGGCGTGGCGCTCCTGCAGGTAGGCGAGGAGGTCGCGCCGGACCGCCTGGGCGGTGGCGGGGCGCTCCGCCGGGTCGGGGGCGAGGCAGCGCCCCAGGAGCTCGGCCAGAGGCGCTGGCACGTGCTGGCTCACCTCGGGGGCGTGGTTGGCCCCAGCCAACACTTCGTCGAGGGTGGTGCCCCCGTGGGGCGGGCGCCCATGGAGGACCTCGTAGAGCATGCCGCCGAGCAGGTAGACGTCGGTGTGGGTTCCGAGGGGGTGCTCGCTGTCGGAGAGCTGCTCGGGGGCGAGGTAGGCGGGGGTGCCGGCGAAGCGCTTGGGCTGCCCCACCGTGGGGAGGCGCTCGAGGGTCTCGTGGATGGCCATCGCCAGGCCCCAGTCGAGCAGGTAGACCTCGCCGTAGCCGCCCACCATCACGTTGTCGGGCTTGAGGTCGCGGTGGATGACGCCGCGGTCGTGGGCAAAGGCCACGGCATTGCACAGCTGCGCCAGGATGCGGAGGTGCCAGTCGAGGGGGTCGAGGACCCCGAAGCGCTCCCGGAGGCCCTCCGGGGCCTCGATGAGCTCGGACCAGAGCGCCCCCTCGATGCGCTTGAGCACCAGGTGCGGGCGCCCCTCCTCGTCGCGGCCGAGGTCGTAGACCGGCACGATGTTCGGGTGCTCCAGCGCCCCGGTGACCCAGGCCTCCCGCAGCAAGCGCTGGGCCGCCACCGTGGACTCACGCCGCAGCGTCTTGACCGCCACCTCGCGGTCGAGGGAGCGCTGCACCGCCAGATGCACCACCCCCATGCCGCCTTCCCCCAGCTTGCCGCGCAGCTCGAGGGCGTCGTCCATCGCGTGGCCGAGGTCGCCGGCCGAGGGCTCCTCGGTGGGGTCGGCGATGGTGGGACGCATGGTGGCCCGCGGGTTCCAGGTGTCCCCCGCGTCCATCACGTAGGTCTCGTCGGTGCGATGTGCCACGGGGTGGGGGTAGCCGCCCACAGGCCAGCCCGCACGCGCGATCAGCGGCTCAGCGCCAGGCGGCCTCGATCCGCTGGGTCCCGTCGCCGAAGGCATCCCCCATCACGGAGAACACGTGGTTGTCGCCGGCCTCCCACCGAACCTGCCCACCCTGCTCTGCCACCAGCTTGAACGCCACCGGGCGCCCGACGGGCAGCCAGGCCGGCCCCCCTTCCCAGCTCGGGTACAGGTCTGCGTGGGTGGACAGTGCGACGCCCTTGCCTTCCTTGCCCCACAGCCCCAGCTCGGGGTGGTCGCCGTAGACCCGCACCGTCTCGCCCCAGTTCGTGTGAGCATCGTCGGCGCGGAAGCTGACCGGCTCCCGCGGCCAGTCCGGGTGCTCCCACAGCAGGGGCGCCAGCTCGAGGAACGGCGCCTCCCCGTCGTCGAGGGACTGCGGTGCGTACCTCTCGAGCACCCGCAGCGCCTGGGCCAGGTAGCGGCGCCCGATGTGACCGTCGTCGAAACCCTGCTCGATGAACAAGGAGGACTCGACGTTCTTGGCGCGCGACCGGGAGGACCCGAGCCCGGACGCGGACCAGTTGGCGGCATCGGTGATCACGCGGAGATCGGTCCGCCCCAGGATGGCCACCTTGTGGTGCATCGCCGTGTACTCGGTGGTGGCGTTGGTGGCCTCGTAGACCCGCACGCCCACGTCGCGGAGACGGTCCTCGGTGGTGTCGCCCCATCCATCGGACTGCTTCCGGTCGGTCACGAGGATGACCGGCACCCCCGCCGCGACCCGGTCGGCCAGGATGGTGACCAGGCTGTCGGACCGCTCCGGCGAGGTCACGTCGCGCAGGCTGTACACCATCAGCACGATCTGCTCGTCTTCCTCGGCGAGCCACTGGAGGATGCGGTCGCCGGCGTGGGGGCCGCTGTCGGCCGGGGTGAAGAGCACGTTGGCGCCGCGGGTGTCGCTCCACTCGTTGTGGAAGCCGGTCTCGTAGAGCAGGGCGTCGTACGCGTCGGCGTAGGCCGCGACGAGCTCCGGCTGCCGCACCAGGTGCCAGGTCTCGTCGTTGTAGATGGCGTTGTCGCCAGGGTTCATGGAGCCGCTCACCGCAAGGTGCCGGGTGGGCGAGGCGAAGAGGCGGAGCTTCAGGTGCATCAGCCCCGAGCCACCGATGCCCATGACCTCGGTGCGTGCCCGCTCCTCGGCCGACAGGTCGCGGTGGTCGCCGGCGAAGGACATGCCCATCGCGACCAGGTGGTCGTCGGCCCAGTTCCAGTCGCGGGCGGGGTCGAGCTGGCTGTCTTCGAGGAGCACCTGGACCGCGACGCCGGCGTCGCGCGCGTCGACCAGGGCATCGACCACGTCGGCGTTGCGGAGGTTGTAGACCGCGTAGCGAACCCGGTAGGGGTTGTCGGCGAAGGTGTAGGTCGCCGGATCCGAGGCCCGCTCGTCGATGATCGAGCGGATGAGCGCCACCTCGACCTCGATCGGGTCGTCGTCGGGGGTGAACAACGCCTCGAGCTGCCGATCCCCCCACAGCGCGCTCTCGATGGGGTGAACTCGGTAGAGGGTAAAGGGCGTCAGGCTCTGTGCGCTGTGATGAACTTGGTGCAGTTGCCAAAGCGCATCGACGCGGTGCATCGCGAGGTGCAGCAAGAAGCGGCTGAGGTCCCA
>ENA-OWNT01004927-OWNT01004927.1-seawater-metagenome-genome-assembly--contig:-NODE-4927-length-11363-cov-4.711235_pt1 | contig 11363 bp, 13 predicted proteins | sample MGYA00238136_ERZ651165 | MGnify/ENA primary metagenome ERZ651165 (study PRJEB26861, sample SAMN08777766) | seawater metagenome | isolation source: coastal seawater | place: USA: Florida | collected... | reverse complement strand
CGCCGTGCCTGTCAGCGACGCCCTAGTCGACTACAAGAACGAGTTCCACGACTGCGTCTTGGGTGGTATCGTTGAGTTTTTGGACAACCATCACGACATTCTTGAGAAGCTCCGACTTTCCGATTCTGACGAATTTCGCGAAAGATACCGTGGTGATTCGTCCAACGCCCTCAGGCGTATCCGCAACATCATCGGAGCCGACAAGCTGATGGTGTTGGTGGACGAATACGACCGCGCTCCGATGAAACTGTTCGCTTCACTCGCTCCCAAGTTGGATCGTCACGACATTGCAGCTGCGCTTGAGCCTGTGACAGATCCACTCTCTGGTTTGCTGGCGACCCTCAAATCGCTCGGGGCGAGGTACTACGTCACTGGAATTTTCACTGTCCCTGGCTTGGCGCTGTCGATCTTCAATGACAACGAAGACCTGACTCACGAAGCCAGTTTTGCGGAGGCGTTTGGAATGACCAGCGACGATGTGCGTGAAGGCCTCCACCTTGTTTGTGATGTTGATGGTGATGAGGCAGAGCGTGCAGTCGAGTTTCTACGAAAGACAGCAAACGGCTACAACTTCTTTGGGTGCACGCAAACCCTGTTCAACCCGCAGCTTGTTCATGAGTTCCTAGACAATTACGTGGTCAAGGGCTATGGACAACAACTGCCAACTGAGGTCTACGATCACAACCAAGTTTTCTCCACTCACGGACTTCAAATCGCCCAACACGACGCAGCACTCTCCAAGACGCTGCTGAAGGCATGTGCGAGTGGGGAAGCGTTCACAGGACAAGTTGCTACGAACACGACCAGTCTTTCTGCAATGACGTACCTCTTCCAGCTGGGAGTGCTGACACTTGACCGCCAAGGGGTTGAGTACCATCCGAGGAAAGAGGTGGAGCTTGTTGTTCCCAATGCAAGCGTTCGCAGCAACTATGCTCAAGCTTTCTCGGAGTACCATGTTGGACAAGTGGGATCAGCGAATGCGTTCTTGCATGACCCTACCGTAGCCTCACTGGAGAACCTGTTGGAAATATTGATGGCTCACCAGCACTGGGGCAGCGACCAAACTGAGGCCGATCTTCAGGCACTTCTGACTGCGGAATTCATCGTTTTTTCACAGGGTGAAGCTGGTGCCGAGCGCGGAGCGGAAGGCCGCCGCATTGACTTGCGTGTAGTTGTCCCTGATCAGCACGTCGTGCTAATGGAGTTGAAGACTATGGGTGGGCCAATTGACGGAAGGCAACCAAGCCAGGTTGTGCGCAGTGAGGATCTAACCACCGCCGCGTGGGGAGACAAATACACTCCAGGGGCGCTCGAAAAACTTGCACAATTTTCATCAGAAGATTTTTTGTCCCTTCCAGCCACCTACGGTGGAAAATCGATGACAATCAGTGGTGTCCACGCTTCTGCTGAAAACCAACTTGCCAGGTACATCGATTCCGAAAATATCAGACAAGCTGAGACTACCAAGCTGCCCGTCTTGGCTTTCGCAGTGACACAAGTTGCCAACAGATGTCATGTTACCCAGGTGGACGAAGGGTGCTGAAAGCGACGGTTCAACTACCTGTACACGACGCAGTACAGGAACGATTCAACTACCTGTACCTCAAACTGGATGATGTGAAGTCACGTGCTTTCCAAATTGGGTCGCTGGGTCTGTATGAGTTTGATATGAGAACAGTCAGAGAGAGACCAGACAACCTGTTCACTGAAGAGGTAGAAACAGAGCCAGTACAACCGAATAAAGCTAAGCCTAATATAGATGCCACTAGCCCAATGAAGGCAAGTATGCACCATGTGAGTGCCAACCAATGCAAAAATACAAAGACCAACTGACCGAAAAGACAATGACCAAAAAGCCACCCGAGCCAAAGCCGAAGAAGAAGCTCAATCCAAGTAAGGTTTTTATGATGAAAAAGCCACCAAAGAAACCAGCGAAAAAACCAGCGAAAAAAACCAGCGAAAAAAAAGAAGAAAATGAAAAAGAAAGCGCCCCAAGACTGTTTAACCGTAACGGTTAAATTTAAAACGGTGCTTGAAATTGAGAATGAATTTGTTGAGCCATTTCTCTCGTTCCTCGAGGCGTGTGTATGCCATACTACTCGTTGTTGTGAAACAGTGCATCGTAATCATCGGTGTCGTCCTCCATCTCTTCCTATACGTTCCATTGATAGCCCTCTCTTTTGCCATTGATAGCCCTCTCTTTTGCGATCCCTTCGTCTGTGATCTGTGATCGTTGTATGGTAGGCCCTGTACGTTTGTTGTTCTTGTACAGGTCCATATCATTTTTGCGTGTCTGTGTAACTCCCGTTCGTTATGATGTTATGATACTGCTGTGGTGACAGTGTGCGAGGAGGTCCAAAGAACGAGTCGTTTCGTGGTTCTCCCGTTCCATACATAAACGAAATGTACAGTTGCATACCAACATTTCACTAAAATTTGTGTAGTAATACCACAGCCGTGAGTGCGTTTAATTAATTTAGACAAGCGTTTTAGTAGTATATACAGTATCAAAAGACGTAAATACTGTATGGGAGAATTTGCTGAATTTTGCCGTTTGTTCGTTTGTTGTTCTCTTTTTCTTTTGAACGTTGATTTGATGAGTGAGTGGCTGTGAGTGAGTGAGTGGCTGTGAGTGAATGAGTGGCTGTGAGTGAGTGAGTGAGTGACGGCAACGAAACGAACGAACGCTCGCTCGCAGGTGCGTGCGCAGCTGAGCGATGTGTGTGGTCAGTGAGTGAGTGAGTGAGTGAGTGAGAAGATTCTGACGAAACCACCCACAGTCACTCACTCACTCACTCACTCACTCACTCTCAGTCACTCATTCGTTCGTCCCTTCCTTCCTTCCTTCTTTCGTTCGTTCGTTCGTTCGTTCGTTCGTTCCTTCGTTCGTTTGTTGGTGGCGACGGCGCGACGGCGCGGTGGGTTGGGTTGACGGCACGTGACGCGCGTGTTGAGAAACAACTTCTTACTTCTCTCTGCGCGTTGTTGGCGTGGTTGGCGTGTCTGTCTGCCGGCACTCTCGTCGTCGTCGTCGTCGTCGTTGCTTTGCTGGAAGTGGAGTGGGTAGGTGGATGGCTGCGTGGCTGCGTGGCTGCGTGGGTGAGTGACTGTTGCATACGTGCCGTGATGACAAGAACAGTTGACGAAGTTTGGGTGGAGATGTGGATGTTGATGACGACGACGACGGCGGTGTAAGTCTGTGGTGATTTGATTATGTGGTGGATGTGGTGGTCGGCGTCGTTGGCGGCAAGAAAGGTGCTCAACCGGGGAGGAATGCGGGGCAAACGACGATTGGAGGTCGAGCTCGAAGATCTCTTGCAGGACAAGTTAAAACGTTGAGAATGTGTGGTGCTACATGCGACAAGGGCAGACACTGGCACGGAAACCCTTGAATCAACAGTCGTGACGGCAGTGACTCCAAGCGCGCACACCAGAAGATCAAACAGCAGGCTGGATAAGGTACTTCTCAGGACGCAGCAGAGCTACAAACAGCAACCCAAAAATCAACTAATAACTTTCATTTGTTGCCGTTTCGGTGTTGTGACGAGCGGCGGCACAGCGCGGGTTTCCAAGCCGCTCCGGTGCGTGAAACCCATGATGCGTCAATTTGTTGGTGAACGCTTCCGGGCGCACAACATGTGGGCAGCGGTGCTCTTGGCGACTTTGTGGTTGTGCCAAATCGCAGAGGCACAAATCGACCTTCCCGTTACGCTGTCACCCGGTGCGACAACCACACTATCGCCGTGCCATCAAAATTTCCAAACTCTCGCTATCGCCGGTGGCGCGGTGCTGGGAGTCGGGCTTGTGCTGGCGGGCATCATGTGTTTTGCATCCAAGAAGAATAAAAAGATTTTGATGCTTGCCATCTTGATCGCCTTCTTGAGTTTCATGGCCGGAATTGTGCTTCTGGCTATCGGAACGACTGGTGCGGAAGAGGAATGCGATGTCGACGAAGAAGACCCCTTGCTCGACGACCCGCTGAGCACCATCAACGACACACTGTCACCACAGCCAACAGAAAGTACAAGTGAGCCGGCAACGCTCGAGGAATTGATTGGTGCGGCGGCCTTGGGCTGTACAGGTCTGTTGTTGTACTGTCGTAAAGCAGAAAAATTGAAAACTACTGTCCGACCTCACTCTGGAATGTGTTGTTTGCTGCGTTCAGGGCTATTGCTGATGATCGTCATGTTCTTGTTGTTGGTCGTCGGTGCAGAAGCGCCAACGAGCGGTCGCAAGGCCACTTCTGTGATGGCGGCACTGTTCAGCTTTATGATGTATGTGACGTTTTGCAATAGCCCACACCTCCTGATACGCCATTTTTACTTCATATTTCTCATTTGTACCGATTGCCATTGTGTCACCATTGTAGTTACTGTGGCTCGATCGCCTTGTATGGCGTATTTGGCAGCGCAGCGGATTGGGAGTCGCAATGCGAGCAAGTGCCGTTTGCTATTGGGGTCAGTGCCTTCTTCGTTTTGATGTGCGTCAACGCAGTCCTGTTGTACAACCTTTTGAACCGGAAGAGCAACGACAAAAAGATGCAAGCGTTTAGCGGCGCTTTCGTTGCCTGCACCTTGGTCATGTTTGCCTGCGCGGCTGCCACGATCGTCTCGTGCGACACTCTGATCCAAAATGCCACGGGTTCGTCCCAAGGAGCACATCTTTTGTGCCCGGCCTCGAAGCAGACGCTTCCGCGTTGGTGCGTCGGTTCCGACCCCTCCACGGACTGCAATTCCACATGCGACGCGATTTCGGACCACCTTGCGTTGTCCAGCGATGACCAGTGCGTTGTGTCGTGCACCTTGAGTGTTGTGCATTGAGTGCTGTTCTCATGGAAAAGCTGTCACATCTGTACCGCAGGTACGCTTACTACTTCGCCATCGAGGATCCGATTGCTGCTGGTATTGTTGAGTGTGAACAGCCAGACAATTTTTGTGGCTCATGGGACAGCTTTTCGGACGCGCTAGGCGGCGTTTTAGACGCCAACATTACGGAAGATACATGTCAAACCCCAGGGGTCAAGTTCTATCTCAAATTCCGTGTACAGTACGCGGGAGCTGCTGCTGTGGACGACTTCCTCCAGGAAGACTCAGGTCTTGTCAGCACCGAAGTACCGTTTTGGATTCAGCCATTGTTTGCGTGGGAATCTGTGTTCTACCGCGTCGACGGCTATCAGGCGCAGTCATGCAGCGACCAATTCCGCACGCGGTGTGTCCCGCTGAATGAAAATGGAGTCGACAGCCAGCACAAGCTGCAGCCTTTGAACACATTCGCGCAGGGTGTAGCATACTTCGAAGCGGAGCGCAGTGGTTACAGAGACGGTTTCAATGTGCACGACGACCTAGAAAGTGCACGCATCGCTTGTCAACTTGATTGTGAGTGTATCGGTATCATCATGGCGAAAGATCAGGGCTTGATGATTTCTCTTACTGGAGCAGGTGCCGTTGTTGGCACACTCCTTTTGCTGTGGATTGTCACAATCACCAAAATTTGGTACGGCTTCCGCTCTGTGGTTGTTGTGAATTTGCCCTTGTTGGGGTACTCCGTCGGCGCCGTCATTGCATACGATGGTGTCTTGTTCCAGGCCTGTACCTTGCTGCAAATCAATGGTTGTCACCATTTTGCGTAATGTTGCGGCTCGAGGCCACAAGGATTTTCTGGAAGAAGCTTTGAAAACTCAAATGTGGTTGACGTCCAAGAATTTGAAAGGAATAAACCCACTCACTGTTTATGAATGGAGCGGTCGATCTGAGCGCGAAGCTCGGGAAATTGTGGCCAAAAAAGACCTCGCCCGATCGTTCACAATGAGCGACTATGCGATGAAATCCAAGGCCAAGACGGAGGTCGTGAAAGAAGTAGCTTTTTTCCTCAATGATCAGTCCGCGATGCCTGCGTCGGCTCGAAGCCTGCAAGAAGAAGCACGATCCGTTCAGCAACAGGTTGAACTCCCGTACAATCCCAGCGGCGACAAGTGGCAAAACTTGGATCGGTATGTGTCGAGTGGTGTGTTGTGCACACATGTGGTCAGCCCAATATCACTGATTATGGCTCCTTTGCTTGCTGATGTGTGATACGTGACAGCGTGTTCCAAACTGCTTGCCTGTACTTCGGGGCTCGACGCCGGCGAGCATTCAATGCCTTGAAGCACCGCGATGTGTCCCGGCAGCTCGTTACGACGTTCAAGGATCTCAGTTCGAGTTTGCAGAATTCGTACGTTATGCACCCATGCCGCACTTTTGTGGTGCAACAGTGAACATTGTATGTTTTCGCCTCTGTGCTCCAGCTATGATCTGGTGTTGAACAAGAAAGTCTTCCACGACGATTTTTACCGCAAAAAGCTACTCCCACTCTGTCGGAAAATGAATGCCCAAGCTGCGTTGGAGTTGGGCAAGTCGGTTGTCATTCAATCCGCAGGAAGGAATGTTGCCACATCTGTAAATGCGACCGTGTCGGCAGCACCGACGACCCGAGGCGCTGAAGTCGTATTTCAGGGAGCCATAGCGACAGTGGACTACTACGATCAACGGGTTGGGACGTACAATTTGTGGACAAACTTTGCCACTTCCACAGGTCGGAACAAGGTCGTTAGTGTTCCGGCTAACAAAGTCAAACCAGTTATGAAGCGCGTGCACAGTTTGCGAGATCCGGGAAGATATCGAGCCCCTCATTGGACCCAAGCGCGCCATCGTGGTGTCGGAAGAACACGTTCGTTCGTGTTTGGCGACATATGTGGCTGATATGGTCCCTTGACGGATTGTTTTGATCTTGCTATTGCTGGCAGCGAAAAGTACTCCATTTTCGAAAGTTTACGCCGACGCAATAGCTTGTGCCAAGCATCATTACCCGCGCACGATGGTGTATGTCTCAAATGCACGTGTGTCTGCACTATGACATTCATGACTGTGAGCCGGCATCCCAATCTAGGTACCTAGGGCAGTTCAGTGACATGGCTGGACAATACGTCAGCAAGGAGCAAATGGAAGTTCTTGTTTCATATTTTGAAAATATTGCTGACCTCAATATCCCCGTACGTGAATCTGGCCACATTTGGTGCAACTTGCAATTGTGCTCAAAATTCCAACCTTACCGTTCGCCTCAGGACTATGAAACCCGGTGCACACACCCCAAGCTACCAGAGGCGCAGCGGCGTTTGTGGGCCACCACCCAGCAATGTGAAAGTTTGAACATCGAAATGGAAGGTGGCGAGGGGGTTCATCATGTCAAAATTGCACCCCTCAAGCCATTGTGGCGTTGTGCTGAAAAGGCCATCGATAGATTGGACGACTATGCTGGAACTCCCGTCTACCTGACAGACATCGTGAGTGGACAACTGTTGTTTCGGTCCATTTACGCGATGCATGCTGCCGTCGAGGCGCTGAGCCGATACCCATCCGTGGTCGTCACGCGAGTCAGAGATCGATTCGCCGACCCGGCAAATGGGGGCTGGAGTGATATCATTGTGAATTTCTATCATGAAGACGATCCAAACCAGCATTGTTGCGAAGTGCAATTCGTTCTCAAGGATCTTGTCCTGCTGCGCGGACACGATCTAGGCGGGGAGGATGATTACATAAAGTTTCGAAGTTGCTACGAGGTATGCAGCACCTGTTTGGCACACCTTGGCACACCTTGCAGCGTTTGTACGTCACTGGCATGCCGTGCAAACGGTACCCACTCTTAGGTACTCGAAACAACTTTGAATTCACATCTGCTCGAAGACCAGAAATGCGGGCCACCATTCCCTACCATCGTGGCGGAGTGTCGGAAACGAGAACAAAGACGCAAAGCCGCTAAACAGGATAACATCCCGAAAAAAAGGTCGTCAATACATCCCAGCAATCCCAACAAGGCCGTCGTCGTAACTGTGGAAGACGACTTCCGAAAAATTGCAGAGCCAGTCCATATTGCTCCAAAGCGACCAGGAGCTCCACAGGGTGTGTTTGGCCGCTCGTGCTGCGAAGCAAGCAAATCCCTATCTTAACAATTGATTGACTTGGTTTGCAGCGTTTGTAGTATGTTGCCCCATTGGCAAGGGCAACGACGGACCTACTAATCGGAATGTGTCAGTGAATGTTACGAACCCGCTAGGTACCTACGGTCACATCCCGTGCAACTTCTGCTCACTTCTCCACTCACTCTCGCCGTCAATCTATCTCACTGTCCGCAGGCCAAACAGTCCAAGCTACCGTCCCGTTCGGCATCGGCCAAGGAGAATGTTTCCTGGTGGCGTATTGAAACCCTGGGACTTTGTACTCCGTTGATTCTGCACGGCTGTCGTAACACAACGGGCCACGAACGTCGGCGCAGCGACGCAGCGGTTTTCGTGTACATCTTGCATGTGTACTTATATTATATTTTCTGTTCATTCGAAGAGTTTTTTCGTTCTGGAGAACTTGTTAATTATGCTTCCATGCGTTCTTGAAGAAACATTCTGCTCACTTATTCCACACTCAGAACCTTCAGCAGATTCGTGTGTCCAGTTACCCCTTCCATCATTCCGTGAACACCAATGATAGTATCACCCGATTGGCACCATCTGCATCGACATTATCACAGTCAGCACCTGCATGCTCGGAACATTGACCATCCACACCCACGCTGTACGCACCCCAAACTCTTCCCGATGTCGGCGGCGCGATGCAGAATGGCTTCGGATCCGATCATGGAACCCATGACGTACGCTCGCGTGCCGCGAAGAAGTGACTCGCACTGGCGTGCAGTCGTTGCTACGAAGACGAATACCGGTCTCAGGTGAATTGGGGCAGTTCTTGCTTCATTCGCACCTAAAAACTCTTACCGGATGCGGTCAATACCAGGATGGGAGCATGTGGTCGGTACTTGGCAACCTGCGAGGTACACAACCACGATCGAAACTTGTTAAACATCAGCGCTCGAACAGTGAGGACACTCGAGCAGCGTAGACACCAGTTCGACACCAACCTGTGCAGCAGTGCGACCGGTTTCCGTCAGAACCACGATCATCGAAGCTTTAATTTCGATGGCTGTATTGACTGCAGAAGCTGAAACTGCTTCTCCAACAGCGATGGGTCCTAAAAGAAAATCCACATCAGCACACGGTACAACAGTATGCATCAATGCACGTGTGTCTCTAACAACCTGCAGAAATAACTTTGGATCTCAATGATTGGAAGGTGGCATCGTAATCCAGAATAGACTCTGCCTCGATGCAGATGTTGCCCATGACGCGAACTGCGTTCAAAGGGTAAGCTCCTCCCGCCGACTCGCCTAAGCAGAGAAAACAGAAACGCTCGTCAGAAGCGTTGTCGTCTTCCAACAACGACGGCGACTAAAAGCGCACCAGACAACATGACACAGTCGGTGCCATCCAGCACAGCGTTGGCCACATCAGTGCATTCGGCCCGTGTTGGTCGGGGGTTTTTAATCATGGATTCGAGCATCTGCGTTGCCTGAGAATCAAGAAAAGAGTCACGGCAAGAACGCAGCGCGAGGGAAATGCAACAGTACTCGGGCAACGCACCGTGATGACAGGCTTTCCAGCAATATTGGCCTTGCGGATCATCATTTTCTGAGCCAAAAACACCTTTTCCGGTGGGATCTCCATGCCAAGATCTCCGCGTGCAACCATGATGCCATCTACTTTGTCCAGAATGTCATCGTAATTGTCAAGACCTTCTTGGTTCTCGATTTTGGCAATGAGCTTGATGTTGGCGCCCCGGGGACCAAGGAGTTCACGGACATGGGTAATATCGGATCCCTTGCGCACAAACGACAACGCGATCATGTCAACTTCGTACTTCAAACCAAAGTTGATCAAGTCGTCTTTGTCTTTCTCGGTCACAGTGGGCAAGTCCACGATAACGCCGGGCAGGTTCATGTTCTTGCGTTCACCGATCGTGCAGCTGTTGGTGACAGTCGTCATCACTCCATCCGGCAAAATTTCTTTCACCGTGAGCACCAACGATCCATCAGCGGCCAAAATCGTTTGGCCAACCTTGACGGTGCTCGGAAGCGCCTAAAATCAATTCAGCAGAGCGAAGTGTTGGTGTGTTGCTCGCGCATGCATTGCCGGGCTGGTCAAGTTGCTGACAGCCGTACCTTGTACGTTACGGCGAGCTTTTTGTTGTTGCCTTTGAAGGAATAGTCAGCGGAGTGAAGTTCCAAGTCTTGTCCAGCGACGAGGTCAATGGTTTTAGCGCCATCGGCAAAGAAGCCCGTTCGGATTTCGGGACCTTTCGTGTCCAGCATGATGGAGATGTGTTCACTCTTTCCCTCCAACGCTCGCTTTGCGCACGCCTCGCGAATGCGATCAGCAACCGCACCGTGGCCCTCATGGTCGCCGTGTGAGAAGTTCAGGCGGCACACGTTCATGCCAGCATCCATCATTTGCAGCAGCATTTCTGGACTCCAGGATGCTGGGCCGATTGTGCACACGATTTTCGTCTTTCTGATCGCCTTGTTCGGGTGCGGTTTCATGACCTCCCCGATCCTGCACAAAGCATAGTTTGTTGATTCACCTTCTGCACAGGCCCGACATTAAACACAACAATGGTATGAACTACAGCACGTACCCAATTTCAGCTGTGGACGACATTTTGGAAGAGTTTGATGAACGGAAAAATCGGTGACAGAGTGACAGGCAGGAAATTAAGAGAGTTTGTGTCGCTTGCAAGGTCACGCACCAACAGCGACGCGCGGAGAACACAAACCGCGGACAACAGAAAAGCGGACGAAACGCAAGACGTCAAAATACACAACGTCGACAATTACGTGATAGACGGACCGCCGCCGTGGCTTCCTCGATAACTGACTTCATCCACACCGAACGCACCGTTGAGTCAAGAGCGGGCCACAGAACACCAAAGCACACGGACCAGAGAGAGAGAGAGAGAGAGAACGCAACGAAACCAGGCAGGTCGCCTCCACGGCGCCACGACGCCACGACTCCTCTGCACGCCCATCCACACCAAACCTCAGCGAGCCACCCACAACTCAACTCAACCGCGATTGGCGCAACGAACGGACGGACGGCCGGCCGGCCGGACGGAGGGACGAACGCCGAACAACAACGCAAAGACGCAACGAACGAAGGTCGAACGAACGCCGACGCAACAACGCAACGAACGGAGGTCGAACAACGAACAACGAAGCAACGATCGAAGGTCGAACGAACGCCGACGCAACAACGCAACGAACCACAAACAACGAACGCCGACGCAACAACGCAACAACGAACGAACGAACGAACGAACGAACGAACAACGAACGAACGAACACCGAACGAACGAACACCGAACGAACGAACAACGAACGAACGAACAACGAACGAACGAACAACGAACGAACGAACAACGAACGAACGAACAACGAACGAACGAACAACG
>ENA-OWNT01004926-OWNT01004926.1-seawater-metagenome-genome-assembly--contig:-NODE-4926-length-11368-cov-3.992738_pt1 | contig 11368 bp, 8 predicted proteins | sample MGYA00238136_ERZ651165 | MGnify/ENA primary metagenome ERZ651165 (study PRJEB26861, sample SAMN08777766) | seawater metagenome | isolation source: coastal seawater | place: USA: Florida | collected... | reverse complement strand
ATGGTGGATGCCGCCTGACGGATTCTTTTCGAGGAACCCGTTGATCGGGCTGTTTTCGCCCAGGGGGTAGAGCAGTTCGATCTTGGTATTCGGCAGCTCGATAAAGACCACGGTTACGCCATGGTCGGGTTCGTCCTGCGGCGGGTTCACCTTGGCGCCAAGCGTGTCGCGATATTGCGCCGCTGCGGTCTCCAGGTCGGGCACCGCAATCGCCACGTGGTTCAGCCGTCCGATCATTGCATGTCTCCTTCGTCTTTCGTTGCGCTGCATATGGGGCCGGGTGTGGGGTCTTGGCAAGCGGTGCATCGCCGCGCCCCCCCCCATCCGCGTTAACCCTCTGTCAACCTTGGGCGGGTCTAATGGGTGTCAGAATCGCCTTGGGGGCTTTTGGACATGGACACCGACTTGACGAAACCGGATGAGGAGATCCCGTTTTTTCACCCAATGCCAACGGCGGAGCGGCCGCTGGCGGGCCTGACCGTTCTGGTTGTCGAAGACAGCCGCTTCGCGTCTGAGGCGCTGCGCCTGATGTGCCTGCGGTCCGGTGCGCGCATACGGCGGGCCGATTGCCTGGCCTCGGCGCATCGGCACCTGAATACCTATCGTCCCACGGTGGCCATTGTCGATCTGGGGCTGCCCGATGGGTCTGGGCTTAGCCTGATTGATGAAATGCACCGCACCGCCCCCCGTGTGCCCGTGCTGCTGGCGACATCCGGCGCCGAAAGGGACGCTGCAGGTCAGGCCGCGCTGACAGCAGGCGCGGACGGGTTCCTGCCCAAACCGGTGGACAGCCTGGCGGTGTTTCAGGCCGAAATCCTGCGCCATCTGCCGCATGACATGCAGCCCCACGGCCCCCGCAAGGTAGACACCCACAGCATCCGCCCCGACCGGCTGGCCCTGCGCGAGGATCTGGCCCATGCGCTTGACTTGCTGAACCGGGACCCGCTGCCAGCGGATTACCTGCAACGCTTTCTTCTGGGCATCGCGCGCAGCGCCAGCGATACCGGTCTTCTCGAAACCGTGCGCGCCCTGCCATCGCATCTGGCCCATGCCGACCGGGCCAATCTGCGGGCCTTGCTGGCCGACCGGGTCGCCGGAATGGAAGCCGTCTAAGCCCCCCCAATCAACGGGTCAGAGGCGACACGCACAAGGCGGGTCAGATCCGACAGCGCCTCCACCTGCTGCCCGTCAGGGCCGAAATTCGCCGGGTTCAGCCAGGCACGATAAGCCTCGCGCAGTGCTGGCCATTCGCTGTCGATACAAGCGAACCAGGCCGTGTCGCGGTTGCGGCCCTTGACGATCGTGGCTTGCCGGAAAATGCCCTCGTAGCTGAACCCGAGCCGCTGCGCCGCCCGACGCGAGGGCAGGTTCAGGGCATCGCATTTCCATTCGAACCGGCGATAACCCGCCTCGAACACCCATTCCATCATCAGATACAGCGCCTCGGTCGCGGCGCGGGTCCGCTGCAGTTCGGGCGCGAAATTGATATGTCCGACCTCGATCGTGCCCATATCGGGCGTGATCCGCAGATAGCTTGCCACCCCGCCCCAATGCCCTGTCTGCACATTCTGGACGGCGTAGAACAGGGGATCTTCGCCCGCAGTGATACCGCGAATCCATCTGTGATAGGCAGCGGCTGAGGAAAACGGGCCATAGGGCAAATAATCCCAGATCGCGGCATCGGCGGAATTGGCGCGATGCAAATCGGCGGCATGGGCATCGGCATCGAGCCGGACCAGCCGGGCATAGCGCCCCTCCAGCGGCTGCATCGCCGGGCGCGGCGGTGGCGTCCAGCCGGGCAACTCGGCCCCGAACTTTCTGTCTGTCATGATCTTCCCCCACCCCAGGATGTTTTCCGCAGGAAAGGGGAACGCGCCAGAAAGCGCAAGGGTTTCAGCGCAGAAGGCCGGGATCGGGACCCAGATCGAGCGTCGGGAAAATGTGGCTCTCCAACGCGGCCCGGTCGGTTCCGAACAACCCCGCCATCGCCCAGGCCGCATAGGCGCGCACATCCCGGGTTGGCATCAGGTCACGATCGGCGAACAGCGCGCCCTCACCAAGGCCCGGCCAATCCCCCAGAACACGGCCGCCGCGCACCGCGCCCCCCGCCATGATCAGCGCGCTGCCGGTGCCGTGATCCGTCCCGCCGGATCCATTCTGGCGCACAGTGCGGCCAAACTCGGTCATCGCCAGAACCGCTGTCCGGTCCCAATCGGCCCCCAGTCCCTGCCGCAGTTCCGCGATGGCGCCCGACAGATTGCGCAGCGCCCGGCGCATCCCGTTGGTCTGCCCGCGATGCGTATCCCACCCGCCGATCGAGAAACTGGCGATCCGCGCATCCGCGCGCAGCCGTTCGGCGGCAAAGCTGGCAAGCGATTGCGCAGACACGCTGCGCGGGGCGTCGCGCAGGCTGTCGGCCATGGCCCCGGCCATGTCTTCCGCGCCACCATCGCCAAATTCGCCATGCAGCAGGCCCGAATAGAACTCGGCATCGTCAAAGACGTCCAGGAACAGCGGGTCATCATGATAGACCATCGACAGCAAATCCGATGTGGCAGGCGACAGCGCCAGCCGCGATGCGGGCGACCAGGCCACCGATGGGGCGGCCCCGCGCAGGATCAGCGCGTCCTCTCGCCCCACGGCCAACGCCGTTTCCCGGGTCGCCCCGGGGATCGTCTGCACCAGCCGGTTCAGCCAGCCATCCTCGTGCGATCCGCCCTCGGTTCCGGCAGCGGTGCCCGCCTCCAGCAGGTCCTGCCCGTCGAAATGGCTGCGCTGGTTGCGGTAGGGGGTGGACACCGCGTGGGCAAAGCCAAGCTCACCCGCCTGCCACAGGGGCAGCAGCGCTTCCATGCCCGCGTGCAGCGCGAAGAACCCGTCCAGATCCGTGGCCCCTGCATCGGGGCCGATGGCGAAATCGGGGCGCGCAACACGCAGGCCCGGGTCGCCATAGGGTTGCACCACGTCCAGCCCGTCCATCGCCCCGCGCAGGATGATCACCACCAGCCGGTTATCCGTCGGGGCCGAGGCGAAGGCCACGGGTGTCAGCAACGGGCTGGCGGCAGCAGAACAGCCAAGCGCCGAGGCCCGGAGGATAAGATCGCGGCGGGTCAGGCGGGGCATCGGCTCAGCTCCTCTGAAATTCGGGCGAGGCCAGCACAAGCCCGATGCCCTCGGCCCGGGTTTCGGCGCGGGCGGCGGCGCGGATCAGGTCTGGCGGGGCCGCATCGGACAGCGCCCCTTGCACAAACACGCGCGGATCAGGCAGACGCGGGCGCAGTTCAGCCGGGGCGACCATCGCCCATCCGATCCGCGCGGCCAGCGATTGCGGGCGTATCCATTCGCGATCATCGTCGAAATAACCATCGGGCCCGGCCGCCTGCTGCCAGGCTTGCCCCATGGCGGCCATGGGTAGCGACGCGATGCGATTGACGGCATTCGCAGACGCTGAGGCGATACGGTCGGCCGGAATATCCAGCGCCCGCAGGCCAGAGGCGATGAAATGCAGTGGGCGCTTGACCCGGCCCGGCCCCGGAGCCCAGGCCGAAGGCTGCGCCAACATCGCCCCGATGACCTGCGCCAGATCGCCCCCGGTATCCATCCAGACCGCCGCCATATCCGCCACCACATCAGGATCAGGCGTGTCGGACAGGAAATAATCGGCCAGTTTACCGCTGATATGGCGGGCGGTTTCGGGGCGCAGGGACAGGGCCCGCAGGGCGGCGCGGATCTCGGACAAATCCGCCACCGGCGCGCCGCCGAAACTGTGGCCCAGAATCACCTCTGGCCCCGGTTCCGCGTTGTTGGGCCGGAAGGCCAGCTCGCCCTCGCCCGTCACGCCAATGCCGGTCAGCAGCTCTGCCATCTGGCGCACATCGTCCTGCGTATAGCCACTGCCCACCCCAAGCGTGTGCAGTTCCAGCAGTTCCCGCGCGAGGTTTTCGTTCAGGCTGGCCCCGCGGCGCTGCCCGGTGATGGAGTTTGGCCCATAGGACCGTTCCTGATCAAGGTACAGCACCATGATAGGATGCAGGATCGCGGCCTCTAGCATATCGCTGAACCGGCCCGCCACGTGGGGGCGAATGGTATCATCCACATAAGCGGCGATCGAACCGCGCATATAGGACCGACCACCAACGGTGGTGAAATGATCGGCCCAGAACCAGACCAGCCGTTCGCGCAGGGCCGCGCCGCCCTCTGCCGCGACGCCCCGCGCCAGGGTGATCGCCAGTTGCCGCAGAACATCACGGCTCAGCTGGCGGCGCGCCTCCAGAAAGGCGGCATCGGCCTCATCACTGTCGCGGCGGCTTCGGTTGAGCCGCGTCAATTCCCGCCCTAGGGCTATCCGTGTGGCATAGCTGTCCTGGGGATAGCGTTGTTGCAGGGTGTCAGCGCCGCCCAAGCCCGTCAGCAACGCCCCTGGGTCCGGCGCATTCTGACCGGGACGCAGCCCGGTTCCAAAGCGGATCGCAGCAAGAGTGGGGCTGGCAGTCATGGTGTGGAGACCCATTGAAGGCACATCATGGCCCGATCCTAACCCACCTGCCTGATCCGCCAAAGGCCGAACTGCCTTCAAATTGAAAAACCCGGCGAAGTCCCGCCGGGTTTTCTGAAAGCCACTGTCGCGCAGGGTCAGTCCTGCGGGATGACGCGCAGGCCCAGTTCCATCAGTTGATCGGCCATCGGGTCCGACGGCGCGTTCATCATCAGATCTTCGGCGCGCTGGTTCATCGGGAAGAGCATAACCTCGCGGATATTGGCCTCATCGGCCAGCAACATCACAATCCGGTCGATGCCTGCCGCGCAGCCACCATGCGGGGGGGCGCCGTATTGGAAGGCGTTGACCATGCCGCCGAAGCGCTTGCGCACCTCATCCTCGCCATAACCGGCCAGTTCAAACGCCTTGAACATAATCTCGGGCTTGTGGTTCCGGATCGCGCCCGACACCAGTTCATAGCCATTACAGGCCAGGTCATACTGGTAGCCCAAGACGTCCAGCGGATTGCCCTGAAGCGCGTCCATCCCGCCCTGTGGCATGGAAAACGGGTTGTGGCTGAAATCGACCTTGCCGGTTTCCTCGTCGGCCTCGTACATCGGGAAATCGACGATCCAGGCAAAGGCGAAGCGGTTTTGTTCGGTGAGACCAAGTTCGTTGCCGATCACGGTGCGGGCGCGTCCCGCAACGGCCTCAAAGCTCTCGGGCTTGCCGCCCAGGAAGAAGGCCGCGTCGCCCGCCCCCAATTTCAATTGCTTGCGGATCGCCTCTGTGCGTTCGGGGCCGATATTCTTGGCCAGCGGCCCTGCGGCCTCAAAGAAGTGCTTCTGTCCGTGGTCATATACGATGCCGTCCTTAGCAAGTGCTTCAAGTTCAGACGGATCGTTAGCAGCGGCAGCCCCAAAACCATGGCCACCGCCTTCGCCATCACCTCCACCGGAGGGATCAACTTTACGCCAGAAGATGTAGCCCATCCCCGGCAGGCCCTGTTCCTGCGCGAACTTGTTCATCCGGTCACAGAATTTGCGGCTGCCGCCTTTCGGGGCCGGGATCGCGCGGATCTGGGTGCCGTCCTGTTCCAGGATCTTGGCGAAGATGGCAAAGCCGGAGCCCGCGAAATGTTCGCTCACATCCTGCATCTTGATCGGGTTGCGCAGGTCGGGCTTGTCGGTGCCGTACCACAGCGCCGCGTCCTTATAGCTGATCTGCGGCCAGTGCTTGTCGACGGTGTGACCGCCGCCGAATTCCTCGAACACGCCTTCGATCACCGGCTGGATCGTGTCGAACACGTCCTGTTGGGTCACAAACGACATCTCCATGTCGAGCTGATAGAAATCGGTGGGGGAGCGGTCGGCGCGCGGGTCCTCATCACGAAAACACGGCGCGATCTGGAAATACTTGTCAAAGCCCGACACCATAAGCAGCTGCTTGAACTGCTGCGGGGCCTGCGGCAGGGCGTAGAACTTGCCCGGATGCAGACGCGACGGCACCAAGAAATCGCGCGCGCCTTCGGGGGACGATGCGGTGATGATGGGTGTCTGGAACTCGTTGAATTCCTTGTCCCACATCCGCTGACGGATAGACCGCACCACGTCAGACCGCAGTTTCATATTGGCCTGCATCTTTTCACGGCGCAGGTCGAGGAAGCGATACCGCAGGCGGGTTTCTTCCGGGTATTCCTGATCGCCAAAGACCATCAGCGGCAGTTCCTCGGACGCGCCCAGAACCTCCAGCTCGCGCACAAAGACCTCAACCTCACCGGTCGGGATCTTGGCATTGATCAGTTCCGGGTCGCGGGCCTTTACCTCGCCATCAATGCGGATACACCATTCGGACCGCACCTTTTCCACATCCTTGAAGGCGGAACTGTCGGGGTCGGCCAGCACCTGCGTGACGCCGAAATGGTCGCGTAGGTCGATGAACAGGATACCGCCGTGATCGCGCACCCGGTGGACCCAGCCCGACAGACGCACGGTCTGGCCTACGTTGTCCTTGGTCAGTTCGGCGCAGGTATGGCTGCGGAAATCATGCATCGCGGAGGTCCCTTCGGGGGTGGAATTTCGACTGTGCCGATACACCTTCTGCGCGCCGGGAAGTCAAGTCCGACCCGGCGGTGCTTTGCCGGGCCTGGGGCGGATTTCATCCGAAATCTTTCCTTTTTCGTGGGATTTGGCACTATGCCCCCTGGATTGTGACACGCGCGACCTGATGAGACGGAGGTTTTGAGGGCGATGTGGGACAAGCTGTTGGACAGAATGCTGCGCGGCTTCGTCAAGTCGGGCGCGCTGGAGATTACCCATCATGACGGCCGGGTCAGCCACTATCAGGGCGGGCCAGGGCCCGAATTGGGCCTACGATTTCACGATGAGGGGATCGCGCGCGGAATTTTGACCGCGCCCGACATGACCCTGGGCGAAGGCTATATGGATGGCCGGCTGACCATCGCAGGGGACGACCTAGACGGGCTTCATGCGCTATTGGCGATGAACCTCATGGATTCGGGTGATTTGTGGTGGCGCAAGACGATACACACCACACGGCTGGCCCGACGCAGGCTGGACCAGTGGAACCCGGCCAGCCGGGCGCAGGCCAATGTGGCCCATCACTATGATCTTTCGGCAGCGCTCTATGACCTCTTTCTTGACGAGGACCGGCAATATTCCTGCGCCTATTTCGCGAACCCCGATATGACGTTGGACCAAGCGCAGGCCGCCAAGAAGGCCCATATTGCCAAGAAACTGTGCCTGGAACCCGGGATGCGGGTGTTCGAGATTGGGTCAGGCTGGGGTGGGATGGCGCTGACACTGGCGCAGGACTACGGGGTCGAGGTTCTGGGCGTGACGCTGTCGACCGAGCAACTGACCTGGTCCCGCGCGCGGGCCGAGGCCGCGGGGCTGTCGGACCGGGTGCGGTTCGAGTTGAAGGATTATCGCGCCGTCACTGGCCAGTTCGACCGGATCGTGTCGGTCGGCATGTTCGAACATGTGGGCGTGCCCCATTACCGCGCATATTTCGACACGGTGCGCGACCGGCTGACCCCCGATGGCGTGGCGCTGATCCACACCATAGGGCGCGCCGCGCCGCCCGGCAGCACCAGCCCGTGGATCACCAAATACATCTTCCCGGGCGGCTATGTGCCTGCCCTGTCCGAAATGTCATCGGCGGTGGAGAAATCGGGGCTCTACCCTACGGATGTAGAGGTCTGGCGCCTGCACTACGCAGAAACCCTGCGCCATTGGTATGACAGGTTCATGGCCCGCGCGGAGGAAGCTGAACGGCTTTACGATGACCGCTTCGTGCGGATGTGGCGCTATTATCTGAAGGCCAGCGAGATGTCGTTCCGCCACGCCAAGCAATGCGTATTCCAGATGCAACTGGCCCGTCGGCAGGGCGCTGTGCCGCTGACGCGGGATTATATCAGCAACTGAGCCGGGATTTCCCCCCTCAGGGAGTTGCCGAAATGGATCGCGCGGGCGGCACTCAGCATATCCAGTGTCACCGTGGTCTCTGACACCGCGCCGCTGTTCAATAGCCGCCCGCGCAAAATGCCCGGCAACAGCCCCGCCGCCAAGGGCGGCGTCACCTTACAACCGTCGGCCAACAGCACAAACAGGTTGGCAATCGTGCCTTCGCACGCCTCGTCCCGCTCGTTGAAGAACAGGTATTCGTCCACACCGCCGGGCAGCGCAGCACGCGCCTGATCGTAGAATGCGCGGTTGGTGGTCTTGTGTGCCAGCCACGGATCGCTCGACCGCAACCGGTCGGGGTGGATTGCCACACGCCATGGGCGGTCCGGTGCGGGCGGCAGCGGCACCGCTGCCAGGTCCAGATCGCCCACCACACCAAGGGACAGACGACAGCGCAGCGGCCCCGTACCTGTCACCCCGTCGACCATGGTCCGCGCGGCACCCTCATCGAAGGAAAAGCCCAGCGCCGCAGCACTGCGCGCCATCCGTGCCAGATGCGCCGTCAACGCCCGCGCGCCTTCCCCCGGCCACCAGCCGAAGGTTTCGATCAAACGGGTTCCGGCTGGAACCGGCTCAGGAAACGGGCTTTCCACAGCGCCTCCTCATATTCCGATGGGGCCGTCGAATCCCACACAACGCCGCCGCCCACGTTCAGCACCGCATGGCCGGTCTTGTCGCGGATGAGCGTGCGGATCGCGACGCTGAATTCCGACCGCCCGTCCGGCGCAGCCCACCCGATGGCGCCACAATAGATGTCGCGCGGCCAGGGTTCCAGCTCGCGGATCACCTCCATCGCGCGGATCTTGGGCGCGCCGGTCACCGACCCGCAAGGGTGTAGGGCAGACAGGATATCGGCCAAGCCCATACCGTCACGCAGCTGTCCTTCGACCAGAGACACCATCTGGTGCACCGTGGCGTAGCTTTCGACGGTGAACAGCTCTGGCACCTTGACGCTGCCCGCCACACAAACGCGGCTGATATCGTTCCGCAGCAGGTCCACGATCATCAGGTTTTCGGCAAGGTTCTTTTCGTCGCTTGCCAGAAATTCACGCCGCGCCGCGTCTTCCGCCGGATCGGCGGACCGGGGCTGCGTACCTTTCATGGGCCGGGTCTGAATGCGGCCCGCGCGGTCTGTGTGAAAAAACAGTTCCGGCGACCGGCTAAGGATATCGGGTCCGTCCATCTGTTCGATCAGCGCGCCGTGTCCCACAGGCTGCCCCTCGCTCAGCCCGTCATAAAGGGACGCGGCGCTGTAGCCAGCCAGATCCATGTCGATGGGAAAGGTCAGGTTCGCCTGATAGAGATCCCCGGCCCCGATCAGCCCATGCAGCCGGTCAAACGCCTGCGCGTAACGCGCCGCGTTCCAACGCGGGGCAAGGTTTTTGGGGCGCACCACGGTGCGCGACCCGGCCTGTGCCGGCAGGGGCCGATCATAGATTCCGAAACACAGCAGCGGCATCTTGCGCGCCTCTGGCATCAGCGGGGCAAGCGCGGGGTCCAGCGCATAGCCAAGCTCATAGCTCGCATAGCCCGCCAGCCACGCGCCTGCGGCGCGGGCGTCCTCCATTGCGCGCAAGGCATCGGGCACATCGGCGGGGGCCCGTGCGACGATCAGCGCGCCCGGGGATTCGAACTTTTCGCGCCCGGCGTCGGGCCCGTGATCGAAGGTGATGCGCATGGAAGGTGTCGACTCGTGTACTGATTCCGCTCGTCCCCCCCAGATAGGGCCATTCGCCCAAGGTTGACACCCCCGGACGCGACAGATTGAGATTCATTCCAGACCCCCCTTGCGCCCGGGGGCTCCATCCCTATAACGCAGGACAATTTGCGCGCGGTGCCATCGCACCGGCGTCACGCCTGCTGCCGGGGATGAGCCATGCCAAAGAGAACCGATATCCAGTCCATCATGATCATCGGAGCGGGGCCTATTGTGATCGGCCAGGCCTGCGAGTTCGACTATTCCGGCGCCCAGGCCTGCAAGGCCCTGCGCGAAGAGGGCTACCGCGTCATCCTCGTCAACTCGAACCCGGCCACGATCATGACCGATCCAGGCCTGGCCGACGCGACCTATATCGAACCGATCACGCCCGAGATCGTCGCCAAGATTATCGAGAAGGAACGCCCCGACGCCCTGTTGCCCACCATGGGTGGCCAGACAGGTTTGAACACCTCGCTGGCGCTGGAGGAAATGGGCGTTCTGGAAAAATTCGGTGTCGAGATGATCGGGGCCAAGCGGGCCGCCATCGAAATGGCCGAAGACCGCAAGCTGTTCCGCGAAGCGATGGACCGGATCGGGTTGGAAAACCCCAAGGCGACCATCATCACCGCACCCAAGAAGGCCAACGGCCATGCGGATCTGGATACCGGGGTTCAGATGGCCCTGGAAGAACTGGAAGAGATCGGCCTGCCCGCGATCATCCGCCCCGCCTTTACCCTGGGCGGCACCGGCGGCGGCGTGGCGTATAACCGCGAAGACTACATCCATTTCTGCCGGTCGGGCATGGATGCCAGCCCGGTCAATCAGATCCTTGTCGATGAAAGCCTTCTGGGTTGGAAGGAATACGAGATGGAGGTGGTGCGCGACACCGCCGACAACGCCATCATTGTGTGTTCCATCGAAAACGTGGACCCGATGGGCGTGCATACGGGCGATTCCATCACCGTCGCGCCCGCGCTGACGCTGACCGACAAGGAATACCAGATCATGCGCAACGGCTCGATCGCCGTGCTGCGTGAGATCGGGGTCGAGACCGGCGGGTCCAATGTGCAATGGGCCGTGAACCCCGAAGACGGTCGCATGGTGGTAATCGAGATGAACCCGCGCGTGTCGCGGTCCTCGGCCCTGGCGTCCAAGGCCACCGGTTTCCCGATTGCCAAGATCGCCGCGAAACTCGCTGTGGGCTATACGCTGGATGAGCTGGACAACGACATCACCAAGGTCACGCCCGCGTCGTTCGAGCCGACCATTGACTATGTGGTCACCAAGATCCCGCGTTTCGCGTTTGAAAAGTTCCCGGGCTCCAAACCCCACCTGACTACGGCGATGAAATCCGTGGGCGAGGCCATGTCCATCGGCCGTACCTTCCATGAATCCGTGCAGAAGGCGCTGGCCAGCATGGAAACGGGCCTGACAGGCTTCGACGAAATCACCATCCCCGGTGCGCCCGACAAAGCGGCGATCTCCAAGGCCCTGTCGGAACAGACCCCCGACCGGCTGCGCGTCATTGCCCAGGCCATGCGTGAAGGCTTGTCCGATGATGAGATTCAGGCCATCACGGCGTTCGATCCATGGTTCCTGGCCCGCATCCGCGAGATCATCGAAGCCGAGGAAGCGATCCGTAAATCTGGCTTGCCGGTGACCGAAGACGGCCTGCGCAAGATCAAGATGATGGGCTTTACAGACGCC
>ENA-OWNT01004924-OWNT01004924.1-seawater-metagenome-genome-assembly--contig:-NODE-4924-length-11372-cov-2.913767_pt1 | contig 11372 bp, 9 predicted proteins | sample MGYA00238136_ERZ651165 | MGnify/ENA primary metagenome ERZ651165 (study PRJEB26861, sample SAMN08777766) | seawater metagenome | isolation source: coastal seawater | place: USA: Florida | collected... | reverse complement strand
GACTTTGGCGAGGGCGTGGTCGGGGTGCTGGTGGCCGAGCCGGGGGCGACCCCGGACCTCGATGCGATCCGCGCCTCGGTGGGCGAGAAGCTAGCCAAGTTCAAGCAGCCCAAGGTGCTGGAAGTGGTCAAGGAACTGCCGCGCAACACCATGGGCAAGGTGCAGAAGAACATGCTGCGCGACCAGTTCGCAGAGGCGTTCAAGACCCCGGCCTGAGCCGGAATACCCTATATCGAGAAACCCATAGCCACGGCGTTGACACGCCGTGGCGCATGCCTATAGTCGCCGCCGTAACCAGGGGTGCTCCGCGAGGGGCTGAGATGCGCAACAGGGCGCGAACCCTTCACAGCTGATCTGGGTAATACCAGCGGAGCGAGGTAGTCATGTTCATAGGCGCGCAAGTGTCGCTCTATCCGATGACGTCCGATTTCATCGACGTCATCTTCTCGGCTCTCGAAGCCCTCACCCCCTACAAGTCGGATCTGCGGATCGAGACGGACGACATGTCGACGCTCATGGTCGGTGCGCCCGGTCCGCTGCTGGATGCCATCCGCGACCTCTTCGCCGCTGCCGCGCGGCGGCCCGAGCACGTGACGATGCACGTCACCCTCTCGCGCGGATGCCCGGGCGAGCCCGACGATCCGAGCTGCCATTGCGAGACGCTGACCCGCGCGCAGGATCTGTCCCTCGCCGAGCGTCAGGTGCTGGCGCGCGAGGCGGTCGCCGATGCGCCGGACCTCGGGGTCGAGATCGACCTCCAGTTCTCGCTCTACGTGCTTGGGCAGGATCGGCACATGGACGAGATCTACGGCTGCATCGACTTTCTCAAGGCCTCGGGCACCTTCCTGAAGTCCAAGAACTTCTGCACCCGGCTGCGCGGCGACGCGGGCGCGGTGTTCGAGACCCTTCGGCAGGCCTTCCTGCGGTTCGGTCCCGCCGAGGGGCATGTCACCATCGACATGACCGCCTCTGCCAACAGCCCCAGTCCGCGCGCCTGACGCGCGGTAGTCCCGGCCCCTGGGCCGGGGGAGGCATCATGCCGTTCATCAGACACGCAATCCCGACCCTCCTGATCGCCGCTGTCCTGCTGCTGGCCTGGCAGGGCTATTGCCGCCTCGCCGAGGTCTCGCCGCTGGTGCTGCCCGCGCCCTCTGACGTGCTGGCCGCGCTCTGGACGGACCGCGCGCGGCTGGCGCTGCACCTGCTGGCGACCGTGAAGGTGACTTTGATCGGGTTCTCGCTCTCGGTGGTCTTCGCCTTTGTCACATCGGTGGTGTTGCACTTCACCCCGTGGCTCAGACGCGGGGCGATGCCGTTGCTGGTCGCCAGCCAGACGATTCCCATCGTCGCCCTCGCGCCGCTGATGGTGCTCTGGTTCGGCTTCGGGCTGCTGCCCAAGGTTTTGCTGGTGATCCTCGTCACCTTCTTTCCCATGCTTCTGAGCCTGCTGTCGGGCTATGGTCGGCTGCCCGCCGCTTACCGTGACCAGCTGATCTCGATGGGGGCCGGGCGGCTGACGGTGTTCCGCCGCGCGACCTTGCCCGTGGCGCGGCCCTTGTTCCTGGCCGGTCTGCGCATCTCTGCGACCTATGCCGTGGTCGCGACGATCTTTGCCGAATACGCCGGGGCGCGGCAGGGACTGGGGATCTACATCCTGAGCGCCAAGAACAACTTCCGCGCCGACCTCGTGCTGGCGGCGGTCGCGGTTTCGGCCGCGCTGACGCTCCTTCTGCTGGGGCTCCTGCAAGTCGCCGACAGGCTGACCGGTCGCCGGTTCCGGGGAGGTGACGATGTTGCGGGTTGAGGGGCTGACCATCCGGTCGGAGGACCGGTTGCTGGTGAGCGATGTCTCTTTCGCACTGGAGGAGGGGCGGATCACCTGCCTGATCGGCCAGTCCGGATGCGGCAAGAGCTCGGTGGTGAAATGGCTCTCGGGTGTGCTGCCGGACGGTCTGGTCGCGGAGGGCGCGGCGCATCTCGACGACGAGAGGCTGTCTCTGCCCACGCCCGCAGTGGCCTACCAGCCGCAGCAGGACAGCCTGTTTCCCTGGCTGACCATTGGCGAGAACGCGGCACTCGGGCTCGAAGTCCGGGGGATGTCGCGGAGCGAGGCGCGGGCGCGTGTGCTGCCGCTGCTGGAGGCCTTCGGTCTTGGCGGGCAGGCGGCGCGGTTTCCGCGCGAACTGTCGGGGGGGATGCGTCAGCGCGCGGCCTTCCTGCGGACCATCGTCCAGCCGGGCCGGTTTTTGCTGCTCGACGAACCCTTCTCGGCGCTCGACGCGGTCACCCGGCTGGGGATGCAGACCTGGCTTTGCGACCGGCTGCGCGAGACGCCGCGTGGCGTGCTCATGGTGACCCACGACCTCTACGAGGCGACACAGCTGGCCGACCGCGTGCTGGTCATGGCGGCCCGACCCGGACGCATCGTTGCCGATATCCCGATCACCCCCCCGCGCGCCGCGCGGACCGAGGCGAACCTTGCCGAGATCCGAACGGTGCTCCGATCCCTGCTTATGGAGGAAATGACTTGAACAGGATCCTGATGACCGCATTCTGCCTCGCACTGCCGCTGGCGGCGCAGGCGGACGAGAAGGTCAGCATCGCGCTGGACTGGACGCTGAACACCAACCATGTCGGCCTCGTGGCGGCGCGCGATCTCGGCTACTACGCCGAGGCGGGGCTCGACGTCGATATCCTGCCCTATACCGACAGCGCCTCGACCGCACTGCTTGCGGCAGGCGCCACCGATTTCGCCTATATGACCGCGCTCGGATTCCTGAACGCGCGGGCCTCCGGCGCGGACCTCGTCGCGCTCTGGGCTACCATGCAGCACGAAACCGGGCGGCTGGTCTACAACAGCGAGAACGAGGGTATCACCCGCCCTGCCGACCTGTCGGGCAAGATCTACGCGGGCTTCGGCAGTGCATGGGAAGCCGCGCTGATCGGCACCATGATCAAGGCCGACGGCGGCTCGCCCGAGTTCGACACCGTGACGCTCGGCACCGGGGCCTACGAGGCATTGGCCAGCGGCGCGGTCGATTTCACGCTGGAAGTGGCCACGTGGGAAGGCGTCAACAGCGAGATTCTCGGTCGCAAGCAGTCGCACTTCGACTATGCCGACTACGGCGTGCCCGATCAGCAGAACGGCTACATCGGGACGCGCCCCGAACTGCTGACCGAGCAACCGGAGATGGTGACCGCCTTCATGAAGGCGACCCAGCGGGGTTATGCCTGGGCCGCCGACCACCCGCAGGAAGCGGCGGACCTGATGATCGCGGCAGGCGACTTTCCGAACGCGGCGCTGGTGGAGGGGTCGATGAAGGCCATCGTCGCTGGCAACTACCTGCGGGATGGCGATACAGCCGTCGGGGCCATCGACGGCGCGAGGCTGGAGCGGATGGTTGGTTTCCTGGCCGAAAACGGGGTCCTGAAAGGGGCTGACGGCGCGCCGGTTGCGGATCTGGGCGATCTGTCGACCTGGTACAATCAGGACTGGATGACCGAGTAGGACGAAGGATCGCGCCGGCGGATGTGTCGGCGCGATCAGCCCCTGAGACGGGCGTTGCCCGGATCGTAGGGCGGCGTGTCAAGCACGCGCGCGGGATAGGCGATGCCAAGGATCTCGACCGACAACCCGTCATGCGCGCCGCGTTCACGCAGATAGGCAAGGCCGAGGGCCTTGCCCGTGCGATGACCCCAGGACGCCGAGGTGACGATGCCCACGGGGGCGCCGTCGCGATAGACGGTGTGGCTGTAGAACGGGTCGACATGCTGCGTGTCGATGTCCAGCAAGACCATTTCCCAGCGATTGTCGCGGGCCTGCCGGTCCAGCATCGCCGCCTTGCCGACGAACTCGCGGCCCTCGGGCCGGATCAGGAACCCTGCGCCGGTTTCGCCCGGTGTGCGTTCGGTGGTGAAGTCCGCACCCCAGGCGCGATAGCCCTTTTCGAGGCGCATGGAGTTCATCGCGAAGGCGCCGAAGAAGCCGAGGCCGTGCGGCACGCCCGCCTCGACCAACGCGTCGAAGAGGGCCGGGAGGTCGGCAGCCGGGGCATGGAGTTCCCAACCGAGTTCGCCGACGTAAGAAAGGCGCATGGCGCGCACCGGGATCCCGACGACGTTGATCTCGCGGACGGAAAGCCACGGAAAGCCCTCGGTGAGGTCGGCATCGGTGAGAGCTGCGAGAACGTCGCGCGACTTCGGACCCATGAGGCCGATTGCGCCAAGCCGGTCGGTCACGCGGGTGATGGTGACATCGTGATCCGCCGCGCGGGCGCGCAACAGGTCGTCGTCCATCTCCTCGGCGGCGGCGGCGGAGGTGAGGTAGGCGTGGTCCGGGGCCAGCCGCGCAACGGTAAACTCGGACTGGGTGCCGCCAGCGGGGGACAGCGCGTGGGTGAGACCGCCGCGCCCGACCCTTGGGGGCGTGTTGGCCCCGAGGCTCATGAGGAACGCTTCGGTTCCGGGCCCTGTGACCTCGAACTTGGAGAAGACCGACAGGTCGGCCAGACCGACCGCGTCGCGCACCGTCTGGCATTCGCGTGCCACGGCGTCGAACCAGTTCGAGCGGCGGAAACGCGGAATGGCCTCGTCCCCCGGCCTGTCACTGAACCAGTTGGGACGTTCCCAGCCATAGGCCGCGCCCATCACGGCGTTCCGCGCCAGCATCCGGTCGTGCAGCGGCGAGAGGCGCTTGCCGCGGGCCGCGGGGCGTTCCTCGTGCGGGTAGTGGACTCCGAACTGGAGCCCGAAGCATTCGATGGCCTTTTCCACCCGGTAGTCCCGGTCGGCCCACGAGCCGAAGCGGCGGCTGTCGACGGCGAGGGCGTCCATCGGCGGGGCGCCGTGGGTCATCCAGTGGGCAAGGAACCAGCCCGCGCCGCCGCCTTCCATCACCCCCATGGACGAACCGGTGAGGAGCCATGCGTTCGGCAGGCCGTGGGCCGGGCCGATCAGCGGGTTGGCGTCGGGGGTAAAGGTGATCGGGCCGTTGACCACCGATTTCACCCCGCCGGTCTCGAGCGCCGGGATCCGCGCCATGGCGGCCATGATGATGTGTTCGACGCGGTCGAGATCGGGCGGCATCAGCTCGGCCCCGAACTCGGGCGGAACGCCGTCGATGGACCACGGCTGCGCGTCCTTCTCGTAGGGGCCAAGGATCAGCCCGTCGCGTTCCTGCCGGACGTACCAGCTTTCTTCCGGGTCGCGGATCATCGGGAGCTCCGGTAGCCCGGCGGCGATGCGGTCGGCAACGGCGGGAATGGTTTCGGTCACGAGATACTGGTGCAGCACCGGCACGGAGGGGATGTTCAGCCTCATCATGTGCCCGATCTCCCAGCCCCATGTGCCCGCGGCGTTGACGATGTGGGCCGCGTGGATCTCCTCGCGCGCGGTCTCGATGATCCAGTGGGCGCCGTCGCGGCGGATCGAGAGCACCGGGTTCTGCCGCAGGATGGTCGCGCCGCGCGAACGGGCGCCCTTGGCCATCGCGTTGGTGGCAAGGGTCGGGTCGACGTGGCCGTCGTCGGGTTCGTAGATGCCGCCGATGATGCCCTCGGTGCGGGCCAGGGGGTGCAATTCGGCGACCTCCTCGGGCGAGGTCAGCAGGCGCAGGTCGTAGCCGGTGAAACGCGACAGGCCCGCGACATGGGCGAATTCATCCATCCGGTCGGGGTTGGAGGTGATCCGCATCGCGCCGGACCGATGGAAACCGCAGGTGTCGCCCGTCTCTTCCGGCAGGATGTCGCGGTAGAGCCGGACCGAGGTGGCGCGCAGTTCCTGAATCGTGGGGTTGTGCGCGAAATGGGTGCAGAGCCCGGCGGCATGCCAGGTGGAGCCGTGGGTGAGGTCGTTTTTCTCGGTCAGGACGACATCGGTCCAGCCCGCCTTGGTCAGGTGGTAGAGCAGCGAGACGCCCATCGCGCCGCCGCCGATGATCAGGACCTGGGCCTTGAGTGTCATGCGCGCATCCGTTCGCCTTTGGGATCGAAGGGGGGGCGCGCCAGCGCCCGGGCCGGGTAGAGCCGCCCCGCGATCTCGATTTCAAACTGTCGTTGGGCCGTGTCGGCGGGGCGTTCGCCGGGGGCGACGCTGATCATGCCGAGGGCAAGTGTCTTGCGGGTCCGCGCCCCGCGTGCGCCGGAGGTTGTGAGGCCGACGACCTTGCCATTCTCGCGGATCGGTTCGTCGTGGAGGACGAGGGGGCTGCCGTCGATTTCGAAGAGGTGCAGACGGCGGGTGAGGCCCTCGGCCTTCTGTTGTTCGAGGGCGGGCTTGCCGAGGAAATCCTTGTGCCAGCAGACGGTAAACCCGAGACCGGCCTCCAGCGGAGAGATCTCGGGGCCGAGATCGTGGCCCCAGTGGCGGAAGCCCTTCTCGATGCGGCAGCCGTCGAGAGCGTAGTGACCAAGCGGGCGGGCGCCCGCCGCGTGAAGGGCATCGAACACCGTTGGTGCCGTGGGGGCGGGAACGTAGAGTTCCCAGCCGAGTTCGCCGACGAAACTGACCCGTGTGGCGCGGCAGGTCTGCCCGGCGACGGTCACCTCGCGGGAGGTTGAAAAGGGAAAGGCGGTCCAGTCGTCGGCGGAGAGACGGGCGAGCAGGTCGCGCGAACCTGCGCCCATGACGCCGATCACGGCCTCGTCCTCGGTCGCGTCGTGGATCACGATATCGCGGCCCGCGCTGTTGCGGCGGAGCCAGGCAAGGTCGCGCCAGCGGGTCGCCGCGCCGGAGACGAGGCGGAAGCTGTCCTCGGCAAGCCGGGTGATGGTCACGTCCGCCTCGATCCCGCCCCGGGCGTTCAGGAGTGGCGTGTAGACCGCCCGCCCCGGGGCGACGTCGAGATCATTGGCGGCAAGGTATTGCAGGGCAGCAAGGGCATCGGGGCCGGAGATGTCGAACTTGCCGAACGGCGACAGGTCGACCAGCGCGGTGCCGGTCTCCATGATCGCGGCCTCGCGGTGCACGATGGGCTGCCAGCCCTGTTCGCCGACGGAGTAGGGAAACTGCCGCTCGCTCTCGTCGCAGGCGTACCACAGGCCGCGCTCCCACCCGGCGGTGAGGCCAAAGACGGCGCCCGCCCGGTCCCAGTTTCCGTGCAGCGGCGATTGGCGAAGGCCGCGCCCGGCCTTGGGCTGCTTGAAGGGCCAGTGCAGCGCAAAGACATCGGCGACGGCTTCCTCCATCCGGGTTTGCACATGGGCGTCCGTGGCGGTCAGCGGGTCGACGCGGGCGATGTCGACCTCCCACATGTCCATCGGTGCGGTTCCCTCGACTATCCAGTCGGCGAGGATGCGCCCGATCCCCGCGGACGACATGACGCCGACCGAGTTCATGCCGGCGGCGATGAACAGCCCGTCGACCTCGTTGGTCTGCCCGATCAGGGGCTTTGAGTCCTTGGTAAAGCTTTCCGGCCCATTCATGAAATGCTGGATGCCGGTCTGTTCCAGCGCGGGGATCAGGGCCAGCGCGGCCTCCATGAAGGGCGTGAACTGGTCCCAGTCCTCTGGCAGTTCGAGGAAGGGGCGGTTGCCTTCGGGGCCGTGGGCGTTCCAGCACTTGGCGTCGGGTTCGAAGCCGCCGATCACCAGTTTGCCGGCATCGCCCTTGACGTAGATGCCACGGTCGAGGTCGCGCAGCACCGGGTAGGGCAGGGGCAGGCCGGGCATGGGTTCGGTGACGACGTACATGTGCTCGACCGCCTGCAGCGGGAGCGCGACCCCCGCCGCATCGGCGAGCCGCTTGGACCATGCCCCGGCGCAGAGGGCGACGCGGTCGGCGAAGATCTCGGTTCCATCTGACAGGCGCGCGCCTTTCGCCGTGCCGTTCTCGATCAGCAGTGCGGCGACCTCGGTGCCCTCCCGGATCTCGGCGCCCTGTGCGCGGGCCGCGCGGGCGTAGGCCATGCAGAGGTCGACCGGGTTCACGTTGGCGTCTTCCTCGACCCGGAGCGCACCGGTCACGCCATCGAGGGAGAGGCCGGGCACGTCGATGGACTGGGGCGGAACGACCGTGGGAGTAAGGCCGACATGGCGGCCGAGGGCGGCGATGCGGTGCAGTTCGTCCATGCGGGCCGGGTCGCGCGCGATCCAGTAGCCGCCGGTGCGGCGGTAGCCGGTGGAGAGGCCGGTTTCGGCTTCCAGCCGGGGAAACAACTCTCCGGCGTACATGGCGAGGTGGGTCAGGTTGGGGGTGGCGCGCAGGGGCCCGACGATGCCCGCCGCGTGCCACGAGGTGCCCGAGGTCAGCTGGTTGCGCTCCAGCAGGGTCACCTGTTCGCCCAGCCGGGTGAGGTGATAGGCAAGGCTCAGGCCGATGGCGCCCCCGCCTATGATGAGTGTGCTGGTCATCGTCCTGCCCGGCCGCCACAGTTCCTGCCCGAAGGGAGCCCGAAACCGGCGGCGCGATCAAGGTCATGGCTGCTGCATTAGGACAACTAATGAAAGTCAGAACAGATCGGTGCCCAAGCCGGAAGCATTTGATTTATCGGCCTCTGCATCGCAAGCTACGCGCCGGTAACAGGACCGGGACAGGCGATCGGGGCGCAGATGGGCAAGACGCGCAAGGAAATGGACATCAACCTGTTCCGTGCCATCGAGGTCTTCATGGCGGTGACCGAGATGCGGCAGGTGACCGCCGCCGCCGCCGCGCTGGGGATGACCCAATCTGCCGCCTCGCAGCACCTCAGGAACCTCGAACTGGCCTTCGGCGTCACCCTGCTCGATCGGAGCCGCCGCCCGGTGTCGCTGACCCATGCAGGCGAGGCGTTGCAGCGGCACGGGTTCCGGATCCTGAACGAGATCGAGGACCTGAAATCCGAGCTGCGCCACCTCAGCGCTTCTGCACTGCCGGTCCTGCGCATCGGCCTGCTGGCATCAATCGCCACGACGCTGACGCCGGGCCTTTATGACTTTGTCGAGAACCGGCTGCGAATTCCCGAACTGGTGCTGTCCGCCGGTCTTGCCTCTGACCACCAGAGCCTGCTGAACGCGCGCAAGATCGACGTGGCCGTGACCTCTGATCTCTTGCTAAACACAAGTGATTACGACGTTTTCCAGATACTCGAAGAACCGTTCCTGTTGGTGCTGCCCGAAGGATACGACGGCCCTGCGGACGACATCACCGAAATCGCCCGGCGTCTGTCGCTGGTGCGGTTCGGGGCCTCGACCCCGGTCGGGCGGCGGACCGATCAGCACCTCCAGCGCTGTCGGCTAGACCTGCCCCACGCGATGGAAGCGGACCGCGCCTCGATGGTGGTGGCCGGGGTCGTGACGGGCAAGTGTTTTGCCATCCTGACGCCCTCGCTGCTGATCGATGGGGTGGCCGAGGGGATGCCCCTGCGGCTGGCGCCCTTGCCCTTTGCGGGGTTCAAGCGTGGCATCCAGTTCGTTGCGCGGCGCGGCGATCTTGGCGAACTGCCCGCGCTGCTGGCCCATGAGAGCCGTGCAATCCTGCGTCAGCACTTCGAGCGCCGCTTTCCGGGTATTGCCGATGGCATCGACTACGGTCCGGACTATGGCGTCGCGGCTAATCCACTTCATTAGGATTTCCGATAAAGCGTCTTGCCGCTGTGCGGAGCGGATTCCGCGGGCTTAGACTGAGATCCAGAATCAGGGTGGCGCATCGTCAGTGGCGCCTTCAGCGAAAGGATCAGCGGATGAGCCGGAGAGCGGGTCGTCGCGTGAGGATGGAGGCCCGCGCCGCGTCGAACGGGCTGGCGGCGCCCTACACGCTGCGGCGCATCGGTATGGTCAGCCTCATCAGCGAGGAGTCGGTCGCGATCATCGAGCGCAACGCTGACCGGATTCTCGACGAGATCGGCATGGACTTTCGCGGCGACCCCGAGACGCTGGAGCTGTTCCGGGCGCATGGCGCGCGGGTCAGTGGCGAACGGGTGCGGTTCGATCCCGGCTGGTGCCGGGACAAGATCAAGACGGCGCCGTCCATCTTTACCCAGCACGCGCGCAACCCCGCGCGGTCGATCCAGGTTGGCGGCGAGGCGCAGGTCTATGCGCCGAGTTTCGGCCCGCCCTTCGTGCACGACATGGAGAAAGGTCGGCGCTATGCGACCATCGAGGACTTCCGCAACATCACCAAACTGCACCACCAGCTGAACGCCGTGCAGCACTCGGGCGGCGTCGTGGTGGAGCCGGTCACCGCAGACTGACCGTTGCGGTCATCCAGTATTTCCCGCGCCTTCAGATGCGAGACGACCGGGTAAAGTGCGGCGAACAGGGATATGGCGATACCATATCCTCCCTCCCTGTACCCCTTGCGGGCGACATAGCTTTTCCAGAAACGGGAAAAGATCTTCCGGACCATGTTCGGAAACGAACCGATTTCGTTTCCGTCAATGAGATCCAGTGCCCGTTTCGACGTGTAGCTGTCAAAGCGGCGGATCATGTCCGAAAGGTTACGGTCAACATGATGAATGATCGGATTCGTCAGGTCCGGTCCCTGCCGGCCATTGACGAGAAGGTCCGGATGTACGCGTTCCATACCCCATCGCTTCACGCCTTTCCGGAACAGGGTAGGCCGCCCGTTTGCGCCGAACTTGCCCCCCCAACCATGGAGCACGAGCCGGCCGCCTACATAATTGTGGATCGGAACATTGTAGATATCGGCGTCGGCAGCCTGGACCGTTGCTCGGATTTCATCTCTCAATGCATCCGTGACTATTTCATCGGCATCGATCTCGAGGATCCAGTCGCCGGTGCAGGCATCGAGACCGGCGTTGCGGCGGTCGCCCTCAATCGGCCAGGCGCCTTCGACGGTGACATGGGCAAGCCGCTCGGCGATCGGTTTGGTACCATCGCTGCATTTGTCCAGCACGACAACGATTTCGTCGGCAAAGGCGAGCGTGGCGAGGCAGTCTTCCAACTGCCTTTCCTCGTTATGGGCGACCACCAGGGCGGAGAGTCTGGTCATGCGGCATGGTCTTTCCGGCAGCGCTGCCACAGGGTGGTGGCTGCCTCTTCAACACGGTCCACCGACAGGCCGCCCATCATGCTGCTGGCACGCCGGTGGTCATAGTCGGGCACGTTGACCAGTTCCTCGTAGCTTTCCTCGGTGCGCACCCAGGCGGTTTTTTCGCCCCAGGGCGCATAGATCTCCTGCTTCGACGGGCCGAACAGGCCAAGCGTCGGCGTGCCGATGGCGGCTGCCATATGCATCAGGCCGCTGTCATTTCCCACATAGAGGCTGGCGCGGGCCATGCAGGCGGCAGCCGTCAGCAGATCCACCTTGCCGACAAGATCGATGCGGCGCTCGCGCGGGATCGCGCGCAGGACCGGCGCGGCCTGCAGGCGCTCGTCCGGGGCGCCGAAAACCATCACCCGGGCGTTGGGCTGGATGCCGTCAGCGGCGGTAAGCCG
>ENA-OWNT01004921-OWNT01004921.1-seawater-metagenome-genome-assembly--contig:-NODE-4921-length-11375-cov-4.543105_pt1 | contig 11375 bp, 11 predicted proteins | sample MGYA00238136_ERZ651165 | MGnify/ENA primary metagenome ERZ651165 (study PRJEB26861, sample SAMN08777766) | seawater metagenome | isolation source: coastal seawater | place: USA: Florida | collected... | reverse complement strand
TGTCCGTGAGTTGATTGGTCGATTGGTTGATGGTTTGGTTTTTGATCGTTCGTTCGTCCGTTTGTTTTTTATCGTTTGTTTGCCGTTCGTTCGTTTGCCGTTCGTTTGCCATCGTCGTCGTCGTCGTCGCCGTCGTGAGATCGCCGTCGGTCGTCGGTCGTCGGTCGTCGGTCGTCATTCGTCGTCGTTGTAGTTCGTCGCTGTTGTTGCTTTCCTTTTCGGTGTTGTTGTTGTTGTTAGACTATGCCCCTTGGTCCGTCCGTGCGTACATCGGTCTAACGTTCTTGTACCGCTGTTCGGTTTGTCACGACGCGTCGCCGTCGTTGGCGTGTTTGGGCTGTTGGGTCAGAAGGGAGCGGGCGGAAGTGCCCGATGAGAGAGTTTTGTGAGGAATCACGCTTGCGAGGTTGGACAGAGAACGAGTGGACGGATTGTTTGCAGACCAACTACGGATTGCGACTCTCCGTCTTTCACGGGACAAGATAGCGCGTGGTGTTGTGCTGCAGGAGAAAGTGATTTTGGGTGCGGGTGCCCAGGCCGCACACGAAGGAAAACACTGCTTGCAGCTGAATGGTAGGCAATATTTTTGGCCCTATTGTTGAGTCAGCAGCGGCACTGACTAATATGTCCGACCAACTGATTTCTTGACTTCGCTGTCGGACTTGGGCGACGGCCCTTGGCAGCGAGCACTCCACGATGCCGGTAGTACGCGCAGGTGCGAAATCCAAGCGGAAGGGTAGCATTTGCGGGAGCCTACGGCTGGTGATCGTCTTGATGACCTGGTTCACAGCAACAGTTTGCGTTCTTTTGCACAACAAGTCCATACTGAGCACAAAAAGCGTGACGCCGCTGCAGATTACCTTTGGTCAAAGCACCGTCGGAATGTTGATGGACACCCTGGTATTGGTCGGATGTACGTTGTGGTTCAACGAGGAGACCAAAGGCAATCATAGTACGGTGTCTAGCGTCCTTGCTAACATGTGTCCGTCGCCAACACGACGGCGCGAGCTCCTTCCGCTCTGCGCCGCTTTCATCCTGACCAAGTTGCTGACGCTGTACAGCATTGCCCTGATCCCGGCTTCGCTCACATACACCATCAAGGCGACGAGTCCTATATTCACTGTGGTCATAGCGTATTTCGCTCTTGGCAAAGTTTTTTCTCGCATGACCTACCTTTCGTTAGTCCCCATCAGTATGGGTGTGGCCATGGCCGCAGTTTCAAAGTTTGAATTTTCAGCGCCTGGATTGTGCTACGCAGTGACAAGTGTGGGCATGGGTGTTGGCTACCAAATGTATATGAAATCACTGATGGACAGTCATGGCAGTAGTTCGTCTCCGCGGTCAGTTATCACCTCCAGAGCGACTGCTTCTGTTGGTGATGTTGTACAGCAGGACAAGCCTTTGGAACATGGAGGTTCTCGAAACCCCAAAATTCCCTCACTCTCGCCCGGCGTCACGGTTGCAACGCCCACAGGGCTTCTCATCACCGCCGCAAACAAAGTCGCTCATAAGAGTTCCGATTTTTACTCCAATTTCATCAACACTACAACGCTACACGTTCAAATAGCCATGGCCGGTATGTTCGGTACTTTGTTGATATCCCTAATCGAGGGAATGTACCAGACGAAGCAAGTGCCACACGAGACCGTCGCGGGTAGTAGCGGCTCCAACGCTGGCACCGGATCCTCTTTTAGCGACATACCTTTGTTGACATTGATCGTGAACGGAATGTTCAACTATGTGGCGTCATTGTCATCATATGTCCTTCTCTCGCTGACGTCCAACTTGACGTGGCAAATCACCAATGCGATGAAGCGGCTGGTTGTCATCGTTGCCTCCGTTCTTTATTTCCGAAACCCCCTGACTGTATTGAACATTTGTGGCATTTGTCTCGCAGTTGCCGGCGTCAGTTTGTACGAAGCCGTTCGAAAACCGGCCGGTCACCCTGAAGCACACATGGACCGCACAGTGTCTGGCGTGGAGCTAGGATCTATCGCAGGATCAGCTTCCGCGAATTCAAGCCCAAACTCGCCCACGGGCATTGTCATCAACAAAGTGTAGCTGATTCCCACGCCCGGATGACAGTGTTGACGGCCACGACACACATTTGTACTACTAACTACTTACCACCTTTTTCCAGAAAACCAACCTGATTTATCGACTACGCTCGCTGTGAAGTTTGAAACCCTGCCCACGGTCGAGGTCACATCACTATCAACGCGTGTAATCGCCGCCACAAACTTGCTGTCTGGTGATTTTTCGATGTTGATGTTGCTGTGGCGTTGTCCACGAAACCCCGACACAATGAACAAACAAGCGCCGACGCTTCCGCGGCATTGATCTACTTGCCACGTGTGGTGTGTCTTGTACACATCGACATAGATCTCCCCGCGGTCTTTACTTGTAAGATGGGGACATTGGTTTAATCTTCGATGATCCTTGTGGCATTCCTACGAGAGAGAACCATTGCATTGAGCAGATTTAGCACTGCATCGTAACGTTGCGTTGCGACAACAACGAGCATTGCCAACGCAGAACGCAGAGCACCACCGCCGGAAGCTGACATGATGGGAATAGCCTGTATTGTTCCGACATCTGTGTGTCTGAAGTTGGTGTCACTTCGTCGGTGACGACAACACCAACAACATCGTATCCGTTCGTCGTCGTCGTCGCTACACCAAAGCAGCTACGCACGCACCGTGAGTTTCAGCCTCCAATGTCGTTGTTTATCAACTTGGTGCAACGTTGGTGGTGTGTTGAGAAAGCTACACACGCGAGAACGGAGGTGAGTGTGCAGTATGACTCGTGGGAGGCCGCGGTGTGCTGGGATGCGGTGACGCGCACTCCCAGCTAAGCTCTAGATGTCGCCCAAGCCGTGGTTCCAAACTCCGCCGAGTTCACGGTGCTGCGAGATGCGAACGTTTGTGGTACGCACACCAAGACAGTTGTCGAGGGTGTGCAGCGAAGTGACAAAGATATTTGTCTTGTTTGTCTTGTGATATTAGTTGACGAATTGTGCGAAAGTGGAAAACATTACACAAGCTTGCACCGTGTGCCTCGCTCGGGCTTCGCAATATGTCCAAGTTGAAAGTTTGTGCCAACAAGCAAGAGCTGGGCAACGTGGCTGGCAAAGTAATTGTTGAAACAGCCAAACAAGCCATCTCGCAGCGTGACCGGTTTGTTGTTGCCTTCTCGGGTGGATCACTCCCATCAATTGTGGCGCCCTACCTCATCGCACAGCAAAAATCTGTCGACTGGTCAAAGTGGTTCATCGTATTTTCGGACGAGCGTGTCGTACAAGATGGGCATGACGACCTGAATCTCGTTGCTTGCAAAAAGGCTTTTCTTGATCAAGTTCCAATCCCTGCAGAGAACGTGATCGGCATTGATGTGTCCGGTGGCTTGGATGACGTAGATGGAGTAGCACAAAGGTTGGTGCTGCTTCGTTCGCCAACGTTATTGTGCTCGTGCCGGCCACTCACCTAAAGGCTTCCGTCATCTGTCGCAGATACGAAGAGTCTTTGTTCAAAATTACTGGAGGAACATTTTCTGTGGACCTTGCCCTCCTGGGAATGGGTCCCGACGGGCATACATGCTCGTTATTTCCAAACCACAAGCTTTTGACGGAGGTGAAGCGGTACGTCCATGAACAAGAGTTTTTTCCGAATCAACTCGGTACGAAATCTTATTACACAATCGACTGTTGCACAACACAATGTATGCCCGCAGACACATCGCTCCTATCACTGATTCTCCTAAACCACCTCCCAAAAGAATCACTTTCACTCTTCCCACGATTAAATTAGCAAAGCGGGTGTGTACTGCAAAAATCGGCTCTCGTCGACCCTTGTGCGGCATCGGCCAATTATTGCTCGGATGTGTTTTTAGGTTGTCTTCGTGACAGCAGGCGATTCAAAGGCTGAGGTCCTCCCAAAGGTGCGTGTGACTCTATTTTGCTATCTTGGTGCTTTGCTTTTTCACGTCGAATCGATTCTAAATTGTTGTAGGCCATTGCTGGCAACAATAATCCACAAGTTCCGTCCTCGTTCGCTCGAGGTAGCGACGACGTGGCATATTGGTTTGTTGACGAAGCAGCAGCCTCAAAGTTATGACTTGTAACTTTGTAATTTCAAATAGCATTCGGTGTTTCTTTCAGTGTCATGCCATTGGTTGTTGATTAAACTACCTCCACCTGGTTCTGTACGTTGCACCTTTGCTTCACACCGTTGTCGATGCGGTGCTTCACACCTGTCAAAATCTCCTCACCCACGTTCCTGCATGCAATTGACAAGACGAAGTGAGCACCGTAGATAGACAGCGTTTGAGCCAACGGAATAACAACACAGGCATTTGGAATGAGAGATCAAGGACCAGCCAAGTAGGGTCAGGTCATCATTGGGATCTGGTCGTCGTGTATGCAGCAAGCAGCGATGTCGCGATGTCGCGATGTCCGTTGTGCGTATGTAATAGCAGCCACCGCATCAAAAACACTAATTCTTATGTACTAGTACACTGTGGATTTTCAGGTAAGACACATATACTTTAACCCTGCAAATCACCGTACTAGTACGTGTATTTTCAGAATTTCCAATTTGTCTCCGCCTACTGTGGTTTTCAGTGACTCACAGTCAGCGGTGTGCTGGATTCCGGATTCCCCCTCACACTCCCACACCCTGCGTTGTCCCCAAATCCCCCAAACCACCACCAACCACCAGCAGCCAGCAGCCAGCAGCTGCCCCACCCACCCTCAGCACCGACTGACCGTTGTACGTTATCCATACACCGTACATTTTCACTGTTATACACTGTTAATTAAGAGAGTGTACATGTACATTTTATGTACATCGCTCGCCGTACACCGCTGCGTCCGCGGACTTCGAGCAGCGCACTCAATCAGTCAACGCGTTCCCCAGTCATGCACTTTGTTTGGAGCTCAGTCGACGGTGTAAACTCATCGATTTAGTGACTCAATCAGTCAGTGCGTGTAGGGTTCATGCACTGTCTAAGTATCTCACTTGGAATACGAAATGAGTCAATCAGTCAGACGATTCAGCGGTCAGGCACTGTAAGAAGTGGGCATGTGGGGTGCAGCAGAGGCTTGGCTGTCACTCACTCACTCACTCACAGTCGAACGAACGAACGAACAGTCAACGAACGAACGAACGAACGGACGAACGAACGAACGAACGAACGACGAACGAACAACAAACCGCTGGAAATCTTCTCGTGCCGAACGTTCGTTTGTTCGTTTGTTCGTTTGTTCGTTTGTTCGTTTGTTCGTTTGTTCGTTTGTTCGTTTGTTCGTTTGTTCGTTTGTTGCTTCGTTGCTTCGTTCCTTCATTCCTTCATTCCTTCATTCCTTGTTCCTGCCTTTTTGTTGTCCTCGGCCCGGGGCTTGACGTGGCGAACCGCGTGTTCTCCCTCCGCACGTGGAGGAAGTGAGTTGGTGGTTGGTGGTGTGTTGCACTGTGTGTGGCTTTCTAATGGCGGTTTGTTTGGAGGAAGAGTGCTGTGGATATGAAATGAGTTGATTTGCGGGAACTTGCTGGAGGGAGGAAGCGTGGCAAACGGTGCAGCTCTGTCACCAGCGATGTGGTGACGGTGTATCCGGTTTGGTTAGAGAAGGGCAGACCCCGTCGTGTGTGTGCACCAGCTTCTGCCGCCATCGCGCTTGTACTAATCTATCGCACTTGGTCGGCGGTCGACGGCGAGAGCAGCTGTGCCAACCCGAAGAGTAGCTCGGCGTGTACGGCATGACACGGAGATATTCGGGTGCAAAAACGTGGGTCTCGACGAAATTTCAGTATTCTTCCGTCCATCAGCCACGTGCTATCTTGCAGCTGTGCCTGGTGACCATGGACACTGGAACATAAGAGTCATCGTCGCGACGGCCGATAGGATTCGGCAGTTCATCTCCCGCAGTAAAATTTGGCGAACTTGACAATCATGGGAGCCTGTTGTTCCAAAAAGCCCCGGAACTCTCTTTACGAGTATGACCAAAAGCCCCGAAAAAAGAAGAAGAACAGCATATCAGGTCGAGACGGACCTGAGTTGACGGAGGAAGAGGAGAACGACCTTGCCGACTTCCTGGAGGATATCGTGGAGCAGGCTGAATTGCGTTTATCGATCGCCTTGAACACGCCAGAGGGAAAGGCCATCATTCAAGCAGAAGTTGATGCGGCGGACAAAACTGAAGATGAAATTAAAGAGAGCATGCACGCGGTGGTGCGGAAAAAGTTAGTGCGCAAGGCGCGGCGGCAATGGCTCGCAGCCCTACAAGAAAAGAAGAACGCTGCGGATTGGATCGAGGACAACCCAAACCAAAACTTCAAGTTGCGCAAGAAGTATTCGAAGCGACGCCTCACCAGCCTTGCCTCCAAGACTCTTGAAGATGATTGCGAGTCAAGCTTTAGTTCAGCTGGCGAGTCTGACTTTGACGACTACGAGTTTTAAAGTCACAACAATCAACATCAATAGACGTTCGCTGTGGTGGCCCGTCACGCACTTACGGCGGGCACGGAAACCACATCGCAACACCCACCTAGGCATCACGGTCCAGTTGTCGCGCGTATCTTCAGTACGAGTCGAGAAGATTTTGAGCGAACCCATGAATGCAAAATTCGGAACGTTATGTGTATGCAGCTTTTGCCTGTACAAGCGTATTTCGGTAAGATACATATTTTCATATTTTCAATTCCCAAGCATGTATTCGCGGTTTTGTCCTGTGAGGCGCAGCAACTCCCCGATGCTGTGGTACAACCGCCCTTCCACCATCACAGATCCCCGACTACAATAGCGCAATTGATGCAGGACAACGTGAAGGGTCTGTCAGATTGCGTGGCGGTGTAGCTTCGTGAGACGACGAACCAGTCGCTGTTTTTGTATCCCAACGCGGAGTGTTGAGTTCTGAGGTGCAGGCAGCATCGTACTCTTGAGTATGTTATTCACTGCAATTGCTGTGACATGGACTCCAATGACCGGTTGCAAATGAGTCTAGCTCAATACAATATGACAGTATTCCACGACGGGTGCATGGCAAGCTAAGCACGACGAAGCGGCGTCGCATCGGCTTCCATGCGATCGTAGTATTAAACATGACAACCGCGACAACGCGACAACGACAAAAGAAGAACAATGAATGAAGGGCACTCCAATGGAAGAATCACAACAGCGTCACAGCATCACAGCCACACAGGTCGTTAGTTTATCGTACCTTTTCACAATACCATCAGTACTGTTCTCCGTACTACAGTACATTCAACATCGGTATTAACAACGATGCACCACTCTCAGGCAGACACTGACGACGCCTCCAAAGTACGTAATTCCCAATAGAAGATAATAATTCAACAGTGTTTAGACACTCACAGAGATTGTATCTATAAATGGGAAATGGGAAAACGACTCAACAAATGAGTGAGCGGGTGGGTGAGTGAGTGAGTGAGCGCAGCGCAGCGGTGACCATAACGTTGACTGCGTTGACTGCGTTGACTGCGTTGACTGCGTTGACGCTGTGTAACGTCGCGAAGCGACCAACCAACCAACCAACGAACAACGAAGCGACGAACCAACAACGAAGGGACGGTCGTTGTTGCGCGGTGTCGTCATTGCTCGTCATTGCCACGGCAGCCGTCTGTTTGTTGCCCATCTATCTGCAGGTTGTCAGCGTGATGGTGTCGCGTCATGCCGTGCCGTGTCGTTGCAGTGTGCGTGGTGTCTTTTGGTTGGTTGCAGTTGCTTGGTTGATTGCTTGTGTTGCTTCGTCGATCGTCGTTCCCATTCTTTGGTTTTCACTCACGTGTGACACAGATGCGCCTGCAGAGGTCGTTGTGGCCAAAGACAAAGGGCCTGACCGTGTCGCTTGTTGGGTGGTGACGTGAATGGCAGTTGGACGTCGATAACAGCAATACACGCATAGACAAGAGCCGCACAAGCAGCAACGTTGTCAGGATTCATTCAAGTCGCGCCTGCAGCGTTGATGGTCATAGCTGCAGCTGCCAGCCCAACCCCAGCGACGAGTGTTTTCTCTGTCACAACGAGCGGTGTCAGGAGGAGGTGAGCTCAGCTACTTCGCAAATTCAATCACGAAAAGAAATTGTCCAATTTATCACTGAACCACGTCATGCGGATGACAATGGAACTGCACTGACTTGCACTCAAAAGCAACAAACGATGTTGGCACAAGGACATTTACCAGATGTTCATTCCCAAAAGGGAGGCGCGCACCCTGTATCTGCGACTCCTGGGGGCCGGGATGTCGAGTTGCCGGCGCTAAACACCCAAAACCTGCACGATTCAGACGTACCAGATGACATGCCTCCAACCCCGCGCCGCAAAAGCGCAGACCAGATGCCAAGTTTTGAAATCATGGAGCACCTCCGCAAGCGCAATTGCGTCCCAAGTGGCTTCTACGAAGATGACCAACGCCAGCTTCAAATCATTTTCGATGAAGATTACGAAAAGCAACGCGTCAAACGCCAAGCGTACCTAGAAACAGTCAATGCCAACCGCAAAGAAAATTACACCAAAGAACTGGCAAGGCGCAAGCAACAGCGCGACGAGATGGAGATTAATACAGCCGTCAAGAACAATCCTCGGGTCCCAGTGTGGCTGGAACTTGTGAAAGCTGGCAAGTGTACTCCTTTTGCATGTTGGAACGGCGTCAAACGGCCTTTGGTGCGCCACATAGTCACTCAACTCCCTGTCACTAGCAAGCTCGTCGGGCTCGAGTTTTGCCGCTGCAACATCAATGACGAGGTTTGCGAATACATTGCTTCGATGCTCATATCAAACCGCTCAATACGCCAGTTAAACCTCGCTGGCAATAACTTTGGAGCAGCTGGACTAGTGGCGCTGTCAAAGGCACTTCAAGTGAATGATGTGCTGAAGTTTCTCGGGCTGCAAGGCAACTCCCTCCGGTCTGCGTTCGACAGCCCAGACCCCACGGAGGAAGGCATTTTGGCGTTGGCAGATATGCTCAAGGTCAATAACACACTCGTGAGGCTGGATGTGCTCAATACTGGTCTGGGAAAGCAGTCTTTCAATATTCTTGGTGAAGCGCTTCGCAACAATTCGTCGATTGTCATTTTCGACATGGACACAACCCCCGTTTCGTTGAACGATGCAAAAGTAATCAAGCACGCACTACAGAGTAACCAACGACGAGAGCAGATTGAAATGTCGAAGAAAAAGAAGACTCAAATCAAGGAGAAGAGGAAGCAAATGCATGAGCAAAAAGTCGTTGCGGAACAGAAGGAGGAAAAGCGGATGGCTGAATGGATAGAGCACGAGAGGCGGCGGAGAGTACAGGACAGAAAGCAAAAGAGAGCGGCCGCGCGCCAGGCGGAAATTTTAGCAGAGCAGCGGCGTCGTGAGCTTGCGCAGGCACAACTAGAGCTTGCGATGGCAGCTGCCTCCAAAAAGAAGAAGAAGAAAGGGAAAGGCAAGAAAAAGAAAAAAAAGTGATCGAGGTACAACAGTACGGAACAGCACCAAGACCGGTGCCCTTTGACTCAACCGATGTTCACAGTTAATTTAAGCGCGCTTGTTCTTTACGTCAAGAACTTTTTGGAGCTCGTTGAGCGAGTCGCGAATGACCAAAGCGGGGACGATAACCCACACAGCGTTGCTTCCAACAAAAGCCCACCAGAACCCAATACCAGCGTCCGGACCACCACTGTTGGGCCAGGTCCAGCCCTGCCCAGTCTTCCAGCTCATGTAACCCTCAAAGATTTCGTCACCCCAGAAGACGAAAGTGCCGAACGCGTGCAAGGCAGAGACCATGAGAGCAACGGGGTGCTTGTACCACTTATCGGCGCAGATGGCGTAGAACCAGAAGATGCACAGGATGCCGTCAATGATGCCAGCTGGAATCTCCACAGCAAGAACGACTTTGTCGACGTTGCTGCCGTAGTTGGTCGTGGGTACCTGTAAAACAACAACACAAACGACAATGTCAAGAGAATCGTTGCGCAGTGGCAAGCGTGTGGTACGAAGAACGTACAACACGGTAGCGCTTGTCGTGTTCTCCGTAAGCATCGAAGGCCATGACGAAGGCATTGTACGGCGACCATCCGGGCGTGCACGAGTCCTCGTGGATGTTGTCCGAACGGCAGTCCGTCACCGCAGGATTGCCGGTGAGGTCACCCATGTCTGCGCCTTGCAATTCATGGGCGTCCCACTCAAGGTAGTCAAAGTTGACGAAAAGGGACAACTCCCATCCAAGATGGATGTAGAAGTTGACAAAGATCCAGAAGATCAGGAGTCCTTTACTGCAGGCCATTTTGAAACTTGGTCAGTCGTCGAGAATACTTTGAAATAATGGTCGAAAACTAGGTACAGTCTATTCTACTGCACACTCTTTGCGTTCACTTTCAACAAATACGCGACACACGCTGTTGCGCACCTCTTACACTTGCTCAGAGCACCAACAACCATCAGCTTCAACTTCAAAAATAGCACCTGCCGCGCAAAACCAACATCCACACGCGCAAGACGTCGCGACAAAACAACTCTCGGCCGTAACTTCCGAAACCACACCTGCTGCTGTTTCTACTACTGCTGTACTGCTACGACACTTCTCGTGCCCAAACAACGACCAACAACCCGCAACAACGATACGCAAAAGCAAAGCACGGCAAAGCACGGCAAAGCACGGCAAAGCACGGCAAGAAGGCGAAGAGCACGGACTCAACAACTCGACAACAACTCAACAACAACTCAACAACAACAACAACTCCACAACAACAACTCCACAACAACAACTCCACAACTAACACACAACGACTCAACAACTCCACAACTAACACACCGACACAACGACTCCACAACTCCACAACACGACAACACAACACGAAACAAGTGCGAGCAAACGCCAACGACGGCACTCTTGACGTGCACAGTGCACACGCAAACAAACAAACAAAGTGCATGAATGAAGTAAGTGTGACCGACCGACCGACCTGACCGACCAACCGATCGGCCTGCCGTGGACGGATTGAGTGAGCTGACCGCCGACAACAACCACAACAGTGACCGACCCACTGACTGCCTGACTGACTGACTGATTGGGTGTGGGAGTGACAGTTGAGTGAGTGAGTGAGGTGTAGGTGGCCAGTGAGTGAGTGAGTGACGCATGACGCAGATCGATCCATCCTCAGAATATAATAGCGCCCGAACACATAGAGCTGAGGAAATGCCGTATTTGTGCATTGTAATCGTAGTTTCGACTTCTGCTCAATCAAAGTCAACTCAAGGGGTAATAGCTCTAGACCCCTTGGTCAACTGCTGCCCGACGACAGCTTGCTTCCACTTGCTTCCACTTGCTTCCACTTGCTTCCACTTGCTTCCACTTGCTTCCACTTGCTTCCACTTGC
>ENA-OWNT01004919-OWNT01004919.1-seawater-metagenome-genome-assembly--contig:-NODE-4919-length-11382-cov-4.314728_pt1 | contig 11382 bp, 9 predicted proteins | sample MGYA00238136_ERZ651165 | MGnify/ENA primary metagenome ERZ651165 (study PRJEB26861, sample SAMN08777766) | seawater metagenome | isolation source: coastal seawater | place: USA: Florida | collected... | reverse complement strand
CGACATTGCGACGGCCAAAGAGAACGAACGACGGCGAAGCGAAGAAGAAGAAGGCTCATTCAGCGCAACGACGGCGTAGAAGGGCGGCGAAGTCACTCACAGTCACTCACAGTCACTCACAGTCACTCACAGTCACTCACAGCAGCAGTCATTGTTATAGTAGTTCGTCATTTGACATCCTCTAAGTAATTAAGAATGGCGGCGACATCGCATCGTCCGCATTCGGCATTTGGCATCTTTTTGTGACAGTTGAGGAGTGCAGCCAGCCAGCCAGCCAGCCAGCGCACTGACTGACTCAGTCGATTTAACGACGCCTCTGCTGCATCCGTCCGCACCCACGCCCACATACAACCACTCACTCGGGTAGTCACTGCATCATTCACTTTCTTCAGCGGTTGTTGGTACATTATGCGACTCACTCAACGGAGTAAATGGTACTTTGTTTGTAGAGTGAGTTGGTTTAGTGGGAGGTATTAGTGGAGAGTAGTGAATGATTGAGTAAGTCAGTGAAATAGTGGGCGTGTGAGTGAGTGAGTGGGTGAGTGGGTGGGTGAGCGAGTCGGCCGGCGGTTTGAGTTTGAATCCGCCGTTCGTTCGTTTGTTCGTTTGTTCGTTCGTTCGTTCGTTGGTTCGTTGGTTCGTTGACAGTCACTCACTCACTCACTCACTCACTCACTCACTCACTCACGCAGTGTGTGTTGCAGTCTGGTGGTTTGTTGTTTGGCGTGACACGCCCGCTTGACACGCGCCTACCACCTGCCACCTGCCACTGCCACCGCCACTGCCACCGTCGTCGTCGTCGTCGTCGTCGTCGTCGTTGTTGCTGTTCGTTGTTGCAACCACCACCACCACCACCACCACCGACTGACTGCAGCTACGATGGTCACGTTGAGGTGGGACGATTGTCATCAGTAGTGTGTTGTGCGTCGTTGTGCGTCGTTGTGTCGTTGATTGACACTCTGTTTGCCATGCTACCGCCAGAACCCCATGCGGGTGTCCATTGAGAGAGTACGCTCGTGTTCAGGCGAAGCATGATGGTTTCCTGGGAGTGAATGCTAGACGGTGACGAGATGTGAGGGTGTTGCTTGTGTGTGGAGTGTAAGCCCCCTGAGTTCAATATTGTCCCAGCGAAGGGTGATGATGAGTCACTCACATGTGGCGGGACGTTGCCTTCAACATGGTGGCCAGCGACACCATCACGCTTGCGAAGTTCGTTGCATTCCGTGTTCTTACTGATTTTTTTGTGGATTCTGGATTCCACAACACACTTTTGAGAGCCAGTACTGGACATATTTTGATCCTTAGTGCAAAACTTGGTCCGTCCGGACAGACCTCTGCTGATACGACCGCCCCGGCCCGGTCGCGAACATGTCGGCGAAAGGCGATGCAACGGCATTGCAAGTATGCGTCCGTTTTCGTCCTCTGCGCAAAGAGGAAGAAAAGAGCGGCGTTGCTTGGAACGTAATGACGGAATACAGCACAATCTGCGAAACCACAAATGCGGGAAAGCCGATTGCCAACAGCGGAGCTACATTTGATAAGGTGTACGCTGGAGATGTATCCACCGAGGAGGTCTACAACGACATCGGCTCCCCTCTCGTTGAAAATGCCATGAACGGTATGAATGCCACCATTTTCGCATATGGTCAGACGTCGAGTGGTAAAACCTTTACTATGCAAGGAGATGGCACCAAGACTGGATCCAAGACCGGTTTCATTAACATGGCAGCCCAGCAAATCTTCAAGCACATCGAGGACCACCCTGACCGCGAGTTCCTTCTGCGCCTATCCTACATCGAAATTTACAATGAAGTGATTCGCGATCTTTTGCAGCCAGACAAAAAGCTCGGCACGCACCTGAAGATCAAAGTCAACCCACGCACTGGTCCTTACGTAAAAAGTATCAGTGAGGTTGTGACCGACGCGGCATCCATCATGAGGGCGCTCCGTCGTGGTGACGCTATGCGAGAGGTCAATGCCACCGATATCAACGAGCGCAGTAGTCGAAGTCACACCATTTTCAAGATCATGGTGGAATCGAAGGAGCGCTCAGAACGTCGTCTGTCCGGCGATGATGACGTCGATGGTGCCATCTTGGAGTCACACCTCAACCTTGTGGATCTTGCTGGCTCTGAGAATGTGCGACACACAGGCGCGGAGGGCACTCGTCTAAAAGAGGCAGGCAACATCAACAAGAGTCTTCTCACGCTCTCGCGCGTCATCAAGCAAATTGGAAGCGGGGCCGGACACGTCAATTTCCGCGACTCCAAGCTGACGCACATTTTGCAGCCTTCTCTGGCCGGAAACTGCAAAACTGCGCTAGTTGCATGTGCGACTCCTGCGGAATGCTACCGTGAAGAAACTCGCAGTACCTTGGCATTCGCGCAGCGCGCCAAACTCATCAAAACGAGTGCAAAGGTCAATGAAACTCTCGATGAAGACTGCCAGTTGCGCCGCATGAAGAAAGACCTTCGTGATGCCCGTCGTAAACAAAAGCAGATGGAAGCAGAGCTGAGTGCGATGCAGTCGGGCAAGACCCAGGAGGAGTTGTCAGCACTCCGTGACGCTCTCCAGGAGACCAAAGACCGCTCTCAACAAGCCCGCGAGGAGAAAGAAACTGCCGACAGGAAGTATGAAAACCTGAAGAACTTGATTTTGTCATCTGTCATGAACGCTGGATCTCGAAAGCGGGCCGCCAAGGCCATGAATGCCAAGCATAAAATGCGACGGCGACACAGCATGGCGTTACCGTCCAAATTCCTGGAAATGAGAGGCAGTGACTTTACGTTGAAAGAGGACGATGCATTCGACGCTCTTGGGCTGATTTCTTCTGTGGCCGCAGCATCGCCATCATTGAAGCGTGTGAAGTTACACACGGAGGCGGAGGCTGCCAGTGCGGCAGAGGCTGATCAAGAATCGGCTGCTAGTCAGATCAAGTCAATGCAGTTCAAAATTGACATCCTCGAGTCCAAAGTGGAAAGCCACAAGAAGAAGATGGCCACGCAATCCGATGAGTTGAGCGCAGCCAACGACCTGGTGACCAAGTTGCAATCCGAGATTGATGAAAAAGACTCCCAGCTCGAAACTAAAATTGCGGAACTAACCGCTGATTTGGAGGCGAAAACTGCTGATTTTGCTCAAAAAGAGTCTGCACTCAGTGAGCAAGTCGATCTCATGCAAGCTGAGAACGCCACTTTTGCGTCCCAACTGGAAGCTGCTAAAGAGGAGAAAGACACTCAATCGAAGAGGTTGCAGGAGATGGAAGCAGAGCTCGAAGCTGCAAAGACCGCTGCAAGCGCTGCTGAAGAGAACGTGGCCGCAGCTGTAGAAGCCCAAACATCTGCCCTGCAAAGTGAACTTGACAAGGCCATCGAGGCCAAGGTTGCTGCAGAGTCAGCGGCTGAAGAATCATCCAAGGAAGTAGAGAGTTTGAAGAAGGATGTTGTGGAGAATGCTGCCACCAGCGCCGAATTGATGGCCACCTTTGAGGACACCGTCACTGAACTGGAGAAGTCAACCGCCGCTCAAACTCAACTGTCTGATAAGCTCGACGCTGCTCAAAAAACGATTGCAGAATTGCAGAGTCAGCAGAGTACAGCCAACCCCGAACTCGAGGCACAATTTGCTGCTCTTCAAGAGGTGGTGAAAGATCACGAATCCAAGAACACAGAATTGATGGCAACTTTCAACGACACAGTGACAGCGCTCGAAGAGGCAACGACTGCGAAAGATAGTGTCGAGCAGAAATTGCAACAACTCCAAAGTGAAACGACTCAGCAGATCGAGGAACGCGACGCTCAAATTGCTGAACACGCTGCCAAGATTGCCGAGCAAGCCAACACAAACGCAGAACTAATGGCCACTTTCGACGAGACTGTTGCGCAGCTTGAGGCCGTGACGACTGCAAAGGGCGAAGTGGATTCACAATTGGAGGCTTTGACCGCCGAAAAGGCTGAAATCGAAGCTAAATTCGAGGCTGCTCAAGAGGAAGCCACAGCCCTCGCCTTGAACGCCGCTGGAGCGGAGGAGGTTGATGACCTCAACAAGCAAATTACGGATCTTACCGCACAGAATGTGGCCTTGCAAGAACAGATTAGCAAACTGCAGACTGAGCTTAAGAGCGCCCAGGATGAGCATGCGAAGGTGGCCACAGAAGCAGAAGAAGCGAAGGAATTGAACTCAGTCCTTCAATTTGAAATGAAGACACTGGAAGAAGAAAAAACCGAAGAAGAGGAAAAGGTCAAGTCGTTGGACGCAAAGGTCACCGAAGTAACTTCAGCAATGCAATCCAAGGAGCAAGAGCTCTCGGAGGCAAACGTTGCCCGTGACGAGATGAGCACTGAGATGGAAGAATTGACCGCTGATCTCGTTGCAAAGGATGGAGTGATCAAAACCTTTGAAGAGAAACTTGCTGCGATGGAGCAGGCTTCCTCGATGAATGCAAATCAGGTGGAGGAAAAATTGCGCCTGCAGCAAGAAGCCGAAGCTGCGAAGAAGGAACTCGACGAACTGCGAATGCACCTGTCCGCAGAAAAGAAGCTTCGAGAAGAAGCAGAAGCAGCCAACGCGGCAGCATCTTCATCTTCTGCTGACACAACGGAAAAGTCGGTGGCCCTGTCAAACGAACTGCAATTGGTACAGCAGCAGATCACTGCTCTCAAGGAAGAAGCTGCAACCAAACAAATTACGTGGGCCGAGCGCGAAGCTGCTTTGACTCAAGAAACCGAAAAGGCTGCAGCAGAGCTTGTGGAGGCCAAGCAAGCAAGCGAAGCTTTGCATGATAAACTCAATGTCGCAACGCAGGAACTTGACGCCACACGCGCGGAGCTTGCACAGACCCAAGAAAAGCTTCAAGAGCAAGTTGCGCAGCTGAATGCGAATGTCAATGAGGCAACCGAAATTCAGTCGCATGAGGAAGCAGCCCGCAAGGTGGCATCTCAAACTGACACCGCAAATGGGTTGATGCGCCAGGAATTGGAAAAGAAAGAAATTGCTCTCAAGGAGGCGACAAAGCGTGTCAAGGAGCTTGAAGGAATGATGTGGTCTGAGCAAGAGAAGCTTAACAAGATGGAAGAAGTGGCCGAGAAAGCAGAAAAGGATCAGAAGGAGAAGGTCGCTGCCCTGGAACACGAAATCAATCGCTTGCGCAGTGAAGGCTCGCAGCAAGGCCTGGAACAGGTGAAGCGACTTGAATTCTTGGAGAAACAAAACGCAAATTTGACCGCGAGCTCTCAAGCCAACACCACTGAGGTCATCGAAAACCGCAAAAAAGTGGCGGATCTTACGGTAAGGCACAATTCGTATCACCGTTGTTGCTCAACTGTGCCGCTGTTCGACTCATTTCGGTGGAATCTTCCTTCTTGTAGGCGAAGTGCGAACGCTACCAGCAAAGTGTGTCCAAGCTTGACGCAAGATGCGACGAGTTGCGAGATGAAATCAAGGAAAAGGACGGTATCATCAAGGAGCTTGAACGTCGCGCTGCTGAGCACGATGGTGCGGCTGCTTCCGCAGCTGAAGAGCAGCAGCTTGCTGAAGCAAATAACCGCTTGAAGGACGCCATCGCTGCGCTCGAACGCCGCGTTGAGAAGCAAAAGGTTGGTTCACAGTAACATCCATTGCATGCACCTGCACTTTTGTGACCACTACTGGCTGTGCACGTAGACTGAGATCGCGGAAGCAAATGGACATGCTGCACAACAGCAAGAATTCATTTCCAAGATCCAGGAAGAGAACCAGCAGCTCACCGAGGCTGCACAAGCATCCGAAGGTAGCAACTCCAGTGACCTCGCACAGGACCTGGAATGCGCCCTGGAGCAACGCGACACAGCACAAAAGAAGCTTGGAGAACTCACGAACTCTATCAAGAAGCTTCGTACTGCGGCGGACAAAGCAAAAGAATCGGTGCGTGGTGAAATGAAGTTTGCGCACACTCGGTACGCTTTCCGCTGACTCGGAATGAATTTCCATAGGTTGCAACTCTTACTGCCGAACGCGACTCGCTTGCATCTATTGCCGATGAGGCAACTGCAAAGGTCACGCAACTCGAAAATGATCTCATGGAGAAGCAGGGAGACCACTCCAAGGCTGTGTCCGAGTTGGCTACCGCACGTGAAGCTTGTACCTCCATGTCGGCACAGCTTGATGCCCTGAAGGCACAAGTTGCTTCTCTGGAGTCTGCTGCATCAGAAGCCGCTGCATCCAACGAGAACGACGAAAAGATTCTCGAGCTTCAGGAAGAGATCGAGTTCCAGAACTCTGTCATCGCAGATCATGAGGCGGAGAAGGAGAAACTGCGTGCTGCCGCCGCAGAAGCCGAAAAGAAGCTTCAGGAGCAAACAGCTCAATACAAATCTGCCTTTGCAAAGTACTCCGAAGAACGCAAGGAACTTGAAGACAACGTTCAATCGTGGACACACAAGTACCAAACTCACAAATCCAAGGCTCTGGAGCAGTACGAAAGCGTTGCCAACGAAGCCGCTCGTCTTGCTGCTGTGGAGGCTGAACTTCGTGCACACAACGCGACGTTGACATCCAAGATTCGAGAACAAGCGACCATGCTCCGTGACCAGCGCAATGCAATCGCACAAGCTGACCAATCTACTGCCTCGGCAAAGGCAATTGAGGTGCTGAAGCAGGAGGTGCAGAGCGAACGTGCTCGAGTGAAGGAGCAAACACTGCGCATTGCTAAACTGGAGAAGGTAAAACTGACAAACAGCCAAGTCGAAAAGTTGGTAGCCTTGAAGAAGGAGCACAAGCAGTTCAAGAAGGAAAACAAAAAGCTGCGTGAAACTGTACAGAATCTTACGGCATCATCGAGCTCTTCTCGCTCTTCTCGCAACTCTCGGGGATCTGCAAGTAATGACCAGAGCAATGAGCAGATATCTGCTCTGCGACAGGAGAACGAGGAACTGCGCGAGTTGGCCGATAACGCCTGTGCGGAGCGTGACGACATGTCCGAAAGCTTGAAGAAGCACCGAGAGGCAGCAGCTTCCGCTGAAAAGGAAAATGCACAGCTCAAGGATAAGCTCCTGCGCGCCGACGTGAGCTTTTCTGAAGCGTACAAGGAGAAGGAAGCCCAGTACCTGAAAGAAATCAAGTATCTTGAAAACGAAAACCTTGAGTTGATGGAAGAAATTGCCGGTTTGCGAGAGGCGGCCGTGCAGCGTGACGAGTCCGTGACGTTGAATATTCCCAGCTTGACGAAGTTCCTTGCTGACTCACCGGTTGCTGATTCAAAGAGCGCAACGAAACAGAAGCCCACCCGAACTCCTTTGGCTGCTCGAGCTTCTGTCGACCCCAATGCTAGCGACACCACGCAAGCGGTCAAGAGGCCAATCACACAGACCCCTTCGGCTGAGTCCTCGTCGGCTCCCGAGGCTGCCCAGGCGACTGTTGGTGGCGACGACGACAAGGAAATGCCCCCGGAGTGCAACACTCAATGAAGAAATAGCTCCGAGTCGATTGCTAATGCGCCTTTGGAAGTCGCATCCGCAATACTCAGTTGTCCACTTGCTTAGTAGTTGCCGCTAAATTCATCTACATGCAAAAATAAATAACTGAAACTAACTAACGAAATCATTGAAAAGTTCAATCGTCCCGACGCAAAGCTACACCATGAGTGCGAATAGCTTCCAGGAAGCAAACACACAGCCAACCTGAGTCAAGAACAAGCTATCTAATGCCACGACGTTGAAACTCGTTGATGCAAGAGGATAAAACATTAGTGTTCTTCCCGCTTGGCATAGCGATTTGCGTGCAGGAATCAACTGTAGTATCATACACAACCCAAACGAACGTATTGGACCATTGGTGAAAGCCGACCTTTGGCTGCACTGGCCGTCTGTGGCGCAATATGGCATAAGTGATCTGCTGCGATCAAACAGCATACAAGTGAAGACTAGAATACAATTTTCGAGTATGGCATAGAATACCATTTTTCGAGCAGAATACTCGAGTACCACAACGTGTGGGTACGTAGTAACTCCGCATGCATGCATGCATGCGTCAAGATGCATGCGTCAAGGGAGAATTACCAATGATTGTTATTCCCCTCCAGCATGATTGGACTGGACCACCAAGCAGCACCAACGACGAACGACAAACAACTTACGTTGCCGCAAAAAAAACACTTCTTCTGCCAGCGTCCGCGAAAACGCGATAGTCCTGTAACATGATAATACGCCAACCCAACTCTGACTACAGTAAGTACCGCACGATGGCTTGAATATATCTACATACGGGAATAACTGGTTTTGTGCTCTCAGATTGGATGGTTGTCGTCGACATGGATTGACTTTTCGTTTGTTCGTTCGTTCGTTCGTTCGTTGGCCGAAACGTTCCGACGAACGCTGCGACGTCATTAGTCGTTCGTTAGTCGATGTTCGTCCGCTGTCTGCTGTCTGCTGTTGCTGCTCGGCGTCCTCGATGTCTCGCGGTATGTATTCGGTGGCGTTGCGTTGCAGCACTCCCACATCGATGCATCTCATGTACATGCCGCAACCCAGTTCTTAGCAATGCAGCCAGTCGGTCATTCGTGGAGAAGAATGGGCGAGGCTGGTTGGCCACGCGGCGAGGCATGCAAAAGTGGGATTCGGAAGATGTGGACGCGGAGCAACCAAGAAGCAATTTGTGCCTTCTTGTGACAGGGTTTATTGGACCAGGAAGGACACAGCCAACGTCTGGAGAGGAGGTCGTACAAAAAGGTACATACTGACATGGTGTTGTGGACTGGTGCAGACAATGAGGACTTCTTTGCCGCAAAATGTCAAGTGAGGACGAAGGACAATGCATTTGTTTACGTGAAGTTTTCTCCCAAAACGAAGCGGTGTGTGTTGCAGCTCCGGGTGCAGTGTTCAAGTGGGACCCTGTTAGTCACGATCATGTAACATTTTCCCGCGCCCAAACCTAGAGGTCAAGGACAGGCATGGAGCGGAATTTACAGTTCTTTCTGCATCGAGCCAAGGTGCTCAAACAGTACCGCACTTTCCACAGAATTCTAAACAAGATACAACGATCTCCCGAAATTGACGTTGATGTCGAGGTACGCTGTTGAGTTGAAATTGCTTATTTCCTTCGTGTATGTTGACTGCCCTGCTCACGCGTAAACATATGATTCCTTTTGCAGTACATTCGCACGCGGGTACGAGACGACTACCACAGCCACATGAACGAAGGCGACAAGCATCGAGCACAGTTTTTCTTCCAGCAGGGCGAGCTTGAACTGAAGTCTTTGCTTGCCCTCGTGGCGACCACTGGACCAAGCGGTTTCAATCCATACAATATGCACCAAACCGAACGCGCCAGTCAATACTCCAACGCCAAATTAGTTTCCAGAAATGGCAACGGTGAGTCTGAAGATGACGATGCAAACGAACAAGGACGTCTCGGTGTGGGTTGGCCTTGGGACCGCTAAGGCCTTGGCAAATCGCACAAAGAAGTTAAAAATTTAAAACTACAGCTTGAACTGCTCGTTTTATTTGCCATATGCTGGCCCGGGATACACTTCATCTGTGTATGTGATCTACACAACACGATGAGTAGGTTCTCGTTAACCTCCAGCCGACAACCAACAACGGCCAAAGCAAACACTGCCACACGCACCTCGTTAAGAACACCACAGACGTTGGAGTCCATGCTAATGTACAAATATCCGCCGTGTCCCTGTCAACATCATGGCGATTCGAGGGGTCAGACAAAGCCCGTGGTGCCACACGCCCCATTGCATATATTACCCAGTCACTACCCCACGAGTTGCGAACGACCCAGTAAGGCATTCCCATCTCTTGCACCGACTCATCCTACACAACCGTAGATAACACAACCAAATTGAGCACATCTGTTGCGGAAACACCCACCACTGTCTCGCACATGCAATGCGTACCGAGGCCCGATACCCAGCAATGACGACACAGTGATCTACCTCGTCCCAGTAAGGGGTGCACAAGGTAGAATCCGAAATCACCTACACGAGCATCAACATAACCAACGAAAACATGAGACACGTGGTTCTGGACCTGCCAAAACACTCGACCACCATGTCACAAACCCCTCCAACGTAGTCGCTCCAACCCCAATCCGAGTTCATGCAAGCTGCAACTGGCCCAAACTCGCGAACAGCTTTGGCAACAACATCCACGTATTTTCCCTGGCTGTAGGCGGCTCCAGATGCCCACGGCACCGCTATCCACGTCTCATTGAACAACACCGTTGCCTCCGGCTGGTTCGCAGGAGCAGGGCAAGGGGAGGAAGTTCCTGACGGTCCAGCCGTGTCAGGGTAGTCTGCAGCAGACCACGCGCCATTGTGTCGCAAGTAATTAAGGGCGTACATGGCGTCCCAGCCGCCGCAACCAAACTCGCCTGCCAAAATAGTATCACACAATTCCTTTACCAATCTACCTCTCGAACATACATCAACAACAAACTAGAGACAAAACGTACTTGTATCACAGTCTAGCACCTCGCTGACAGACAGTTGGGTCAGGTTGTAGCCAGACAAGGCAAAGCGTGACTCCAGAGTCCCGACGGCGGAGTAAGCGTAGCAACCACCGCACTGATTCTGATTCGCGACAGGTGCAAGAACATCTGCTATCGACGAATTACACGTTTGCGGTTCTCGCCAATCACAATCGTCGGTGAAAGAGGTGTGGAATGTTCCCGCGGCCGTGATGCCCAGCTTCGATGCATACTTTGCCTGCATTGCCGCCTTGTCGTGAACAACTGGCTTGCCTCGGTGATGCGCAAGCAGGTAGCTGTGCTGGAATTCTTCCTGCGTCATGTCGGAAAACTTGGTCAACCCATATATGGCGGTGTCTTGCTTGTTTTGCAGCGAGATTCGCTCCAGAGATTGTTTGAACGCCGCGAACCTCTTGGAGGACTCCGCTTCGTCTGCGTAAACTTTCCCGAAGTCCTGTTGGTACGATTCAAAGAGGTCCAGTTGTTCACTCTCGGATAGCCCGCTGTAATCTATCTTCTTGAGCCGTCGATGCTGGGAGTCAGGAGAGAAGAGTCCAGCATCCCCATGCGCTGCCGCAACTGCTACATTGAGCAGGGAAGCGCCCAGGGCAAACGCCTTCAGCGCTGAGGTTGTCATTTTGGTGGCGGTATTTGTCCAACTCACATTTACAGTACAACCGGTTCACGAAAGGTCAGTGAGTGAACACAGTCCGAATGCTCCCGCAACAAAAAATATAGTGAGTTGAGCGCTGTTCTGTTTTATCTCACGGGCGAAAAGTCTAAAGACCGACCGCATGCACCGTGTTCTCGTCTACTCCACGTGGGTGGATTTCAATGACCGTACGGAGTATTCAACAACGAACAACGAACAACGAACAACGAACAACGAACAACGAACAACGAACAACGAACAACGAACAACGAACAACG
>ENA-OWNT01004917-OWNT01004917.1-seawater-metagenome-genome-assembly--contig:-NODE-4917-length-11386-cov-4.232647_pt1 | contig 11386 bp, 21 predicted proteins | sample MGYA00238136_ERZ651165 | MGnify/ENA primary metagenome ERZ651165 (study PRJEB26861, sample SAMN08777766) | seawater metagenome | isolation source: coastal seawater | place: USA: Florida | collected... | reverse complement strand
CAAAACCAAGAGGCGCAAGGAAAGTGGAAGCGACAGTGACCGCACCATGAGTGACAACGAATCGATCGAACTTGGAGGATTCCCGTGGAGAGTGTACGGTAGCATTGAGCGACCGTCGGACATGCCTGCCTGAGTCGAAGAAATAGATCCATTTGTGTGAAATTACACAAAGTAAACCTCGCGTTTCTGACAGCGCGGGGCGGGGCCTCAACAACCACTTCAGGCTTTGGCATGGCAGGTCGTCGTCGCGACCGCGCTCGCGGGGCACGGCGCGTTAACAAGGAGCGTTCGTCGAGGTCGGGATCGGGAAAATCCTCGGGAATAGAATCGTCAAGATCCCCAAGCAACGACGAGATCAGGACAGCTGTTAACGACGCATTCTACGTTGAAGATGCTGCGTCGGCCGCTGTGGTGTTCGTCGTCAGCCTCACTGTGTACATTATGACGTTGTACCCCACCGTCGCTGGAGGCGACAGCGGCGAGCTCGTGGCCCAGAGCTGCTCTTTAGGCATCGCACATCCGCCAGGGTATCCACTGTTCACACTGCTGTCGCATGCGTTCGTGCGATTTGGACCACCCGTCCTGAAGTTTGGGGAGAGCTTGCTGAACCCACTTCTGGGGCTTCCTGCGGAGTCGACGGCACACACGGAGGGCTTGACGCCAGCATGGTATTCGAACTTGTTCTCTGCCATTTGCGACGCCTTGGCAGCTCTGTTCATCGCTCGCAGCGTTGCGTTGTGCTCGGCGACTTTTATCTTTCGATCCAACCGCGACAGCGACGCTGCCGGTGTCAAAGCGAACGGTGCACGCGCCGCGAACGTCATGGCCAACGTTGCTGGTACCGCGTCAGGGCTGATGTTTGCGCTTAGCCCGTTGATATGGACGTATGCTGTTGGAAGTGAAGTGTTCGCGCTCAACAATGTCCTCATGGCTGCTCTCGTGCATACGCTGTTGCGCTACAGCATTTTCGGCCGCCAGAGCGACGTGTGCGTGGCAAATGTCCAGTTGTGTTGCCCGACATTACCGTGCTGATCTAAGTCTTGCTTGTCCTGATGTGTTCGTGCTGCGTACATTGCAGGCGTCTCGGAGCATTTATTTGCGGTCTTGGCATCTGCAACCAGCACACGGCCGTATTGTACGAAATCCCCGTCGTTATTTGGGTCGTATGGTGCGTTTTGGACCGGTCTGTGTCTTGATTTTCACTGCTTGATGTGCCCTAATACACTGTTTGCCTCAAACCTAATACAGGCGAGAACGATCGCGAATGGCCCGGCAACCGCTTGCGATTTTCGACACCTTTGTCTGTGGACTCGCTGGTTTGTTGCACAGCTGTTTCTGAGGGCACGGGTCATCACCTTATTGGTTGGCATTCCCATTCTAAACATTGCATGCTGCGAAACATGTAGGCCTCGCGCCATACGCATATTTGCCGTGGAGCGCCATCAAGAATGGCCAGGCCGGGGTGTGGGGGGATTTGGCCTCATTGCAGGGCTTCTGGCATCACTTCACGCGCGCGGACTACGGCACGTTCAAGGTATCTTCGAACATGCACTCACGCCGACTTATTGTCCAACATTACAGCTGCCAGTGCATTTGTTTGAGCCTTCCTATGTTTTCCCTGCACAGCTTTATTCCCGCGACGACACGGATCCGGAAGGGGCCGTCCAGCGAACAGCAGCGTACTTGCACGACTTTACCTTCAGTGAAGCCACTATTGCCGGCACTTTGTTGACGGTCGTCGGTGTGGCCGCGCTCGTTCTACGACCACAGCGATCTCGCACCGTCGGATGGAACCCTACCGGCGTCGTGCTGCTGACGCTGCCGGTATTTTACCTGGCGGTGTTCCATTCCCTGTCCAACATGCCGCTCGGGGAAGATCTACTCTACGGGGTCCATGAGCGTTTCTGGCAGCAGGTAGGCCTGCGCATTCCGGAGCTGCTTGTGGATTCCCTTCGCCCTTATTGATTGTCTGCGCATGGTCCACAGCCAAATATTGTTGCGTTTATTGCCTTCGGCGTCGGAATCGCAGCATTGGCCGCGATCATTCGCCCGTTGCTGCCCTCCACTTTGTGGGTATCAGGTGCATTGGCGCTTGGGGCGTGGTTCTGCACCATGCAGGTGCGTATGTGCACTCCCATTGGCGATTGGTGAGAGGTACACATAACAGCTCGTCATACTGCACCCAGGCATCAAGAAGTTTTGATTTTGTGGACCGGTCCGACGCGTGGTTCTTCCGAGACTACGTTCACGGCATCCTCGGGTTTGAACCGCCTTATGCACATGCCGATGCTCATGTCACAATGTTGTCGTTAACTTCACACGCTTTCACCGCAGGCCACTGCCCGAGAACTCCATTTACTTGGCTGCATACGACATTCAGTGGACAGCTGTGGTGTACATGCAAAATTGTGAAGGATACCGTCCAGACGTGGCTGCATTCAATTTGCCAATGATGTCCTTCGGATGGCACCGCGAGATCCAACAGTTCTCACCAGGAGTTATCTTTCCTGGCGCCTACATGAACCGCGTGGGCAAGCGAACAGACGCAGCCGTCACTGGTGGGCGCGACTCCAATTTGACGTCCTACGACATGCGGCAATTCCTTCAGTACGTCATGGTGCCTGCGTCCACTTCGGTGTTGCTCGTTTCCGTGTTATGAGTGTCGAACTGTTGTAACAGGGCCAACCTTGGTCGGAGACCTGTGTACGCCGGCGGGGACCACACCTTTGTGCACGACAAGTTGTATGAACCCGAGTTCGAATTCGTTCCAGGTTTGCAAGAAGTCGTGTTTTTCGTGTTCGTTGTGTTTTTCGTTAATGCATGCTGACGGTGGGCTTCTGTTTGCGTGGTTGCTTCTTTGTGACCCTTTACTCACAAGATGGTTACTCTCTCCGAGCCGTTCGCAAGTGCGTACAAATCTTTTTATTTCGTATTCTGACCGTGCGCCTCTGTCGTGGGACAAAGTGCATCACGTGGGCCTGACGTTTCGTGCCGCGTTTCCAGGGACCAAGAAACCACGCGACAGTTTCATGCAAGATCGGAGGCCTCCTGGAGAGCGCTGCGCAAAAAGTGAGTTGCTCGCAGCGTCGTGCCATTGAGCCAAGGTTGGCAGCAAACAAATCACGTCTGCACCTTCGTTCTCAATCAATTTTGCCGTAGTTATGGAGACCTTCCTCCTGAAGAAAAGTTCAACGCAAAGACCTGGGAGTGGACGACGCGCGTGGATTACTGGTGCGTTGCCGCACCTCACGCGGCATCTTGCATGAATAAAGTGTTCAATCTGCAACGCGTGTTTCGTATTCATTGCAGGAGAAAACTGGAGTCGTATTCTGCAGAACTGTTGGCGAGGGCGGTTGCTGAAAAGGACGGGGAGATGATAGTTGCCGCGATTCGAGTGCTAGAGGAGTTATGTCTTCGCGAAGCGGAGGACCGCGTGCCGCTCAAGGCCATTAAGAACCTTGGTACGTGCAGTGCATTAGTTGTGGCGTTGTCCGCTCATCGACTGTCACGCTCTCATTGACCATGAACGTGGTGCAGGCCTAGGATACGCACGGTTGGTACAGGAGAAAAATTTAGCCCTGCCTGCCGGTTTGTCATCCGTTGGGTGCTGATTTCGCGACGCCTGTAGCGAGCGCTCTGTTCAGTTTTTTGCCGTAATGTTCTGTAGACTTGAACCTTTTCACTCCCTACGCAACGTATGGAAAAGAGAAATTTGTACGTAACGCGGACACTTTGCAGTTTGGTGTTTGTGCGTCAGCATGGTCACTGAGAGCGACTCAAACTGTGCAGGACAAACCGATTTCTTTCAACGATAACATCGAGTACCCAGATGGACTGCGATGGAAACTACAAGCGTCCTTGCGCACGCTGGAGGTACGTTTGTTCCACAACGGCCTTCAACAGTTAGCTGCTAGTCGCCAGGAGGAGTCACTGGGCGCTGCATTTTGCAAGGTGTGGGGACATTGGGCGGCGCTTGCCCCTCGAGACGATCCGGACTTGCCAACCATTGTCAAGACTGTTGAGGTACGTTCTTCGCCGTGGATACTATCAGCTTATCAGCACATGAGGATCAAAACCTGACAACACGCGCATGTCACGTGTAGGTTTTGCAGAAGGCAATGTCAAAGCGGCAGTGATACCTACATGCGTCGAACATTCGTGCATCGCAAACTGTTCTCAACGCAGCACATCCTCAGAGTTGATAGGTAGAAATAAATTAAAATTAGGGGATTCTGGAGCGAATAAGCACAGACTTGCGTCGTTACTCGCTATCCTTGGCACCGCCACCACCGGTTTCGGCCTGCTTGCGTGCTTCTATCTCCTTGAGCTTGTCTTTCAAACGTTCACGCCACTCGCCTGTGTCCGAGCCACTGTCGCTGTCGTCGTCACTGCTACTGCTTTCGTCCTCGGAAGAACTCTCTCCAAACTCGCGCTGCTTGTGGAAAATGCAGCACTTGTTGGATTTCTTCTTACCTGCAATGGAGACGAACGACACAAGTCAGCAATGAACAAGACGGCCGATGTTGTCTATTGACTTGGCAGCAAGCATTGAGGAGAAAAACGGCACAACAACTCGAGTTCAACACACCAAGTCCTTCGTTGTCAATCACTTTTTCGGACCACTTGACATGCGGTTTCGGTCGTAACCGTAGATACACAACGTTCTCCTACAATAAATGCCACCACGAACAGAACATCCGCCAGAAAATACTTCAGAACAGACATGCACGTCAAAAGTTACTGCCCGACCACACAACTAATTTACCTCTGACTGCGGCCCTTCGTCAGTGACCGTCATTGTGGCCGTTGCTGATGCGGCCGACCGTTCTGCCATGAAATTTCGCGTCTAGACAAAAGTATTGGTCAACGAACCGCAGCGGAGTTCCGTGCAATTCGCTCAACACAGAGCGATGATTAGTTGTCGGCAAACAGAGTCCAAAATTCAAAATCAGAAAATCAAATCCAAACATCTCTTCCCACCAACAACCTTCCTCCAGCGAACGACCTCGAAGTGATCGCAGTCGACCTTCAGAAGTCGCATTGCTTAGCAGTAGAATGAGTAGGCGCGCACATTGCGGTGCAGGGACCTTTGTACGTGAGCTCTAACGCCATGGGCAAAACTGCGTAAAGACCTTCACAACTGCCACCATCCACCTTCCCCGTCATCTTGCGTTACATTGACATTGCATGCCTCCCACACACATCATCCACTCCGTCCTTCTGCATCATCCACTCCATCCTTCCGTACGCACACACACAACAACAACAACAACGACGACACCAACACCAACAACAACAACATACCACCACTTGTCAATGGACAGCGAGCGCGAACAAACGAACGAACGAACGACGACGACGACGACGACGAAGTCATTGGACATTGGATGTGTTGGCGTTTGGCGGTCAGCGGTCGTTGGCAAGTAACGTCATTCATCGTCACCACCGTCACCACAGTGTCACCACAGTCCACGGTCACCACAGCCGTGTTCGTATCTTGCTTTGTGTTGCGTCGCGTTGCTGCTTCTGGGTTTGGATCATCGGTTGGTTGGGTGGCTGGTTGTGGAGACGGAGAAGGGGCAGAAGAAGGAGGAGGAGCGGATGGATGTCGCATGGTGGTGGTTGTGCGTTGTGGATACTGGAGATGGGATTGATGAGGTGAATGGAATGGACGACGACGACGACGACGACAACGTTTTACTTGGATCTAGTTGGTGGCGGACGATGGATTTTATAGTGTACCTTCAGCCAGTGAAGCTTGCTGCGAAGTTTCATTGATCCACATGGCTTGCCGTGAGTGGTAGACGTCTAGGTTGTAGACTTTGAATCGTGATAACGAGCGAGCATTCATCACTGCAAGTGCACATCGTGATAGGGGAAGCGCCGCGAGATACTTTTTCGGCTGTGCGCACCTGCTTTCTTTTGTTTTCTTAGTGTTATTGTTATTCGTGCGGAAGTATCTCGCTGAATTCCCAGTTCCGTCTCTGTTTCTACAATCGCTCGACGGCAGGAACCATGTCTGCAACCGGCGACGCCTATATCTCTCGCATCACCGACGATGGCATTGCCATCCTGACGATCGACTACGCGCCGGTCAATGCGCTGTCTGAAGGTAAGTGGATAGCACACAACAGATATGGCGATTTCATTTCGGGGAAATTTACTGTTAAATGAATGTAACAGGGCTGACTAACGGCGTCAAGCGTGTCATGCGACAGCTCGAAGGCCGCGATGCTGGTGGCCCGAGTCAGAAGATCACCGGCATCGTGCTCCACGGTGCAGGCCGTGCTTTCTGCGCGGGCGCCAACATCGCTGCGTTCGGCTCTGCCCCCAAAAGCCCACCGGTATGGCATCCGCAGCGCAAATGATGTTGACCTTTGCAGCTCGCTCATTATTGAGGACATGCATGCTGTTGCAGGTGGAGCTGGGGCGGTCGACGTCGGGACCCTTCGGCTTGGGCCTCGAAGACAACACCCTCGGCGTCCCCGTGGTCGCTGCGATCCGCGGCTTCGCCCTTGGCGGCGGCCTCGAGCTCGCTCTAACTTGCCATCACCGTGTGATATCCTCGAAAGCGTTTGTTGGGCTTCCGGAAGTCAACATTGGGCTGCTCCCGGGAGGTGCGTCGCATGGGATTTGCTGCACTTTGCTGTACTTTGCCTCGTCGAGCTGCAATAGAATATGTGGTAAGTCAACGGTTATTGCTTTCCGCAGGCCAAGGAACGCAACGTCTTCCGCGATTAATTGGAGCTCGTCAGGTAGGACTGTCCTTTATGGTGGCAATGGCCGCGTTGCCCGATGTAATCTCACTCGCCACCATGATGCTGTGGTTCGGAACTATTAGGCATTGGACGTCATGCTCTCCGGCGCTAGGATCCCCGCAAAGAAGGCGTTGGAGCTTGGCATCGTGGACAAAGTGGTCAACGATGACAGCCGGCTAATTGATGAAGCCATCCAACTTTGCCGTGAGCGTCGTGGAGACGCAAAACTCCGCAGCATTGCGGCCCTGCCACCTCCAGAGCCCGACTGCGACTTCGAAGCCATCCGCAAGCAAATGACACGGAAGCGTCCTGGTAAGTATTGACATAGCATAACATTGCAGCCACGATCTGCTGCCTTGAGTGTATTCACTGACTACAACGCGCTGTGATTCGTGCGTGCGCAGGAGAGATTGCGCCCGGAGCCATCATCGACTGCGTCATTGCCGCATGCAAAGGGCCGTGGGAAGCCGGTCGTCGCAAGGAAGCGGAGCTGTTCTTTCCTTTGATACCGTCTCGTGAGTCAGCGGCGCTGCGCCACATGTTTGCGGCGGAGAGAGCCGGGAAAAAAATTCAAGATCTTCCCAAAAGTGTCAAGCCTGTTTCTATCAAAACTGTGGGCATTGTGGGTGCTGGCTTGATGGGTGGTGGCATCGCCATGTAAGTGTGCGAGTGTCTGTTGCAACAACAAATTTCCTTCCTGTGATGAGGCCTCATTCTGCATTCACGTGTAGGTGCTGCGCCAATGTTGGGATGACTGTTACTATCCTGGACATTGATGAGGTTCATTCGACCGTTCTGTGATACGGGAACCAATGGCCGTGTCATTGATTTGTGTGCGATAACCTTTAGGCTAACTTGAAGCGCGGATTGGCCCTGATCGACGCGAACTACAAGCGATCTCGCTCCATGTCGCAAGCGCAGAAGGTGTGCTTCTACTGAAATTGCAATGGTTCCCTCATGTGAAGTTAATCTGACACCAATCAAAATTTCGTAGGATGCCGCAAGGGCGCGATTCAATCCTACGACCGACTACTCCGCTCTGGCCAACTGTGATTTGATCGTGGAGGTGCGGTTTTGAGATGGTTGCTGTGGCTTTCGACGCATCTGAGCGATCCCAAACACACTCCATTGTTAGGCCGTCTTCGAATCGCTGGACATCAAGAAGCAGATCTTCGCAAAACTCGACTCCATTTGTAAGCCCGATGCTTTTCTGTGCACTAACACTTCGGTTCGTCAAGATCAACGTCATCGCTGAATTTGCTGAGATGTTCACGTGAGATTGCTACTTTTGTGCCTGGATAGGCTTTGGATATCGATGCTATTGCGTCCGCCTGCAAGCCCTCTCGCCGACCCCAAGTCATGGGGACGCACTTCTTCTCGCCGGTGCGTACGCTGTGTTCGTCGGCGACACAAAAATGAGCCGGCAACGTGAGTGTACATCTATGGCGACGTCTTCTCAGGCCAACGTAATGAAGCTTTTGGAAAATGTCCGTGGCAAGGACACATCGGATGTCACCATTGCGACGATGATGGCTTGGGTCAGTAAAATGCCTGTCCTAGTGTCGACGCGTCGACTGCCGTGTGTTGCTAATGTGTCATTGGCTGTGGTGCTTTGCATGAATGCAGGGAACTCGCATTGGGAAATGGTGCATTCTGGTCCGTTTTACGTCAATGGTTCCATTTGAAAACCGCTCCTGTCGTTGATGTTGTGGTTCAAATGTAGGCTGGAAACTGCCGCGGCTTCATCGGCAACCGCATGGTCGCATTCTACAGCAACGCGGCCCGCGAAGCACTCTCAAAGGTTAGCAGCATACTCGACCGCGCCATGTCACTCTGTCATTGTGATGTAAACGTTCATCCTTGATGACAGGGAGCACTTCCCCGAGAAATCGATGCGGCAGCATTAGCATTTGGTATGCGGATGGGACCACTCGCGATGGCTGACCTCGTCGGCCTCGACCTTGGTATTCAAGCGTGGAAGAAAGCCGGTACCTACGACCCGGAACACAACCCCACACACGCCCTCGTTCATGCCGGCCGTAAAGGACAAAAAACGAAGGCAGGCTGGTACGATTACGTCGACAGCCGCAAGGGCCAACCGTCAACGGTGAGTCTGCATGTTGTACGCTCAACGCGTGCAACTACGATCTTGTGAAACATAAGAACTGTGCTCGCTACATTTGCAGTTCGTCCGAGACATGCTGGCGCGCATGTATCCAGGTGCACGTACACCGGGAAGTGGGTGCCCATTGACCCAGGTTTGGATTCTGCTTGTGCTGCATGCGGAGACACCGGCTGTGTGTGGAACGTGTCTGACGTTGCGTGCTGTACTGCTCACAGGAGCAAATCCAGCACATGCTGTTTATGCCAATGATCAATGAGGGCTTCAAAATTTTGGATGAAGGAATGGCGCAGAGACCCGGTGACATCGACGTCTGCTACGTCTACGGCTACAATTTCCCGAAGGTACACATCGTCTGCAGTTGACATTATGTTGGTTACTGTGATGAAACCGCCTGACCCGTTGTACACCAGGTTCGTGGAGGACCCATGCACTATGCCGACGCTGTTGGTCTGACGACTGTCAAGGAGACGTTGGAAAGCTTGGGAATTCGCCCGGCCCAGTTGCTCATCGATTGCATCAACAGCGGCCAAACCCTTGCAAAGTATGTGCCCCCTGTGTAACTCACGAAACAGACATTTCGTTCCTAATGCACTGGTGCGTTTTGTTTTGCCAGGTACTGGTCCAAGCACGGCGGTGCATCATGGGCTCGTGCGAAGGGGAAGACCCACAGCAGTCGACGCAGCTCGTCTCGCTCGAAACTGTGATTAGGATGATTCTGCCTGTCGTTGGCACCCCAGAGTTGTTCGGCAACATCGCTACGAACTCGCAGTCGCAAACCCGTATCGTCAAAACTACCAAACGGTCTAAACCAATTTACTGCACTACGGATACAACCACCGTGATGTCGTCGGGCTTGCCTCCGAGATACTGTTTGCGATACCTGAAGCGTACGTCACGTAATCAGGATGTGAACAACAACAACAATACACTTGTGCAGAGAAGCAAGAAGCTTACATCCGGCTATGAAGCGTGAAGGGCGTGATTTGCTTTTGGTCTTCGGAGACGTCGAGACTCGCTGCAACAATGCTGTTGCACGCCACACGTGCGAAGTAGTAATCCTCGTTATCTTCGCGTCGAGGAAGCTCCTCTGGTTCTAAGGGTATTCCTGTGGCACCATCACGTTGACGGTACAAAGTTTCATAGTCCTTGCGCTCGAACGGATAGTAGCCGTAGCCACGGCCAAAGTAGTACTGTTGCGTGACGCTATCAAGGTCTTCTTGACCTTCATCAACAGCGCTGAGAATCTCAACGATGTTGCTCGCAAACAAGTTGTCGAGAACTCCGTCAGTTACCTGCGCACGCCAACACACGATGACGTAATTGAACTTGATTAAACTTGATTGGTGCCGTCGCGAAGACACCGCAGCAGCTGCTCACCGTAACAATCACGTCGCCCCGCTCAAGTTGAGCACTCAGGAGCTGGGCATCAGAAGGCCTGTCGCGGCTCTTTGTACCAATTTGGAAAGGGCAGTTGAACATGTGAAACTGCTCACGAGACTGCGCAACAACCTCCCAGTTCTGCAAGTCGTCGTCGCTCTTATTTTGACTCTCGCTTCCGCTTGCACTCTGCGCCGAATCTACTTCACGTTTGCGTCTGAACACACGAAACCCCGAGTCTCCAAGGTTGGCGGCGCGCAGAACACGGGTGTCCGGGTCGACAGAGAGTACCACGGCAGTTGACGACCCTATTATTTTGCGACACTGTTTGTAAGCGTATTCTAGAATATCTAAAGGCTGAATCATCTCTGGGTGGGCCTGCACAAAGCCCATAACTTGATAAGAACACACAGCAACATGCACCACAACTCTCAGGGCAGGGCAATAGCCGTCTCGTTACACACCTTCTGGGTCGATTCTCCGCTGATAATTTTCAGGCATGCTTGAGCAAGTCCTCTTGCATACTTGCCGGCGTCAACTCCAGATGATCGCCAACCCCCGACTCCGTCGAAAACTCCGACGTAGCGATTGCACGGGGACACTAAGTACGCATCCTCACCGCCGCTCGCTGCTTTTGGAAAATCTGGCAAGCTGAATCCCGCAGACACAAGCGACCCTCGCTCAGTTCCGGCAGAGGTTGTTGCCGTCGACGCCGAAGCGGAGGCCGCAAAACGTGAGCGAATGCGCTTGCAAGACCCCACCGCTGTCCGAATGCCGAAGCGTCGGATGAATGACGAACCAGTGTGTACAACCATCATTGTATACACAGCCAGAAAATGCGCCGAGCAGATTCGACACGAGCACTGCGCCGACGAAGAACTATAACAAAGAAACGGATTGAAAGGAACTCATCAAATACACTTTCTCATGCGTCATTGCATCGCTGTGTCATCGAATCAAATTCAAAAACAAAAACCGCCCAACCAACCAGCCCAGGCGCATCACACGTAGTCAAAGACAGCCGGGCGCCTCGACGAGTGACGATGGACGAGAGACAAGGGACGGGCGATGATCACAACGATGCCGATATCGGCGACAAACGACGAAAACAATCGGCGACAAGTGG
>ENA-OWNT01004916-OWNT01004916.1-seawater-metagenome-genome-assembly--contig:-NODE-4916-length-11386-cov-5.390662_pt1 | contig 11386 bp, 6 predicted proteins | sample MGYA00238136_ERZ651165 | MGnify/ENA primary metagenome ERZ651165 (study PRJEB26861, sample SAMN08777766) | seawater metagenome | isolation source: coastal seawater | place: USA: Florida | collected... | reverse complement strand
GTAACTGAGGCGAATGCACACCCTCATTTCTCTAATGACCGCGTTGCAGTTGTTCACAACGGTATTATTGAAAACTATGTAAACCTTAAGGCAGAACTTGCTGATAAAGGCTACACATTCACTAGTGACACCGACACCGAAACCATTGCCCACACTGTGCATGAAGAGCTTATATCAGGTAAAGCACTATTGGATGCTGTTCAAAGTGCAGTAAAAACCTTCCACGGTGCTTACGGCACGGTAATTATGGACAAAGAAGACCCAAGCCGTGTGGTTGTGGCGCGTTCTGGCAGCCCACTGGTTATTGGCTTAGGCTTGGGTGAGAACTTCATTGCTTCTGACCAAATGGCGCTACTTCCAGTGACACGTCGATTCATTTTCTTAGAAGAAGGTGACGTTGCTGAAATTACGCGTCGTGATGTGAAGATTTTCGATAAAGACGGCAATGCGGTTGAACGTGAAGTTATCGAATCTAACATCGAGCACGACGCTGGCGATAAAGCAGGTTATCGCCACTATATGCTTAAAGAGATTCATGAGCAGCCAACCGTTGTGCGCAATGCACTGCAAAACCGAATTGATGAGAACGGCCTAATGCCAGAGGTGTTCGGTGAAGGGGCTGAAGACATTTTTAGCAAAGTGAAGCACGTTCAAATTATCGCTTGTGGTACTAGCTATCACGCTGGAATGACAGCGCGCTACTGGCTTGAACAGTATGCCAACGTGTCTTGTAACGTAGAAATTGCCTCAGAGTTCCGCTACCGCAAGTCAGTTGTGCATCCTAACAGCTTACTTATTACTATTTCCCAGTCTGGCGAAACGGCAGATACTCTTGCTGCATTGCGCTTAGCAAAAGAGCTAGGTTATATGTCTAGCCTTACTATTTGTAACGTGCCTGGCTCATCGCTAGTGCGTGAGTCAGATCTTGCATTCATGACACGTGCAGGTGCGGAGATTGGAGTTGCATCCACCAAGGCGTTTACTACGCAGCTAACTGCCTTCTTAATGCTTACACTTGCATTGGGTAAAGAAAATGACATGACCGATGCCGACAGTAACGCCATTGTGTCAGCGCTTCACAGCCTGCCAGCTAAGCTTGAAGAAACACTGGCAATCACAGGTGGAATTGAAGATTTAGCAGAAGAGTTTGCAGACAAGCATCACAGCCTATTCCTAGGGCGTGGTGATCAATATCCTATTGCGATGGAAGGTGCGCTTAAGCTTAAAGAGATTTCTTATATTCATGCTGAAGCGTACGCATCGGGCGAACTAAAGCACGGTCCATTAGCGCTAATTGACGATGAAATGCCGGTAATTGTTGTTGCACCTAACAATGAGTTATTGGAAAAGCTGAAATCTAATGTTGAAGAAGTGCGCGCACGTGGCGGCATTATGTATGTATTTGCCGACAAAGATGCAGCATTTGCGGGCGATGAGACCATGCGTGTAATCGACGTTCCTCACTGTGAAGAGCCAATTGCGCCTATCATTTACACGCTTCCATTACAGCTATTGAGCTACTACGTAGCGTTAATCAAAGGCACCGACGTTGACCAACCACGTAATTTGGCGAAGTCGGTAACGGTTGAGTAAAGCTATTTTCGCGATTCGTTTTACGTAGCCATACACCACCTTCATCACAACAGTATGAAGGTGGTGTTTTCGTTTTCCCCTTTCCTGCATTTCCCTCCCTTCTAACAACCTCTACGATGCAAAGCAAAAAACACGCATATTGTGGTGTTGTCGCCTTTTTCCCGTAAGGTCAGTGTTTTCGTGGCATATTGAAATTAGGGGGGGCGGGTTATTTTTCGCCACGAACTTCCTATGAAATCAACAAAAATAAATTTATGATGTGTAACTATATTTTGTTGTTTTTATTACTATAAATGGATTAGCGATGATAAGAGTGGGTAGTGCTTTACTCGTGCTGTTATTCAGTGCGGTGTCGTGGGCAAAAGAAACCGTGAATGTCGCAATAATTGAAACGCTTTCCGTTGATATAGTGACAGAGTCTCGTGAAGCATTTACCGAAGAGTTACAGCGACTTTTGCCTGATAAGCACTTCCAGTTTGCTTTATACAATGCACAGGCGTCGGAGCAGACTGCGGTTGATATTCTCTCTTCAATGGCGTCTCGTCCAGCGCCAGATATTATTGTTTCTGTTGCAACCCTAGCCACACGAGCAATACATAATTCTGATGTGTTTGTTAACACTCCCAAGCTCTTTATGGTGGTGTCAGCACCAGTAGAAGAGGGTATTGTGTCTGCGCTTGGTAAAGTGAGTGAGCGTAATATTACCGGTGAAGCTCATGTGCTCGATGCCAAAGTGAAGCTTGACATGCTTGACGGCATTTTAAAGGCATCAAATATTTCTAAACCGCTGACCATCGCACTTATCCATTCTACTTACCCCTCATCTACAAATGCAGTAAACCAGTTGATGGCATTAGAAAATGAATATGAAAATATCAATCTAGTGGCCGTAAGTACGCCTTTTATTGAAGGGCAGAACGGATTAGAAAAAATGTCATCAAACATTACGGCCTCGTTAAACGAATATGAAGGCACGCTAGATGGTTATTGGCTTTCATCAGGTCCATTGGTGGAGCTAGACGGCTTAGTGAATAAAATATTTAATGAAACTCAGCTACTGCCTCTATTCGCAGAAAATATTGAGTCTGTAAAAGAAGGTGCCCTACTTGGCGTTGTTTCAGAGCCACAAAGCATCGGAAAATCGGCAGCGAAAAAAGCAGCGCTTATCCTTAAAAGAAATTCGGCTCATGGTATCCCGGTAACAAAAATGAATACCTATACGGTTGCAGTTAATGTGTCTACTGCAGTAAAGCTGAAACTACCGATCCCTTCCAACTATCTCAAGTTATCAAAAAATCACATCTATCAATAAGGCCAGTTAAGAAGTCCCTATGCGTATAAAGTCAAAACTCCTCTTAATGTACATACCTATTTTATTAATAGGTATGGCACTGACAGGCTACTGGGCATATCTCACTGCGTATGAAACGGTACGAGAGCGTGAGTACAAGCTGTTAACTCAAACGCTCACATTGTCTGTATTGGCAGTAATTGAAGAACGAAGAGAGCTATTGATAGAGTCTGGCTTGGAGAACGAACCAGTATTCACTAAGGCTTATCAGAACGAGGTGTTCGAAGAGCTTAAGTCTTTGCACGAAGCTACGGGGAGGCATTTTGCAATAACTGCTAAAGCATCCGAGGACATCATTTTTAGTACGCTCAGTGAGCATTCAGTGCCCAATACGGCAGGAGCGCTAAGAGGAACTGTTAGCGGACATTTAGTGGCGTATGGAGAATCGTACTCCAATGCGCAGCGTATTCTATTCGCATGTGCCGAGTTTGACCCATGGAAGTGGAAAATAACGGTTATCCAGCCTGCCGATGCATTGCAGGCATCGCTATCAAAAATAGCTTGGATGACGGTGATTGTTATTTTGCTAGCTGTTATCTCGGTCACCTTAATCATGGGGCGAGTCACTCAGGTTCTCATGTTATCGCCAATTGAGAGAATAAAGTCTGCAGCAAGTCGAATAGCTACCGAACACAAGGCCGTCGAAATCGCGTTAGATCAAGATGACGAATTAGGCGAACTGGCACGCGACGTTGAATTGATGTCTGCTAAAATTGAGCAGTATGTTGATCAGGCTCAACAGGCTAACAGAGCAAAAACCGACTTTTTAGCAGTGATGAGTCATGAAATAAGAACGCCGCTAAACGGCATTCAAGGTTTGGCTTCGCTTCTCTTAGACACCTCATTAACTGATAAACAGCATAAGTACGCAACTGACTTGCGCGCGTCATCTTCAATTTTGGCCAATGTGATAAATGATGTACTCGACCTTTCGAAAATTGAATCGGGTATGTCTGAGGTCGACGTGTCTGAATTTGATTTGGACACCATGTTGGCTGACCTCATTACGCTATTGGGTACCAATGCTAGTGCAAACAGCACCTCTCTTAGCTACCAGAGCAAAAACCTATCGTCTGTACTTGTAACCAGTGACATTACAAAGTTGCGGCAAATTGTTATCAATTTAGTCAGTAATGCTATTAAGTTTTCTCATAAAGGTAGTGTAACGGTATCGGCAAAATTAAAGCGGCCTGCCACCGACTCACCATCACAGAACAACCTTATTATTTCCGTGAAGGACACGGGTATTGGTATTGAGCCCGAACGCTTAAATCATATCTTCGATAAGTTTACGCAATCTGATTCTTCAATAACGCGCAAGTACGGCGGCACTGGCCTTGGATTATCTATTGCAAAAGAGCTTGCTCAGCTATTAGGGGGCGATATAAAAGTAGTAAGCACCGTTGGGCAGGGTTCATGTTTTACTGTTACAACAAGCGTGCAAGCTCGAAATTTACCTGCAAGCACTCAAGGCGAGGATGAACACGCTGAATTTGCCGCTAGAAAAGTGCCTGAAGGTTTACGCGTTCTGTTGGCAGAAGACAACGCAATCAATGCGGTAGTTGCTCAGGCACTGCTAGAACAACTCAAATGTAACGTAGAACATGTTGATAATGGTTTGAAGGCAGCATCACGCGTAGAAGAGGGCGGCATAGATGTCGTCTTTATGGATGTACATATGCCTGTAATGGATGGTATTGAGGCCACGCGACGTATACGTAGGCTTAATGGCATTAACGCCGAGGTACCTATTATTGGTCTTACTGCTGAAGCTTTCAAAGAGCGTCATAAACTCTTTAAAGAAGCAGGAATGCAAAGCATAGTAACGAAACCCGTTACTTTAGAATCACTTAAGGAAAGTTTGCAGTTGTTGAATTAACTTAGCGCGAATCTCCGATAGTAAGGAAAGTGTGCAAAGTACACGTTATACTGATTAAAAGTTATTCTAACATGTGCCGATAACTTGAGTGTCAATTGCCATAGGTGGAAAACGTGAAGCTAAATAAGGCCAGTGAGTTAATTCGCCTACGCATAGCGTTAATTATTGGTGCATGTCTCGTGGTAAGTTTCATGGTAGCAGACTATATGTTGCTGCCATCCACGATGCACGAGCTCTATACATTCGACCGCCTATTGCTTCAATTACCCATTATACTCGTCATGGTTATCGCGTCGTTTTGGCGTCAATTTACACACTATAAGCATTACTTTTTCACGCTTTTATGGATTGCACTTACCTTTAGTAATTACTGGCTTATTTGGGTTTGCTGGGCCGAGTTTAAGTTCGTATTTCCTTATGAGGGAACTATTCTTTATGCCTTTTACTGCGTTTTTGCACTGGGAGTACCTTTCAAACTAGCGTTGCTGGCAAGCGCTATCAATGTCGCTGGTTTTTTTGTACTCATGTTTATAGCACCAATTTATGGCGACAGAGTACTGATATCTGCTGCGTTTGTCGGCGGCTCTCTTTTTGTGTGTGCTTATGCGAAATATCGATTAGACCGAAGTGTAGCATTGCTGGAAGCGACCAATCACAAACTATTGAAGCTGAGTAAGTTCGATCCGCTTTCAGATTTACTCAATCGCAGAGCTCTTCGAGAAGAAAGCACAAAGCTGTTGGCAGTAAGTAAACGACACGACGCCACGATGGCTGTGCTCATGCTCGACTTAGACGACTTCAAGAAATACAACGATAGCTTTGGGCATCAACAAGGTGATGAAGCCATTCAGTGTCAGTCAAACATGATGAAAACCATTTTTCAGCGAGAAACCGATGTTCTTGGACGCTATGGCGGAGAAGAGTTTATTGTGGTGCTAAGTGGCGCAAAAGAAGTGCAGGTAGAAGAGCGCTGTAACGCGTTGCTAAAAGCATGGGAAGATAAAGCAATGCCGCACGCAGACAACGCTACTCGAAATACTATGAGTTGTTCTATTGGTGCAGTATTCGTTGAAAAAGTGAAAAATAGAACCATTGACTCGTTGATTGATGATGCTGATAAGGCCCTTTATAAAGCGAAAGAAAAAGGAAAAGCGTGTTACGTACTGAACTCTCACAATGAGTAATGGCGTAAACCGCACCAAGGGAATAGTGCGTTAACACTGTTGTTATCTTGTATTAACCAATATTTATCAATTTGGTTCATAAATGCGTCGAACGTGTAGCTAAATTTGTGAATAATGCGATAAATGAGCGTTAATTTCGTTAACTTGCATTGAACAAAACAGTGCATGTCCGTAGAATGCCCGCTGCTTTTTTCCCGTCTATTATGAGTATCTTATGACGCAACAGTTCTCTTTACGTACTTCAATATGCATAGCGCTAGCGACGCTAGCCTCTTCTTCTGCGCTTGCTGCTGGCTTTCAAGTTAATGAACACAGTGCAAATGGCTTGGGCCGTGCTATGGCTGGACAAGCTGCAAAGCCTGAAAACGCCTCGATCTTAGCAACTAATCCTGCAGCTATTGGTGTATTCAAAGAAGCTGAGTTTAGTAGCTCTGTTAGCTTCATCGACCCAAATGTCGATGTGAATGGCACAGTAAACTATGCGTTAGGTGGTCAAGTCGTTGGTGTGGCAGAAGCCAATGAAGCTGATATTGCCGATACAGCATTTGTACCTAGTTTTTTCTATACGCGCCCAATAAATGAAACGGTTTCTGCAGGTGTAGGCGTTTTTACAACTTACGGCTTAACCTCTGACTATTCAGATGATTTCAATGCTTTGCATTTTGCTGATACTGCGGAGGTGAAGTCAGTAACCTTAAACCCAGCGATTTCATATAAAGTAAATGACACATTGATGATTGGCTTGGGTTTAAGCGCAACGTTTGCTGATGCACAAATTAACTCTGCTGTATCAGAAAGCTTGTCTCCAATTTTAAGTGCTGCAGTTCAAGCACCAGTGCCAGCGAATACGTCTATCTTTAAGTTAGAAGGTGACGACTGGGGTTATGGTTGGAATGTCGGCGTGTTTTGGCAGCCAACAGAAATGACAAATGTTGCCATTTCACATCGCGCTGAAACGAAGCTAACACTCGATGGTGAAGTGACGTCTAGCTTAACAGCATCACTGAACCAGCCTGGGAGCCTAGATCTAAACCTAGCTGCTACCACAGAGCTGGCCATTGATCAGAAATTAAATCAGCAATGGTCTGTGCAGGCGAGTGCCATCTTCACAGATTGGAGCACATTCGAAAAACTTGAAGCTAATTTGGCTGATGGCAGCGACTTTCTGATCAAACAAGAGAACTTTGATGATTCATGGCGTGCTGCTTTAGGTGTTACCTATATAATGAACGATGAGATAACACTTCGCGCAGGTTATGCCTATGACGATGGCGTAGTAACCATCGAAAATCGCTCATTGAGTATTCCTGATACAGACCGTCATTGGGTATCGGGTGGTCTAACCTACACCATAAGTGAAGACACGTCAGTCGATGTTGCTTACGTCTATATCAACGGCCGTGAAGCAAATATCAACAAAACACGTGCACTGAATGCCGAAGGTACCTTTACGTCAACATATACGGGTACACAGTCTGCAACGGCACACATATTTAGTGTTCAGTTAAATACGCGTTTTTGATCTGATTTCTATTTCGAATTCTTTCAAAAACCGAAAAAGGCAGCGATATAACGCTGCCTTTTTTTTGATTTCTGAATTAATGTAATCAACGGGCGATTTGTACTTCTTTTACAAATATATAGTGGTAATTTAGAACTTCTCAAAATGCATAGCGAGACCAAGATGAAACCCATTCAAAATGCCGCTTTTCTTTTATTAATTTTATTTTTTCTAAACGGCTGTGTCATTGTACATAAAACAGTAAAACCAGAGGTTGATGAGCAAGAGTCTACTCAACCTAGCTTTACTGCAGTAACTGTTGCTTATGCGCCAGAAATGGACGGTATATTGAACCGAATAGAAGCCGACCCTAACGCTGAGATTCATACCACTACTACCATTAAAGGCGTGACCTATCGTTTAGGAACGTACCACGATGAACCCATTTTGGTTTTTGCTACTGGGATGAGCATTGCCAATGCGGCAATGACAATGCAAATGGCGCTAGATTACTTTCCAGTGAAACAAGTGGTGTATATGGGGATAGCGGGGGCAGTAAATCCTATGTGGCAGCCTGGCGATGTTATTGTTCCAGAGCGTTGGTATTACCATGATGAGAGTGTATATACTAACGAAGATCCAAAGAGGCCCGGTAAATACATACTGCCCGAATACTATGCTGAATTTTTAGACGAACAAGCAGAGAGGCGCGCAAAAGACCCACATATCCCTGCATATAAACCTTTTCATTTTATCCATCCTGATGAGGTGCTCATTGTTAAAGAAGGCATGGAGAAGCCTCAAGACACAGCGTATTTCAGTGCTACCCCTTCATTGCTTCAAGCAGCTAAAAATGCCATGGCAAGCATGCCTACTCAACGTGTACTGAACGAACGCAACGCCAAATTATTTGTTGGCGGCAATGGTATTACGGGGTCTGTGTTTATGGATAACCGTGAATATCGAAAATGGACACGAGAAGTGTTTAATGCCGAAGTAACGGAAATGGAATCGGCAGCCATTGGGCAAGTGTGTACAGTGAACGATGTTGATTGGCTCGTTATTCGGGCCATTAGTGACTTAGCAGGTGGCCAAGAAGGGGTAAATGTGGAAAACCAATATGACAAGGAAGTGTCAAGAATCGGCGCTAACGTTCTGTTTTCAGTACTCGATGAATTAGCAAGATAACAACGGTTTTATCTTTAAATTATAGGGTTTTAACGTAAGCGCACAAGCTTACGCGATACAATGCTTTATAGTGTCGTTGTATTAAATCGAAAGGATAGAAAATGATCAAAAAGCCGTTGTTCAAATTGTCGCTTGTAGCAATCCCTGTCGTATCTGCATTCGCCTTTTCACCTGCTTATGGGCAGCAGTCAGATACTGTATCAGGTATTAGCAAAGACCGCGGTATTGAAGCCATTGAGCGAATTGAAACAACGTCTTCTCGTTTGGTAGGCAGAACAAATGCAACAGGCTATGTGGTCTCTTCAATTAATGATGACACACTTTCTTTTCTCTCTTTTCAGCATATTCAAGAAAGCCTGAATTATGTGGCGGGTGCTGGGGTGCAGCGTGGCAATGGTCAAGAATACTTACCTTCCTTACGCTCACCTGTGCTAACCGGGGCTGGTGCATGTGGCGGTATTCTAGCAGCGGAAGACGGTATTCCTTTGCGCGCGGCTGGCTTTTGTAACATCAACGAGCTTTTTGAAGCGCATGGAGAAATGGCGCAGCGTATTGACGTATTGAAAGGCCCGGCATCTCCCTTATACGGTTCGAACGCGATACACGGCGTTATTAACGTAATAACACCTGACACAACAACAGGTGAAGGAAGACTGGCGTTTGATTACGGCTCGTTTGGTTATCATCGACTTAAGTTTCGCAACGGAAAAAACTTTGGAGACAGCGGTATTGGCATTAATGCCAGTATTACACGCGACACGGGGTATAGAGATGACGAAGGTGTCGACCAAGAAAAAGTGAATATTCGACACCGTTATGACAGTGATGCATTCTCGGTCACAACGGGAATGACCTACACCAACCTTGCTCAAGATACGGCGGGCTTTATTGTTGGTGAAGACAGTTATAAAGATAGAGCGATTGCGCGCAGTAACCCCAACCCAGAAGCCTTTCGCGATGCTACTAGCTTTCGTCTATGGAGTAGATTAGATATGGCGTTTGATGGTGGGCATGCTCTTACTATTACGCCGTATATCCGCGACCAAGAAATGGACTTCCGTATGCACTTTTTGCCCGGTAAGCCATTGGAACAAAATGCCCAAGACGGCTTTGGTGTTCAGTCTCAATTCAATTACGTAGTGAATTCATCGTTTAATATCGATTTGGGTATAGATGCCGAATCTACCAATGGCGAATTAATGCAGGCTCAAGATAATGAGACCGTTGGTTCTGCGTTTTTGGTTGAAACAGTGCCAGTTGGGAAGCATTACGATTACGATGTAGATGCAAAATTATTCGCGCCATTCTTTGCTTTAAATTGGCAGGCAAACGCCTGGACGTTTTCACTTGGCGGTCGTTATGAGGATATGCAATACCGTTACACCAACAATATGAATGTTGGACGCGTAAGGGAAGATGGCACCACCTGTGGATTTGGTGGCTGCCGCTACTCAAGACCAGCAAGTGGCGACAATAGCTTCAACAACTTTAGCCCAAAACTGTCGGCAAGCTATGCATTGACCGACAATACACAGCTTTATTTTGGGGCATCTCGCGGTTACCGCGCACCGCAAGCTACTGAACTTTACAGGCTGCAACGAGCTCAGCAGGTTGCTGATTTGGACTCGGTGAAGGCAACAAACTATGAAGTAGGCGTAAAAGGGCTTACTAGAGGTGGACGCTACACGGTGTCTTTATACAGCTTGAGAAAGGATAATGTTATTTATCGCAATAGCGATTTCTTTAATGTAAGCAATGGCGAAACTTGGCACCGTGGTGTAGAGCTTGAGATCAGTCAAGCGTTAGGTAATAACTGGCACATTGATTTTGCAGGAAGCTACGCTAACCACACTTATGAACATAGTCAGATATCAGGTGAAGTTGATATCAAAGGTAACGATATTGATACAGCGCCATCGCTGCAGCTTAATACAAGGCTGAATTATGCGTTCAGTGCACAATGGCAAGGGCAGCTAGAATGGCAATATGTTGACGACTATTTCACTGACGCAGAAAACCAAAATAGTTACGAAGGTCATGACTTGTTGCATGCTCGCATTAGTTACGCTGTAAACGATAAGGTAACGTTGTTTGCGAGAGTAAATAACGTATTTGATACGCAGTATGCCGACCGTGCCGACTTCACTAGCTTCACGGGCCCTCGCTTTTTCCCGGGGCGACCTCGAAACATAATGGTAAGCGGTTCTGTCGACCTTTAGACCTACAACACAACTCGCCTGAACCACTTGTTATTCAACACGTTCAGGCGTAGTCTTAATAACAGATTTTGCCTACGTATTTTTGTACATAACATCTATTTGCATGGGTAACAGTCTTGCTTCGTATACCGATTTTCATTGCAGTCGATATACGTGGAATGATTGTAAATAGGTAAAACCCATGCAGAAAATAGTCGTCGTTGGTGGCGGTGCTGGTGGTCTTGAATTAGCCAGCCGTTTAAGCCGCACGCTCGGGAGAAAGAAACACGCTGAAATCACGTTAGTCGACCGTAGTCGAACGCATATTTGGAAACCCTTGTTGCACGAAGTAGCAGCGGGCGTCATAGATAAACACTCAGACGGTGTGGATTACGCTATTCACGCTGCGTCTCACCACTATCGTTTTCAGCTAGGCGAAATGTGCGCCTTGAATACCGATAAAAAAACCATAACGCTGTCGCCACTGATGGA
>ENA-OWNT01004914-OWNT01004914.1-seawater-metagenome-genome-assembly--contig:-NODE-4914-length-11389-cov-3.839905_pt1 | contig 11389 bp, 15 predicted proteins | sample MGYA00238136_ERZ651165 | MGnify/ENA primary metagenome ERZ651165 (study PRJEB26861, sample SAMN08777766) | seawater metagenome | isolation source: coastal seawater | place: USA: Florida | collected... | reverse complement strand
TCGTCGTCGTCGTCGTCGTCGTCGTCGTCGTCGTCGTCGTCGTCGTCGTCGTCGTCGTCGTCGTTCGTCGTTGACGTCGAATGCGTCGCTGCGCCGCTGCGGCCACCGTTTGCTGCTTTCACTGCACTGTACACTTACTTCATTCGTCTGTGCGACGTTCGACTTTGCCTCCGCGAACACTCTCTTCAATAAGTAAGTAACTGTTGCGTACAGTACAGTACAGTACTGCAGAACGGATTTCGATCGTTGGTTGTTGTGCGTTGTCGTTGTCGTTGTCGGAATCTTTTTTGCGGTGGTGAAGGAAGTCGCCGTCGTTTGTCGTTTGTCGTTTGTCGCGAAGTCGTTTGTCGTTTGTCGCGAAGTCGTTTGTCGTTTGTCGCGAAGTCGTTCGTCGTCGTTTGTCGCTGTTTGTCGCGAAGTCGTTCGTCGTCGTTCGCTGCTTTTCCGTCGTTCGTCGTCGTCATTTGTCGTCGTTTGTCGTTCGCTATCGTCGTTCGCTATCGTCGTTCGCCGCTACGCCGTTTGTCGTCGTTTGTCGTCGTTTGTCGTTTGTCGTCGTCGTCGTTTGTCGTCGTTTGTCGTTTGTCGTCGCTGCCTTCGTCGTTTGTTGTCGTTGATTGTCGACGTCGTAGTTGTTCTTTGTCGTCGTTCGTTGAAGCGGGCGGTGCGATGGCAAGAAGCCCGTCAGCTGGGCGCGCTACGTGAACAGATGAGAGCATCCGCACTTTTTTCATGCCGTGAATCCTTTCAGTTTGGTTGTTGCCGTTGCTGACCAAGAAATTTCGTCCATTGCACAGACAACTTCAACCATGCGCATCACTATGTCACTCCTTGCGGCCGCCGCGCTGCCGCAACTCGCCGCCGCGGCACCGGAAGAATACGAGGTGAAGTCACTTCCAGGGTGGGACGGGCCGCTGCTGTCGAAGGCGTACTGCGGTTTCACCGACGCCGGCACCCCGCCGAATGGTGAGGGCACGATGCACTTCAACTACGTCTTCATTGAGTCCGAGAACGACCCAGCGAACGACCCCGTGATCGTGTGGTACAACGGCGGTCCTGGCGCTGACTCCATGTTTGGCATGTTCGTTGAGCTCGGCCCTTACTACCTGAACCAGGACTCCCTGGACGACCCGAAGTACAATGAGACCGGCATCCCGCAAGTGCAGCACAACCCTTACGGATGGACCAAGGTCGCCAATGTCATCGCCGTCAACAACCCGCCACCCATCGGGTACTCTTACTGCGACGGCGGCAAGGGCCCCAACACCGGACCCGAGGGCGACGGCTACTCGTGCGGCGACTGGAACGACTCGCTCGTCGCCAAGGCCAACCACCAATTCCTCACGTCCTTCTTCACGAACGACTTCCCCGAGTTCGCCAAGAACGATCTCTACATCTTGGGCGAGAGTTACGCCGGCATCTACGTCCCGACCATCGTGCGCGAGATCTTGGCTGATCCCGGACCACTCAACCTCCGCGGCTTCGGAGTTGGCGATGGATGCATGGGCACCGATGTCTTGTGCGGCGGGGGCGACCCGGACAAGGGCCCTTACTATGACGTTGAATTCTTCCACGGACATGGACAGGTGTGTGCGCCCAAGCGTCGTCATGGTATCGCAACCCACTGCGCAAACTTTGACGCCCTCTGTCGGTGTGTCGTACGCGCTGTTCATCTAACTGCAGGTGTCGGAGCAAAACTACGACGAGATCGTGGCTCAATGCCCGAAGGAAGCCCTCCTTTCCGGAGAAGGCATGAGCGCGGCGTGCAAAGCAGCCGTCAACCAGATGCAAGACAACCTCGGGTCAGTTGCCGTTACACAAGACCCCATTTCCTTCATTGTATTCGTCACTGCTGAGCTCTGATGCATGCTATTCTCCGCTTGTGCAAATTACACACTGGCTCCATTTATTTAGTGGCTACTTCGACTACTCGCTCTACGACGACTGCATCTACGACGAAGGAGTGCGCCGTCTGTCTGAAGTGAGCGCGGACGGCGAGGTTTGATTTTTCCGTCTTGGCGTTCACCACTTCCGTCATTGGTCCATCCATTCCACCGAACTCATCATGTCCGCGAACGATTTTCCACAGGAGCGCCGCGGTCTTGGAGCACTCAATGACTATGCATGCCCTGGCAACGCTCTGCGAACTTGGTTGAATCGCACCGACGTCCGCGAGGCCCTGCACATTCAGTCCAACAACCGCTTCAATTCTGCGGACAACGGTGCGTAACAATTGACTTGCGATGGCGACTGTAATTGCGCAGTGAAGACATTGGCCATATGTCGTAGGCGTCGGCATGAACTATTCCCTCACCGAGAAAAACGTGCTTCCCATTTACGAGAACGCCCGGCAGCTCGACAACTTCCGTGTGCTGATCTACAACGGAGACACCGATCCAAGCATCAACTCCATGGTGACGCAGGTACACCACACGAAAACTTTGCCATTGAAGTGCCTGTGTTAGAACCTTTATAGTGAAGTCGTCACTCGCACTTTCGCTGCCAGGCAAAGTATGTCGACTACTTTGATTCGCTCAACGTCACCCAGAAAGAAACGTGGCGTCCGTGGACCACTGATGGCAAGCAGCGAATGGGAGGTTACGTCATCGAATACCCAGGTAAGGCCTTGGCGCGCCCATGCTCGATTCTTGTTCCACCTCTTGTTCGGCTCATTGTTTGCGACGGCTGTAGGCGACCTGCACTACTTAACTGTCCGCGGCAGCGGCCACATGGTCCCGGAGTACAAGGCCGACGTGACGCTGGCATTCGTGGAGGCATTTGTTCAGGGCAAGGAGTTCCCCCGTTACGTGGGCCCATCTGGCAAGCGATCCCGCCACCCGATCTAAACTTGCAGCGGACGAAATGGCGATCTCTTCCTTGGCACCGCATCAAAGCGCCTCGTCAAGGTGGATGTTATGTATTGGAATCACTACCCGTTAACATTTTATGTGCTTCCCGTTTCAAAGTGAGTTTTTCTCAATCATTGCCCGTCGTACTCAATGCATTGCTCCGCCATTTGTCTCAACCCGAACTCCTCGTTGATCCAGAGGCCGTTGGGGTTCTTCGCCGCTTGCTCCTAAATAGGAAAGATGCAATAACAATGATTCAAAACTGCTCATCGATGCGAATGATTCACTATGTGCGTCTGCGCCCTCGTCAAACGTACCACTAGCGTGCTGAGCAACTTCGATAAATCGTTCTGTGATGTCATCCCACACAAAGACGAGGTGACGTGTTTGTTCAGTGTTAAGATCAATGGCGCAAGTTGCGCTGTCGAACCTGTCGCGACTTCAAGCCGCAAGTCAAGTAAGTGCATCCTTGTAGTCCTCTGCTGAGCGAATTCCCACAATGATTCCTCCACCTAAAGTTGCTGGCCTTGGAAACGTCCAATGGAAGCCAGCTTCCGGACACATTGAGGACTGGGAGCACTTTATCCCTCGAGCATTCGGTTCCGGCATCAATAGTGTCCAGTAGATCAGGGGAGAAAAAACTGAATAACATCTATACACAAACGTCATGCGTTGCGCAAATAATGGTGCCTTGAAAACATTGCACTCAAAGGCAGGAGAGAGCGTACCAAGCAACCGCGTTGTGGCTCCACCGCCAACAGGCCATGCGTGATCTGTTTCGTGAGCAGAATGCACCCATCAGTCTCTGACGACAAGGCGTCACAGTCGGCGGAGCAACATACCTCCAAGGAGACTGTAGAGGCAAAGTGCATCAGTTGCGCTCGAATGTGTTCGACGTCATGCGCCATGGCGGTAGCACGACGTGCAATTGTTGCCAAGTTAAACGTGCCTGACCGTCCCTGCTGCCTGCCATTTCAACAGCATGCATCAAGGGTAAGAGTCACGACACCACACTGCAACACTCAAACGAGAGAATCCACCTATGCACACCGAGCTTCGACATCGCTTGTACGAAGTTCTCTTCAACGACGTGCACAATGAGAACGCCTTCTTCGGCGCACCACGAAAAGAAATCTGCTTCGTTGGCAACGCTGATGGAGTTGAATTGCATTTTGATGCCACATACGTTGGCCTGCAACATTAGCACAGAACGTTCGATTAAACACCCACGACGTTGGAACAACAAACGATACATCACGTACGCCTTCCTTTTCTGCACGACTGCACGAGGACGCGAGCGCCTTCTTAACCAAAATCTTGTAACCCTACGCAATTGTAGAAGCAGCGGCATTGTGTGCATGAACGTGCGGAGTTCGCGATCTTCACAATGTCATCCAGCGTCGAAGACGGACCTGCTGCAGCGGGCGCGTGGGGTCCGTTCGCCACGGAATGCTCCAGAACTTTTGCTGCCCCATCTTTGAAATTAGGGGCTTGAACGGAAACTCGGGAGTGCATTTTATTGAGGGATGCAATGACAACATGTCGCAACCCTGGTACAAACAGAGTGTTTTTGAGCTCATGCATCTCGGCCAAGAAGCACAGAGGGGTCGCAATTATGTGACGTACCAAAGTTGCGAGCTCCGGCTCACGTGACAGAACAATGAAGACGACCTTTCCAGCGAGTTCCTCGTCTAGCGCAGCCATATGTGGCTCGGGAAACTCCACAGGCAGAACTGGCACTGGTTCACCACTGCCAAGCTCGAAGCCGGCCAGCACGTAGTGTGGCAGCAGCATGCACACCGCGCAGCACACGGCCAAGACCCACATCGGGCGAGGCGGGGACGATCAACTAGGCATCACCGAATTTACCGCCATGAAGATAGCATGATGCCCCTCGCAATCAAGATAAGGGCAACGTAGGATGTGACTGTCTGTTGAGCGAATCTAGAGCGCGGCTCACGCCAGTACCGAAGAGGATGACAAAACACTTGGTCATTTTTTGGAAGCAACATTGTTGGTTGTGTCATCTCCGTATCACCCACAACGTCGTGCCGCAGTTGCCACAGAAACACCATCATTGTCGCCCGCAGTTCCAGGCGTGCAGCACACACATACGCACACTACTGGTTGGCGAAACTGTTTGGGAAACGTTATCAGCAACGACGACTTACAATACATCAGTACTGACGGCCATCTTGGTCGCTCCTCAACCATCACAACCATCATCGACCAACATCAACCGCGCTGTCCACCACCGTCACTCTCATGCTCACTCCACAACACAATGGCACCATCCACGCAGTCGCGTTGGCGTCCAACTCACCGCAGACGTCCCGCAATTCTTCAACAGACAGAGCACGGAATAGTGCACGAGCAATCAAGTTGCGTCTTCGACAGTGTCGTCGTCAACTTTGTCGTCGTTCGTTCGTCGTTCGTTCGTCGTTCGTCGTTGTTGCGTCGTCCGCTGTCCATCCGAAAACACGCTGGCGACGACTGTGCGCCCTCACACACTCACACACTCACACACTTTCCCGCGCAACACACAAGCGACCAACCCGGTTGCTCCGTCCACCCGCGTGAGACGAAGAAGCACGAACCAAGGCGAAGATGCTGCAAGGAGTGCCCGCGTAATTAATTATGACAAACACGCCGTTCTGCGTTGGAAGGAGTGATGCGAGTTGGTGATCTTTTGTGATGGTGGTGGCGGCGGTGGTCACGGGATGTGTGATGCGTGATGAAAGATGTTGGATGAGGAGACGCAGAGTTAGTTAGGCACGACAGCGGCGGCCGAGAGTTACAGTGCAATCGCAGCGCATTGGAGAAGCTGACAACCAAAGTGTCGGTGTATCAGAAGACGTCGAATAATTTATGCGGAGCAATAAAGGCAAAACGGTGTACAAATATTCTAAGAAGGGACATCGAAGCCGAGTTGCCTTGCTGCGAGATCTTTCATGATTTCTGTACTGCCCCCACCAATCTGCTGCACCTTGGTCTCGCGGAAGATCCGCTCGCTCTTTGAGCCAGAAACGAACCCCATACCACCAAGAATTTGGACCGCATTCGTGGCAACAAACTCCATCTGCGTGGTGCAGTGGTTCTTGAGCATGCAAATGTCGGCGACAACCTCGGCCTGCTCGCTGGCGCTCCGCGCCGCAGCCGCTTTCTCGGCAGTTGTGGTCAGAAATGCACGACACGTTGCGATGGCAGATGCCATGTCCACAAGCTTGTGCCGGATGACTTGTCTGGATATCAACGGCGCGCCGAACGTCGAACGTTGCTGTGCCCAGTCTCGTGCCTCTTCGAACGCAACCTGAGAATGTGAAACAAGTAATTCCCACAACGAGTTGAGAGAACAGACCGTTGGCGAAAGACACCAGAAACGTTGGCGAAAGACACCAAAAATGTAGGGGCGCACCTGACTGAACGCTGTCGCTTGTGTGGCCAACATCAATCTCTCTGAATTAAAGTTGAGCATGAGTCCTTGGAAACCAGAACCAATTTCTCCGATGACATTCTCCTTTGGGACCTTCACGTTGTCGAAATGCAGCGTTGCAGTGTCACTGCAATGCCATCCCATCTTTTCCAACTTGGTTCGACTGAAGCCTTCTCGCTCGCGCTCAACTACAATCAGAGAAATTTCGTTGCGGGAGCCTTTGTCGCCAGTGCATGGCGTTCGAGCCACCACTGTGTAGTAATCTGCTCGCATTCCGCTTGTGATGAACGTCTTCTCGCCATTGATCACGAAGTGGTCTCCTGAGGAGTCGAGCGTCGCTACCGTGCTAATCGATGCAACGTCGCTCCCCGCACCCGGTTCAGTCACAGCTAATCACAAAACAAAACAATCATACAGCTCAGGGACTCGTTTCTTGCAACATCACAACAAACGCTGATGACAACACCAACGCTACAGACGATGTGTGAACCTAATGCTCCGATCTTGTCTCCGGCCAGCACTGGCTTGGCGACGCGCTCTATTAGATCAGGGGAGCCCATCTTCAGGATCGGCGGCATCGAAATAAAATGAGTTGAGAGTCCTGCCACGAGCCCACCAGCGCCTGTTCGGCACAGTTCTTCCTGCACTGCCATCATCAAAAAGGGGCTATCAAACCCTAATTGCAGAAGCCCGAGGTCGCCAGCTCGCTTGTATAGCTCCCGTGGAAACTCGCGGGCTGCTTCCCACTCGTCCACGTGCGGAAGGAGTTCTGTGTCAACAAACTTGCGCACAGTGTCTCGCAACATCAGCTCGGTTTCTAGATCGTCGGCAGTGCGCGAATACTTCGCACACGAGCAGGATTGTCCTTTTACACTCCTTCGCCGTAAGCGACGCGGAGCGACCCGCAGGGCGCGCAACATATCTTCGGGCTGTTATACAACGACACTTTCAACGAGTGTGCAGAGTTGCAGCGTCCTGCAGCTCTGATTTGCCGCAACTAGTCGGGCACTGCAGCCAAAAATCTGGCTTAGGTTCCGTTTGCTTTTTCTCAATTGTGGTTACAAACATGAATCTCAATGTTTGCTTGCAGCGGGCGTGTTCCTCGCCAAGTCGATGTTCAATTTAATCGCGCGAGCTTCACCTACCTCCTGCCCACCGCATGGTGTTTTGCATCACACACACACACACAATCTTTACCCTTGGTTCCTCACCCACGTCGCATCATCCGGGTAATATCTTCGTGTGTCTCGTCGTTGCTACGAGGTCCGGGGATTGTCGTTGCCGTGACAAAACAATGAAAAAATGAAATTGCCAGGGGAGTGTGACAACGACGACCACTGCGTTGGCGACGGTTCGCGCGACGCCGACAGAGATGGTGTCTGCGACTAGTCTGACCCGCTACTCCTGACGATGCGGACAGTGATGGCGTCTGCGAGAACGTGGATGTTTGCTTAGATGACGCACGGAACGACGCTGACAGTGACGGGTACATTGATGATGTATGTTGCGACGCTCGCATGGGATGAGGTTCGTCGCTATTATACCACGAACGGAACGGAACGACGGCGGAAGTAACGACGCAAGTGTTTGAAAGATAGATGATGAAAGATACGTTCGCCGTTCGTTCGTCGTTCGTTCGTTCGTTCGTTCGTTTGTCGTCCGAAGAGTCGGCCGCTGCACTTTCTTTCTCAAACTTCGATTTTACGGTATTGCGATTATGCAACTGTATACACACTTAAAAAAAATCATTCACCCTAACATTCTCCGCGTATTGTATAACTATAACTTCTGTACAGTATGGAATAACTATGTAAGTATACGGTACTATTGTGATGGTATTGAAATATCGCACTTCTTGAAGACACTCTGTCGGAGTGAACGGAGTATGTAAGGCACCAAGCAGTGGACAAAGTGCCAACACACAACGAAGAACAACGACGACGACGACGACGAACGACGAACGACGACGACGAACGACGACGACGACGACGTTGCGAGCGGCGAGCAGTCAGCTGCTTGCTTGCTGCTGCAGCGGCATTCAAAGAAACTTTGAGACTTTGGAAACATTGACTTCGTCGTTTCACTATTTCTTAGTTTTGAAAATGACGAAATGTACAGTTGCATATTTACGGTTTAAATTCGAGGATGTAAACTAATAAACGCTGAGTGATAGTTGGACTTTAAAGTTAAATCTCATTGTACAATACTAAAAGTAAACTTTATCAAATCCTAATTTTCTACATTTCGAAATTTCTAAATAAAGCGTTCGTTGGCTTTTCGCTGGCTTTTCGTGATTCCATAAAGTCCCAAATGTAGATACAGACTCAGAGTATCTTTCTTCACTTTCAGCGCCTATATCTTCCTACTGCGTACCTATCCGCATACAGGATTTCCCGCTATTCCCCTCCGTATCCTACTCAATCAATACCAAATACTTGAATACCACAAGTACAACATACAAATACCCGGTACACAAACTTCCCCTATAGAATGATGTCTCTCAGAGGCTCCAACCACTACCGCTTCCACATCTGGGAAAACAATGTAATACTATATCCGGATATGTCATTGTCGCCTTTACTGCGTTACAGTCATGTATATCTACAAACGGGAATACCCACAAAAACGAATATCCCGTAACCGGATATACCATTTTGGCACTCCACAGCAGTGCGGTCGTACGTACCCACGCATAGGAATACTGGCTGCCGTGCCCGCCCCCACTCCACTCCGCCTTTCATTCATTCAGGATCGATCCACCGTTATATTCCCATAACCGGATATCCACACTCTCCGCAACAACAGTGAACCTATACATACCCACATACAGGAATATTCAGTTTCACTGCATTTGCGGCGGCGCCTCTGTGGCGGCATAGTGTCCTGAAACCGGATATGTATATATGTACAGTGAGTGGGTGTGAAGGGGAAGGAGGGAGTATCTACAACTGGGAATTCGCGATGATGATGCTCGTTCACCAACTCTCTCTGCGCTGGTGAGCTTTGTATCTACAACTACGACTTTTGAGGTTTTGTACTGCACTGTGCGCCTGAATACAGTGAAATCTCATTTGTAGATATACTATCGTTCGTCATCGTAAAGTGAAGTGAAGTGAAGTGAAGTGTGAAGTGAAGTGAAGTGAGTGAAGTGGTAGTGCAAGGTGGCCTTACGGGCGTCAGTACGGTGAGTGAGTGGGAGTGAGTGGGAGTGAGTGAGTGACTGTGGCTGTGGCTGTGACGCTGTGGCTGTGACGCTGTGATTGTTTGTTTGTTGTCAACGAACGAAGGAACGACGAACGAAGGAACGACGAACGACGAACGACGAACGACGATGGAAGGAAGGAACGAACGATGGAAGGAAAGAAGGAAGGAACGAACGATGGAAGGAAGGAAGGAAAGAAGGAAGGAAGGAAGGACGACGACGACGACGACGACGGAATGAAGGAACGAAGGAACAATGACGAAGGAAGGAAGGAAGGAAGGAATGATGGAAGGAAGGAAGGAAAGGGAAACGGCAACGACGACGGCAATGACAATAGCAATGGCAACGGCAATGGCAATGGCAGCTGCAATTGCAATGGGAAAACTTTGGTTGACTGTTCGTTGGCTGTTGGATGGTTGGATGGTTGGTTGACGGTTGTTGTTGCTATTGTTGTTGTTGTTGGCTACGAACAACGACGAACCGGCAATGCACTTACAACGCTGGCGTGGTATCCGACAACGACCAACCTCACCATCGACCTGAGCTATCCAACAACGACAGCAGCACTGCAAACACGCCCGTAACAACCAAACACAACAACTTGTTCTTACCGGTAGTCGTGACCGTACAGGCAACAGTAGACACCACGAACATACATCAGATCAAAGGAGGCAAAAAGGACAAAGGAGGCAATCTGAGGTCGGAGTGCCCAGATCAGATGCATTGCCGAAAGTGAGTTGGAAGGTCGTTTCAAGCAGGCAAGTAAAACAGGAACAATGACCGTCGTACACGCAAGAATTATGTGCCCTACGCTTGAGGGATCTAAAGTCAGCTTTCTGTCATACACTAGTGAATACATAAAGTCGCAACTCGGGCCTTTTATATCAGGAGTTGATTCACTCTATTTGAAAGGCTTATGACAAGCCGTAGTAAGTATCTATACTTGAGACCAAATAGTTCAAACTTTGATAAACGCATTGTTTCATTGCTGGTCTCGTTATGATTTATTTTCCACAATTTTCTGACTTTTCTGACATTTCACATCTCAATTTTCAATTTTCTCACGACTCCCGCCCGACTCACACGACTACCGAAATCACAACATACAGACAGACATACAGACATACACACGCGCATACACCCACGTGCATACACCCGTGCATACACACAAACACGCGGTTCAGCATATGTCCACCTTGTTGTTTGCTCGAGGGGTGGTGGGAAGGCACCCATGTGTGTCTGCGTCTCGTGGTGTTCTGCCAGTGTTGTTGTTTGTTTTTTTTATTCAAGCACACAAACAGAGGTCAAAGTACAATCACCACAACCACATCCCAAAAAGTAACACCAAACAAAAAAACTGCGATTTGTTGTTGTTTAGAGGATTTTGGTGCCCATACAGACCAGTGATACAGCCACAGACAGGTAGGTCGACAGACGGACAGAACAGACGACGGCGACGATGTTGCCCGTTAGTGGGACTGAGTTGATCCAGTGGATGTTACTTCTGCTGACTGTGTTAGTTGCCGGTGCACAGCCGCTCGATTTCGCACAAGCAACAACTCAAGCACAAAGCGACGACGAACAATGTGCCACATTTCTGAGGTTGAACTACCTGGTGGAGCCGCTGGGTAAGTACGTGTGTGGCAGCTCTCTTCTTCTTAATACTATTGATGATAGTAGTGGTGAAATTTGATGATGACGATGACAGAGATCGATAACAACGGTGGTGGTGATGATGCTGATCTCTGGCGATTGATTAATGTGTGCATCTCTCACGTGGTGCCGCTATTTATTTATTTACCTGTGCATATCCGCGATCTGAGGACTGTGGTGGTGAACTATCAAGAGCTGTTGAGGAGATCACCTTTGCTTCCATTTATTATACTTTCTGTCTGGCCTTAGGTG
>ENA-OWNT01004913-OWNT01004913.1-seawater-metagenome-genome-assembly--contig:-NODE-4913-length-11389-cov-19.851308_pt1 | contig 11389 bp, 13 predicted proteins | sample MGYA00238136_ERZ651165 | MGnify/ENA primary metagenome ERZ651165 (study PRJEB26861, sample SAMN08777766) | seawater metagenome | isolation source: coastal seawater | place: USA: Florida | collected... | reverse complement strand
GGGGGGGGGGGGGTGAATGTTTGTGGGACAGTCCGTAAACATTGAAGTTTGGTTTGAAGGCGTGAACCTTGTGAACGGGTAGGTTTCTCACAGAAGGCGTGGTTTCTGCCTCCGGCGTTGTGATGTCGATTTTGGCGGCTGCGTCGAGGTCTCTGCCTCCGTCGTCTGCTTGGCTCCGACGTCTGCACCATCAACACGCGCCCAACAGTCAAGACTGATGACTGATGGCATTGGTGCCGAAATTAATCTCTTCAGACACGCGATCAAACTTACCGGCCCGTTGGGGCACATTCGGAGGCAGTCGGTTTGCGTGAGCCGGTTCCTGTGTCACTGATGTCGTGCCGACAGCTTTAGGGAGCGAGTTTTCATCGGTCAACTCCGACGGCGACACAGGCACGTCCAATGCCGTCATAGCTTGCTTTGCCCCTTCCCAAATCTATATAAAGATGACGCATTTTCATCAATCGGGGCCGATGGTGGGACGGACCATGGAAGCAAAACAAATGACTCACACTCGCAAAACTCTCCAACACCGCAAGGCGACCAGATTTACTTTGCACAGGGGCGGCATCCCATTGGGTGGATGGGTGGCGTCTGTACAACAATCCAGCGTTCTCTGCTATTTCTCGACTGCGCTCTTGCAGCGTGCCTGGTAGTGGAGACAAGAGCGCAAAGAGGCGCACCCACAGAAGACCACGCGGGCAGTAATTAGTTCACCACACAAGCAGCAGCACAGCAAGCGCAGCGCACCCACCTTTGAGCATCAGAATTTTCATCATATCTTCCACACGGCCGTCCTCCCAGCAAGTCTTGAAATGCTTGATGGCATCGGCTGCATCCATGCCAACCAACTGAAGAATGCGCTGAGTTTTAGCGACGGCTGACCGGAGTAGTCGACTAAAAGCCGACGAGCCAATGCTGTTTCTCAGCAGCTTTTTTGACTCTGTGCCTCGTCCCACAAAGGGCAGCTTTAGAAGGACTGCTTGCAACATCACCGCGTCTAGCTGTAACTGCATAGCACCTGCTTTCCCGACGCGAGAGCACGCAAACACCTGCTCCAAATATTTGGAGTAAAATGATGCACCGAACCGATCGCAGAGGGCATCAAACAGCGGTTGCGACAGCAAGTCATGAAGGCCTTCCATTGTTGTCTGTGAGTGCGATGTGCAACAAAGCGCGGTCGCATCAATGCCAACACACGCGCCAAGAGTCACACGTGATGGTCCCTCCATGCTAAACTCACCAGCAATGACTGTTCAATGCAAGGAACGTAATCAGATGTTCCGCCGGGCTCCTGCAACAAAAAACACAGAATACCGCTGCTGATTTCCTTTGCGCGAGGGTCGGTGAGCGGAGTTGGCAAACAACCCTATCCAGCCTCATCCTGCCACTGACCTTGACAGCCATCCAGTTCTTGCGCTTCAACTTTGAAAAGGGACGATGGCATCGCGCAAACACGTGCTCCAGCAGCAAGCTCACGCAGGGCGCTAGAACCTGATCGTAAAACTGGTTTTCCTCATTTTCCAGGTCCACGCTCTCTGCTAACTCGTCGTCTAAAATTGTGATGGCATAGTCCGCGAGCCGCGAGGTCATTCGCGCGCAGTAATCTGCGGTGTTGAGTGTCAGCGCCACACGCCGAACTTGATCGACTTTGAGGCCATTGCGTGGACACTGCATGACAGCACACGCATAGTGTGTGAGAGATCACGTGCAGTTGCATGTTTCTTTTGTCTGTAGTCTTCGCCGTTGCAATCGACCCCCAATGCAAGATCACCGCATGTATGCAAAACAAGATCCACCGTTACCAAACCTTTGAGGGTACCCTGTCGCTCAACGCCGCCGCATATTTGGTGATGACGCTCTTGGCACTATCGAGGGCAACTAACAGCGGCCTGGACTGCGAAACCAAACTGTGCTGCTCCAAGTTGTCGCGCAGCATCAACATCACGGTGCCCGACTTCCACCGGTCTCCTGGTGCAATCTAAAATGAAACAATTTCTCACCGTCAGCCAGGAGTGTGGCGTTCATTTGTGCCTTGCTGGACAGAAATACCTCTTGTGGAGTCAATTCTTCTGCAATCAGCTCGTCCAACACTTCTAAAAGGTGGTCTCTCTGTGAAGCAATCACTACGTGCAAGTGTGGCTCGAAGACACCGCTTATGACCTTCTTGAAACCTGCGTGATGGACCGTCGTATCATCAACCTCGCTCCTAAGTGGAACTTTCCTCTTTGTTTTCGGTTTACCCGAACGACTGACCTCCGTCGTCTGGCCAACTTCGTGCCTGATCGAGTTCTCCAATTCTCGTTCAAACGCAAGCGACCTGCCGACGGCTTTCGTGAGTGCCTGCGCATCGTGCGGCGCTTGAAGCAACTGCTGAAGGCCATCTCGAGCAAACCTGCAACATGCATGAGCGATGCGGCGTTTTAATTGCCAGTTCGGTGGAGCGACATCATCAAACTGCCGGGCGTCGTATTCGTTCAACATGCGCCGCATGTGCAAAAACATTCGAGCCACACCACGAAGATCGTAGTTGTTCGGAGGAAACTTTTTCTGCAACGCACGCATCTGCAACGCAACAAACTTTTTATGCCCGTCATCCTGCGCTGCGATATCCACGATGCACCCGCAATCGCGCGCGAGGCGACCTGGTTGTGTTGTGCCCACTCCGACGCCAAGAACAGCTAACTTCAAGTTGCCGAACGTTTGATCCGTAGGTTCCAGCGGGTCCACTGTGTCCTCTTCCCGAATGACTTCAGTTGACTGAACAAACAGCCCATGTCCAGGGCGGCAAGTGAAGTATTCGTGGCCGTCAATGCAGCCGTCGAGACCATCTCCAGCAGTGCCGTCCAACTCAACCCCTACCCATGTACCAGGGCCAAGGACTGTGGGCCCAACGTATCGCACAATCCCCGCCAGCGGGCGTGGCGCCTCTTCGGGATCAGCATTGCCCGTCTCAACGACGACAGCAGTGCCAACAAGGGGAGGGGCAGGACCGGACGTTGCGCACCCCATCTCGCAACTACATTTCAGCGGAAAAACCAAACCATCTCGGTGCACTAAATCAAAGGAGAGGATTCCATTCAAAAGCGCGGAGGACTGCAATGTGGCGACTGGAAAATGGGTATGTGGGGTGCCAGTCGTCGTTACTCCCCGCTCGGGTGTTCGTCCCCATTGCCTCAACCCCGTCACCTCAAACTTTCTCCTGCGTTTAAGCGCCACCAACACTTCAGCCATCCCACGAGCGATCCACCAGTGACACCGTCACCCCTGTCCACTCGTTGGCGTTCCTCACCTGTTTGTGCGGCGACCCAACAACATCGAAGCCCAACGCCCAACAACGGATCTAATGGGCAACTTCACAACTTCATAACCGGACAACGAAGGAACGACTGACAAAGCGAAGGAACCTGCGAGGGGACAAAAGAGTGAAAGAACGAACGAACAGTCCATTGGAATCGTGGAACCAACCTTGAAAGTCAGTTTCACCGCAATAACTTCAACACACGGCTGCAGCACAGTAGTTACTTACACCAACCGCCAACAGCCGCAAACTCCAGCAACTAACGAACGAACGAATGGACAACGAAAAAGAACGAGACAACGAAACAACGAAGCAACGACACAACAACACAACAACACAACGACACAACGAACGACAAACGACGAACAACAAACAACAAACGACAAACGACAACCAACAACCGACGAGCAAACACTAAACAAAGAAGCAAAGTCAGCTGATTCAACAAACAGCGAAAGCTAACTAACCGTAGCCTGTACGAAACGCTAAATCGAACGTTCGTTTGTTCGACTTCGTTTGTTCGTTCGTTTGTTCGTTCGTTTGACTTACTTCGTGCGTGCGCTTACGCTCTGACTGACTGCTGACTTCGTCGGTGCGCTGGCGCGCTGGCAGGGAGGTTGGTTCGATTGTTGCGTTGGCAAGAAAGTTGGGTGGTGTGTGGGCGCCTTGGAAGGTCGGCTGCGATGTTGGCGAGCGACGTTTGCGTGGCGTCTGTGATGTATTGAGTATGCTTTTCGTGCTCGATTGACGTGTGGGACGTGGAGGGATGGAGGGTGGATGACGGAGATTGATCGTTAGAAGGTCGTTCGTTGAGCGTGATGCATTTACGAGACGTGGCGCATGACGCACGATACTGTTTTGGGAAAACTGGTTCGACAGCTGGGACGATTTTTGCCAACATTTTCGAAAATTTCGCTTGCGCCAGTAGTTGGCCTTCTCTTTCTTCTTGCCCCCTTCCTCTCCGCTTTCATCGTGGACAACTGTCGCAGACTCGTCACGGGTGCGTTGCTGATCCTGTACACAGCGGCATACATTGCGTCGTCTGGTTCGTCAACAATGCACCCGCACAGTCGCTGGGGTCCTCCACGTGGTCGGCCATTCATGCCAGGACCTTTCCCTGGCGCAAGGGGCGCACCCTTGCCTCACCCTTCATATCAGCAACAGGACTGGCACGCACAAGTGTCTGATGTGCAAGGTTTGAAGCCGTCACAAAAAGAGTGGGTGATATATGTCGGCGCATCTCCTCGTAGCAACACTAAAATCGTAGAGCTGCCAGTCCCTGGATTGCGCGTGTCTCCAACACCGGTGAATCCTCAGCAACCTAACTGGAAGGATAAATTTGAAGTCGACGTCCAAGGAACCACACTGACAGTGCGCCGACTGCGCGGTTTTAACTGGGGACAGCCGCTGGAACTGAGGGCATGGCAGGACCCAGCCGCCGTGAATGCGTTGCCCACTCCTGCGCCGGCTTTGGGAGGTGCACCACGATACGCAGACCCTGTCGCTTTCAGTAGGCCCGCTGCACGGCAAGAGCTTGTCATGATCGACTCACTGCACAGCAACACCGAGATGCTACAACCCGGGTTGTTTGGACTGCGACAACAGTGGGCGCAGGAGCCAAACGGATTCGTTCGGGAAATTCATGTGCACGTCAGTGGAGACATCACACACACGCTGCGCACCGCTTGTGACACCTCGCGTCGTTTTACGTCTGACGTTGCTCCGCAACATGACTATCCAGGCACCGGACACGACAGAGAAGGAACTCCCGGTTCTGATCGCTCTGCACGGGCGAACCGGAAACGGCAGAGGTGCTGTGAACATGATCCTGAAGCACCACCCGGACATTGCTGCGAAGTTCATTGTCGTGGGCCTAACTGGATACCGAAACTGCTGGAATGTTTGTGGCGAGGACTCCAAAGTAAGTACGCGCGTGGGCCGTTGTTAAAAAATAGTGGTTCAACTATTTGGACACTTTTTACCAATGCTGTTGCTCTGCGTAGGCCCCTGACGTTGAGTTCGTAGAGGCTGTCGTCGAACATATTTGTCAGTTCAGCAATGTCGCAAATAAGGTCGTAATTCTGGGAAGTTCGAATGGGTCAGGACTTCTCAACAATTTGCTCATTCGATCTCGAGACACCCGTATTGTAGCCGGCATCTCAGAGGTGTCACAGTTGCATACACATCAATACCACGACGGCACGTTTTGGACACAAGGACCCGATGGACGGTGAGTGTACAGTCCAATTGCAGGCTCGTCCGTGGTGACAACACGATTGATCTTCCATTGTCTGATTGGCGTGCCACAGCTACAATATCAAAGCACAGTTGCCACTGCAAAAAAGGTGAATGAAGCTATCATTGCGCATTGATGGCTGCGCTTTTCAAGGCCTGTGACCTTTTGCGATTGCTCTACAGGAGATTGCTCTTGATGTCTGGTGCCCAGGACCCTATTATTCCGTACGGTGGTGGTCAGTTGCTTCAGCATTTTCACTTTGCCCGGCGGCATCATTCCCAAACCGCAGCGGCGGGAACCAAGTTCACCTGGCGACGGTCTGCTTCTCCGTTGTGTAGGTCCATCTAGGATACCCAATCCTGACGGTGGGGTGATAGAATTCCTTCCCGCGAAAGAATGCGCTTCTATGTTCGTTTGCCTTTGTGCCGTTATGCCGTACCTGTTTCGGCAATCTCATCAGTCATTTGCGAACATGTATATATTTGCAGATGGATTCAAGCGATGGGAATGCCCAATGATGCAGTACCTCCAGCAGAGAAATTGGTCTCAGTACCCCGAGAATTGGAGCGGTTTGGACCAATCGCGGAAACGTCGTACAATGAAGGTGCCGTGCGGCACGTGCGATTCGAAAACATGAAGCACGGCCTCGCTCACCCGCATAAAGACCACATCATGTGGGACTTTCTGCAGTTCTTGCTCGCTCCGACGCGGCCAGAACCGAACTCGGCGCCGAAGGAAGAGCTGTGAGGAGCATTCAAACCACCCCAAACGGAGGCTTGAGAAAGCAAATAGGAACATGCAACGTCTCAAAGCATGAGTAATTAAATGAGGAAGCAGACATAGCCTGGCAAAACAACTTTGCATTACAAGAAATTGTGTGTTGCGGCCGGACGTCAGTCATAATAAAACGATGTCGCCGTGGTGCACTTTTATGGACCATAATCCTTAGACCTGTGTTGATGGAGTGAACTGGAACGAGCAGACACACATGGCGCGGATGCGCACCACCCACCGCACAGATCTAAGCCCAGAGTCCCGGTAATGCCAGTGTTTGACTGAAAGGAAACCGCTTCGCCCGGACCCGATTATTTCATCCTCGAGACCCGAAAAGTGTCCATTGCTGAGTCCGCTTGGAGAATTGACTGCAGGGAAACCACTCAGCCCGGAGCCGATGGATTCATCCTCTGGACCCGAAAAGTGTCCATTCTAATTTTAAGTCCCATTTTGGCAAACCCCGAACATTTAGCATCCAGGCTAGATGAAAAATCGTCTAGAGGGTACATACATGAATGTTTCCTTCAAGTAATAAGTGTTGACAATGCTATGTATGCCATAGAGACAAGCTGATCAATTACCAGCCCGAGGCGGATCAACCAACCCTTCGTCCACTTGTATTATTTAATACTGCACGGATCAGTACTGTCAGTACGACGACTCCGTACAGCCGTTCACAACTTTTCTGCAATGATACGCCACGCTCATTCTCTCCTTTCCTCTCTCGCTCCGAGCACTGTCACCCTCCGCACGACACGGTGGCTACAGTGGCGACGCGGGAGTGAGTGGCCACACAGCTCACACCCCGCCGTCGTTGACCTGTGGACTGCGTCGTCGTCGTCGTCGTCGTCGGTGACTGACTGACTGACTGACTGACTGACTGACTGACTGACTGGATGACTGAATGATTTGTGGGAGTTGACAGTGAAGAAGGCAGGGAGAGCGAGCTTGGTGGCGGTGACCGCGCTTCGTCCGCCCTGCGTCGGTCGGCCGGTCGTTCGTTCGTTCTGTTCGTTCGTTCGTTCGTTCGTTCGTTCGTTCGTTCGTTCGTTCGTTCGTTCGTTCGTTCGTTCGTTCGTTCGTTCGTTCATTCGCTTTGTTTTTGGCCATGCGGTCGTCGATGTCTAGTTGCCCGTCGTTCGTTGCAGTGTTGGAGGAAGAGATGATGCTGCTTGTGTGTGTGTGTGCGTGTGTGTGTGTGTGTGTGTGTCTCTGTCTGTCTCTCTCTCTCTGTGCGTGTGTGTCGTGGCGCAGTGGCGCGCAGTGGAGTTGGGTCTGTGGTGGTGAAGTGGCACACCTCAGAAATGCGGTGGACGCTTGCCCTTCCGGGTGCAGTCCTGCACGGCGGATTTGCACGTGCGAAGGTAGTGGCGTCGGCGGACATGATACCCAAAGTTGCGAGTCGTTGGTTGAGGTACTGCAGTGGCTCTGGCGGTGTAACACTGGCGCGAGTCACTGGCAAGAAAGCCAGTGGCGAGAGGTGGTCGACGTCGACACATCAACGCTCTTCTCCGACGTAGACTCTGGTCGAGTTTTTCTTTCGCGTACTTAGGACTTCCGAAAAACAATTGGCCGCGTTGGCACAGCTGGAACATCCCCACTCATGTGCTGAGACCACACCCTGTGGTCTACACAGCCCTTCGCAATGGCCAGCAACCTGTTATGGTCGGAGCAAACAGTGTCGTCACTCGTCGACCCGGCGTATTGGTCGGCATGCTGTCCCAACTTGACTTGCACTGAGCCCGACTCTGCTCCACAGCTCCAGCAACAGTTTGGCGCCAACGATGACATCTCCGCAAACCTGGAGCTCCCTGCAGCAAAAGACCTTCGCGATCAGCTGTTGCATCGAGGATACTTCAAGCTGCACCCACAAGAACACGCTGAGCTTCGCGTTGGGGAAAGGTGCGTTTTTGTGTGCGCCGAACCAATTTGTTTACAGACGTTAGTTGAAACTTGTTGCGTCATCAAAACTGACTGCTGCGCGTCGTGTGTAGCGGCTTTTTACAGGACCTCGTCGCACGTCTTGCGGATGGTGTGGAACAATTGATGGCTTTAGGCCACCCGGCATCAGCAATCTCAATGTTTAACGAAGCTTGGTTGCTGGCAGCATCCATCGGCCCTCTTGTGCGGCATATCACGGGAAATGTCCCGCTTGGTGACTGGTTTACTTTCCATGTTCTCAACAAGGAAAACGATAGCAATGCTGACGCATCGCGACAAGGCTCGGGCCGGTTGCGGTCCGGATGGGGCCCCCACCGTGACCGTCCAGGCGGATGTGATCCTCTGGACCCGGCTCGCGCCCCTGGATTTCGACCGGACGGCACACCCATGTATGCCACGGTTTGGATTGCACTGACAGACGCGACACCAGAAAACTCTTGCTTGTACATGCTACCGGCGTGCGATGACCCAGGGTGCGTGGTCCATGGCGATGCGGCTTGCACATTCGCTCAACCGTGAAATGAAACGTTGCACTCGAATGATGTTGTATGTTCAGGTATTACAAAGAAGGGGACAACATCGATGAAAAGGTTTTTCGAGATCCCGCGACGTGGCAAAGCATCACTGCTAATCCAGTAAAAGCAGGTGCGTAGTTTGTGCTGGGCCAACTTCAAGAGTGTTGCGTTAACGTGCAGCTACACCTGGGGCTTTCAGGTGGCCTCCTATGCTTTTCCCACAGAACTCTCCACTGGGGATCTAAAGCCGTAAGGGGCAGCCCCGCACGGATCGCCATGTCATTCGCATTCGCTGACCCCGCATTCGAAGAACCGTTTTTCGACCCTGCGCTGTATCTTCCTCTGCCTCCTGTGCGGTTGAGAGCTGCACTGCAGGTGAGTGATCCTTCACCGAGGACAACGAATATATTTGTTGGACCGACAGGGACCCACTGCGATCTGCTAATTTACCGATGCGTGGCAGGCTGGGCAGGCGATTATGTACTCGAATCAAATGCCGCTGTCGAAGGCTGCCCTGGCTTTGAATTCGCGCATTTTTAACAAGTACTCCACAATGTTTCTCGAGAAGTATGCACAAAAGATCTCAAGCAAAGCTCAGTGGGAACGGTTTTTGATGAAAATTGGCGCCGTGGACAACAACGGCGAGCGCAAGATCGATCAACCCAAGGTTCCCGCACTTTTACCGCAGAATGACGTTGCCAATAGCGAAAAGCGGGCACACGACGTGGCGATTGCAGACGTTCCGTCACAGCCAGGGGACATTGTGCAAACACCAATGTTTGACCGCAACAGTGACAGCAGCTGGTAGTGTCTGCTAAACTGCACTCTCGTAATTTATTGATATGCAATTTGAATCGACACCTCAGCCTTGGTGACGAACCAATGCATATTTGCCGCATTCGTCTGATCAACCTCTCCCGATCCCCATTTGACAGTGATGATCTGCACAACGGAGTGGGTTCAAAGAATGTACATCGCAACTTTATTTATGAGAACGAGGGAGGTGGCAACTGAGGTTCATGAGTTGCGATCGCAACGAAACCATGCGCGTCTCCATCAACAGGTTTAGCCTCAACTGGTTCTGCAACGGCGACTGGAACGGCAACTGCGACTCCTACCGGAACCGCTACTGGGACGTCGACAGGGGTGGCGATTGCCGGGGCGGCATGGGTGGGTGGTGCTCCATGTTGAACAGGTCGTGCAGCATATTGCGCACCTTGTTGTTCGTGTTGGTCGGCCTGTGGGGCGTGGTGCGAAGCTTGTGACGCAGATTGTGACACCTGCTTGTCTGTGGCACGTTTACGAAAGACGACCGCGCATATGATAATCACCAAAATGAGCACCGCTGCTCCTCCAAATGCAAGGCCCATTTGCCACGGAGTTTCGAAGAACGACTGCGATGAACAATCCCCTCCATCGTAATTGAATTCGATACAATTCAAATCAACGGCACCGGACGTCCCATCGTCACAGAATCCGTCCCCAATTTGTTCACTGCAAGTGGTGCACGCCGCGCCAACGCAATCTTGGGCAACGGAAGCGTCCACCGTGTTTGGCGATCCCGACCCAGAATCAGATCCAGAACCGGAGTCTGAGACGCAATCACCACCGTCATAATTGTAGACATCACAGTTCAAGTCAATCCAGCTGTCATCACAGTAACCGTCACCGACCCAACTGAGGTATGAGCAGCTGATGGAAGTCGCTTGGCAGTCGTAACACGGGCAGTCTCCGTCGTCGAAATTATATGCGGCACAGCTCAAGTCGAGGGTGTACGTGGTGCCATCGTCACAGAACCCGTCGCCGAGCCAGCTGAGGATGTCTGCGCAATCGAAGAGAGCAGCTTGGCAATCTAAGCACCCATCGCAATCGCCCCCGTCGTAGCTGTACTCCGCGCAATTCAAATCCAGTCCATATGTGTCCGGTTCGTCGCAAAATCCGTCACCTACCCAGCTAAGATACGTACAGTCCATGGAGGTCCCATCACACTCATAGCACGGGCAATCACCACCATCGTAGCTGAATTCAGCGCAGTTCAAATCGAGCCCGTAAGCGTCTGTTTCGTCGCACAACCCGTCTCCGATCCAGCTGAGGTAGGTGCAGTCGAAAGTGAGTCCGACGCAGTCGACGCACGAACTCATTGCGCACCTCCAGCACCTCAGCGGCCGCAAACAGTATTCAGTTTGTTTTGTTGCGACCCACTAGGAGATCTCGCTCACACAGGTACCATCCTTAAGAGCGATGAGCAACCTTGCTGCGAAACAAAATTGCTCGCATAACTGGTTCAGGTTCACTTCTTCTCCTTTAAAGTTCAAACGAACGGCTTGACGTCCAAGATTGGCGGCTGCGTGCTCTCTTTCTGGTTGCCTTCTTGTAAATACAGTAGCTATGTTTTCACGCCGACATACGCTTCTGCCCCTCTTGATGTCGGCGTCGGCCACTGCTGCTTGCCGTGGCAACGTGCCTACTCTACGACAAGTGATGGGTCCGCCACGCTCCACCGCCGCTTCCCTGACAGCAAACAAGCAACGGTGAACACGAAAGGAGGAAGGAAGGAAGGAAGGAAGGAAGGAAGGAAGGAAGGAAGGAAGGAAGGAAGGAAGGAAGGAAGGAAGGAAGGAA
>ENA-OWNT01004911-OWNT01004911.1-seawater-metagenome-genome-assembly--contig:-NODE-4911-length-11390-cov-4.783877_pt1 | contig 11390 bp, 9 predicted proteins | sample MGYA00238136_ERZ651165 | MGnify/ENA primary metagenome ERZ651165 (study PRJEB26861, sample SAMN08777766) | seawater metagenome | isolation source: coastal seawater | place: USA: Florida | collected... | reverse complement strand
AGTGAGTGAGTGCGTGAATGAGTGCGTGCGTGCGTTGCGCACACGACGATGCGTCATGCCACACTGCGTGATGACGGTACGGCAGTGTGTGTGTACAGCGCGCAGCACGCCATGGCACAAAAGCAAGCGTTGGAACGGCTGAGTTCGCTGGTTGTGTGGTCGCCCGCCGCTCGGGCAGCCAGCCGGTCAGTCAGTCAGCACTGTGTGTGACTGTGTGCACCGTGCGGTCGCGCTCGCCGCAGTGACGCGTGACGTAGTGCTGAGCCTTGAGAGGTGAAACCCACTTGCGACTTACTACTCAGTTACTTGCTGCCCACTTGCTGCCCTCTGCTGCTGGCCGGTGGGCGTCATCTTGTGCTGCTGGTTGTTGCTGTCGTTGTTGCTTGATGCTCGCGCTGCTGCTGTCGTTGTTGTTGCTCTCCACGTCATTGCTGTGCTGCGAAATATATACGTTGCGGGTGTACATGTGTGAAAGAAAGGAAGAGCTGGGAGCTTAGACACGCAGTTTGCAAGAGTCTGCAGTGTACTCAATTTTTAATCGATGCCAATCGGCGGGAAGCCGTCGACCGACACCGGGCGACATTGTGGAGTTTTGATCAGGGCAAAGTGTCGTCAGTAGTTTTTTCCGCAAGAGTCTGTTTGAAAATAAAAGGTTTGTTTCGGAGGGGTAGCACGGTTCAGACCTCCCGCCCGGTTCGGCCAGTTTCAAGATGAAAACGTAACAAGTCATAAATGTTATCCCCGGCGGTCGTCGAGGCGATTGAACGTGGCGATGCAGCCGCTCTCGAAACCTTGGTGCTTGAAGAACCGGCGGTAGTATTGAGCAAAGACAAACGAGGTAAAACTGCCCTGTACTATGCTGCTCGTGTTTTGGGGCAGTCCGGATGTGACTGCGTGTCATTATTGATTCAAAACCGCGCTGACGTAAACGCTCGGGCTCGCAATGGCAAAACAGCATTATCGATTGCCAGTGAGACCGGAAATTTGTTAGTATTTGATCTTTTGCTCGAGGCAGGAGCATCGTTCAACATTCAAGACCGCGACGGGATGTCGCCAATTCATGGCGCTGCTACGTATGGTCGCTTGGCGGTCGTTAGGAAACTTCTGGAGCGGGGCTCAAAAATCAACACCACATCGACTGCACTATGGACACCTCTTCACTTTGCGGCGAAAAACAACCACTTTGACATTGTGCGTTTGCTCGTGAAGTTTGACGCAGATGTTGGAGCCAAAACAGAAGATAAGGAAACCGCACTGACGATAGCACATCAAGTCGGCAGCCGCTCCATTGTGGAGTTTCTACTACCGAAGGTCGAGGGCGAACTGAACTTTTACGGGAGTAAAACGGTCGTCCAATCGTTGGACAACGTGATGCTTCAAAACACCCCCGACAATGTCATGGCAAAACTCAACATTCTTGGTCATATGCACGGAAGTGCGGTACCGGAGAATCCAACATATAGTGTTGCGAGAAAGAGACCAATTGAGGATCTGTCACCCGTTGAGCTCGCTGGTTTGTTGATGATGCGCCAACTACCGTACTTCAGTCGACCGTTTTTGGAGGAGCGCGTATCAGGATTAGGTTTAGTCAATATGAAACCAGAATTTTACGCCAAACTATTCGGTCGAGTACAAAATGCGTTCTGCCGTACGCAGGGCAAATCTATCAGTGAGGAAGAATACCACACGGTGTTGTGGCGAAAGTTGCAACATTTTATATCTGATCTTCGAAGCAGCAAGGGCGTTGACGACGAAACTCTACAACGCGGAGTGGCAGCACAATCAATTAGTGAAATGGAAAATTTCGAAGACGCGTTTCGCGCGATCGACTTTGATGGATCAGGCAGTTTGTCCGTGGACGAGCTGGTCCCCGTTCTTGACACGTTCGGTCGTTCCAATCAGCAAATGTCAGTCGCAGAAACTCTAAAGGCCTTCCACGAGGCAGACAAAGACGGCAGTCGTTCGCTGAGCCTTGAAGAGTTTAAAACGTTGTATAACAACTTGGCCAGCGAGTCACCCAGGTCGAATGCGTCCGGCCAGGATTCCAACGGTAGCAAGGCGAACAAACAGCAACAAGGCGATCGGCTGCCATCGATTGATAACTCGAAACCACCCCGACGACGCCAAGTGGTCGTTCGGCCATCGAAGGTGAAGAAGAAAGCAAAGAAGACGCCGATGTTGTTGCGCAGGCGCAAGAAACAAGCAAATTGAAAAGCGTCGGCTTTTTCAGCGGCAAAGCCGACATCACAAACTCTTAAACGCTGCATCCGGTTAGTTAGTTAGAAAATTTGAGCTTTTTGATGATATCAACTTTATTTCAAATCAAAATTGACATGAGTTCGGAATTCAGCTCCGGGCTGCGCTGCAGCATGGTCGTCATCGCACCAAATGATTGAATAAACGACGATTTCGTGAGAGTATAGCACTGAACCGTTTGTGACAAAGCTATCGCCGACATTTGACTGGGTCTGAACAGTACGCAAGAACACGTAAAAAGTGCCGCCCTGTCAACTCAACAAGCATATCACGGACACACCTGCTTGTGATGAGCGCGTGCTCGGCAAATGCATTTCCTGGTGACACCTGGCACAGCTCGACCTATGCAACACAAAGCAGGTCAAGACGACGCAAATGTGGTCGAGCGATAGTTGACAGTGTAAGTGGTAGAATACCTGACGGCCGACGCGGTTCCGCTGAGAAAGTGAAACAACACCTTCGCTGATGATAAATATCTTTTGGTGTTCGGCGCCTTGTTGAATCAGAACATCGTCTTTTCTGAATGTTTCCACCTCGAGAGCATCGGCAAGCAATGCCTTTTCTGCTGCAGTGAGAGGCGAAAATATCTACACAAGGTGCAATGAAAGTTACGCAGGCATTTCGCAAAGCACGGACGACATAGCACGGACCTTTATCTTGTTGATCAACGCCTGGCGACGACGAGACCTCTCTTGTAGAAATCCAAATGATAGCGTTTTGAATGCTGTTCGAGACAGCCGCCAGAATTTAGCCTGCAACAGAATTCAAAGTTTGTCAAGTTTCAATGTTGCTGCGTCGAGAAGAAACTGCAACCACAAACGGACTTTTGGCGAGGTAACCAGGACAGATGCCTCTCGTCTTCCGGCATACAACAGAGCCAATTCCCCAAATGTATCACCGCGACTGTAGTTTGCCAGAACTTTTTTGGCACGTTTTTGCTTGCCCTTTTCCTTTGCTTTTTTTCGTCGAATTTCTTCCCTCAACTCAGCTTCGGCGTCCTTTTTCTTGTTCACTCCCACGTCGTCTTCCAAGCCCATTGCCTTCAAGTTCGCTTTCCGCAACCTTTCGCGTTCTTGGGCCTCCTTTTCCTGTGGTGACAGCTCTTCCTCGGCACCAGTTTTGACCACCTGCATCACAAACACTTCAACATCACCGTTCTCGATGATGTAGAAGTAGTCTTGTTCTGGGCCGCCCTCGCCCATCTTGCACACCATGTCATGCTTTCGACTGTGGACTTCCTCCAAATTGCGACATACTTGTAACCATTCCCACGTCTCCATGGAGGCAAATAATGCATGTTTTTCTAATATTGGGAATAGATGCCCAAACTGAGCAAGGATCTCCGCATCAGTTGCGAGTTCGTCGTCGTCGTCGTCGTCGCCGCCGTCGTCGCCGTTGCCTTCTGTGTTTGCCCCACCATTGGCGGGCGGGGCGACTGCAGCCGGGTCACCTTCCTTCTGTTCACTCTGCGCGTCGGAAGTGCTTTCAACGGGCACAGTCTCGATGACGGTTTCCTCACCAACTTTCTGTGATTTTGCTTTAGTGTGCTTTTGTCCAAACACGTGTTCGAAATTGCGGCGAACTTGTTCGTCGACCAATTTGTCCATTGTCTTCGAATTGCCTTCGCTGATATGCACACGAAGCGATTGGTCATGATTGCCCAAGGATATTGCCTCAGTTTCGAAGGCGCCCGAATTTGCCGATCTTTTGACAGTACCGTCGTCGTACTCTTGTTCGGCCCCATCTCCGCATTCTCCTTCTCCAAACAGCTGAAACGTCTCGTGGATTTTTATTTCTCCTTCCTCGAGTGCTGACGCTTCGTCAGGAAAGTCGTTCTTCAAAGTTTTGACAATGAAGCGGACGACGTTGTTCGGCTTGTACATAAGCATTTGCTCTGTAATATGGCCGAATACATCTTTGACATTTTTCTTCTCCAGAAACTGATAGAGCTCTTCGGCGATTGCTTCGGTTGTTGTCATCGTCCTCCAGAGCAGGTGCCACACTAGCTAACTTCACGCCAACATCATTTGCAAACAAATTGCCTTCCCTCGGAAGCCCATGCAAATAATACTAAATAGTTTTCTGGTGTTCACAAACAGCTGTTCAGGATTATGCAGTCGAGAGTTGCTCCTCCAAACTGCAATTCCAGTCATTTAGTCTGCGCTTGGCCTTGCAGTTTATTGCAGATACCTCCAGCCGACGGCAACGGCTGCAGGCTCTGACGACGGCGACGCATGGGCACAAGTTCAAGAACATACATCGCAGCAGCGAGAAGCAACGCCACGAAACAGGCGACAGGAAACTCTTAGCAAGGTCGTCGTGGCAAAACGGATCCAAAGGAATCTTGTGAAGTTACGCAACTGCCCTGGCACTCGATAATAGATCAGCGGCGAAGCGACGAAACGACAAACGACAACCAAAGCGACAAGCAAGCGACGAACAACGAACGAACGGCAAAAAAAAACGACGAACGACGAGCGACAGAAAGAAGAGAGCAACGGAGCAACGGAGCGACTCGGAAGTAACACCTGAAATCACTCATTTACTAGGACATTTCCGCTACCGCACTGTTATCATAGGGCGACTTCGTGATAACTGAGTGACTGCGGTTGGCTGACAGGCAGTTGACTGACTGACTGACTGCGGCGGCTGATTGATGGGGCGGGATAGGGTGAGTGGGCTGGGCAGGTGAGTGAGTGAGTGAGTGCGAAGTGTGCACTGTGAGCTGTCAGTGAGCTGCGAGTAAGTGACGTTTCTGCGGAGTGGGGAGTGTTGGTGTGTTGGTAGCAAGCAGGCTGCGGATTGACGGACTGACGGACTAACTGACTGACTGACTGACTGATGTGAATCACAACGTCACTCACCACCTACCTCCACAGCACGCACAGCACCACAGACCACAGCACCACGGACGGTACCACGGCACCGCGGCACCGCGACACCACGAAGGACGGCGAGGAGGCGAGGAACAACGGCTTCGACGTTCGACGGACGGTGTTTCGTCGTGTTGTTTGTTGCTGTGTCACTCTCTTCTCTTTCGTACTTTCGTACTACTTTCGTGCGTTCGTGCGTTCGTGCCGTTCGTTCACTCGCTCGCTTCGTACAACGTTGACGACGCAGCGGGTGGAGAAGTCAACTGGCTCGTACTCGAACGAAAGCGTAGGAACGAACACCGAGAAAATGGCAATGGTGCCAGTTCAGATGTGGGTGGGACGGAGGAAGTGGAAGTCAGCCACTAACGTCCAATGGAACGGGCAAAGCAACAACGACACAGTGACGCCACGACGCGGTGATGTGGCGGCAGTAGGAGTTTTCAGTGGTGTGGCTGACTTTCACCGTCAAGTTTTTTACGGTGTTTTTTACAAGCCCTCCTCAGCATGATGTGTGGAAACACATACAGAAGGACGATTGCCAGTTGACGAGCCAATATGAGATCTGCAGACGGAGTCGCAGGCGGCGGCAAGAAAGCGTCGGCACCTTACACCAACAGCAGGTACCACAAAACTTCTAGAACTATCCTTTCAGGATGCGACGACCAAATGAGAACGTTCAAGCAACCGGAAGAGTATGGCCGAAACAACCTCGACTTTCTGAATTCAATTTTCGCGGATAAGTCGAAGCATGTCAAGCCAACGCATGCCGAGCTCCGGACAATGGCAATAAATGAAAAGAAGATCAATATGCGAGTGAAAGAAGAACGTCAGCAACAGAAACAAGAACGAGCGCGCAAGACTGCCCTTCTTAGAGCGCAGCAAAATGTTCTGCAAGCTCAACTTGAGATTGATGACTACAAGAGGCAGTATAGAAATCATGAGGTGTTCGTGTTTAAACCCTCTGCCCTAGACGAGTGTCATGACCATGTGAAAGTAATGGAGAAACTGTGGAGAGACGACGTAATGCAGCAGATGCAGCTTCATCGGAAAACTCCATCGACGTTCCACAGACTGCAAACCAGAGGGGCAGAAGGCCTCAACATGACAATGGCAATTCCAGGGATGCAACGTGTGCAAAGCTCCAGCTCCAGTGTGGAGAGCGCCCAACTAGTCGTGTGTATTGCCCAAGTTATCAGCAAAGAGCGTGACATTTCAGAGGTGATGGAAACGGTCCAGAACTTGTTATCAGAAGGTGCGGATGTCAACTGCAGCGCAGAATCTGACAACAGTGGAGCCAAAGAGGGCTCACTCCAGGCTGCTATCCAAGATGGCCACACACCATTGATGCTCGCTTCCACACTGGATGACACTGCACTCTGCCGTGTATTGATCGAAAAGAAAGCTGACATTGCACAAGTCTCCGCGGAGGATGGGCGAACCGCACTCACCGTCGCAATTCTCAATCGCAAGTTCTCGACGTTGAAAATGTTGATCGAGGAAGCTGCAAGGCAGGACATCGTGGACTCTGTCGTCAACCCCAGTTCCAGTCAGAACGTTTCCATGCTTCCTCTGGAGCTGGCCATCAACCTGAATGAGGTAGAAATGGTACGGATCCTCGTAGCAAACGGGGCAGACATGGCAACCAGAGGTTCAACACATCTGCTCAAAGCAATATGTCTGGGATCTTACGAAATTTCGGAAATTCTCCTGCAGGCAGGCTGCCCGTTGATGGCTGACGTTGACGCATGCCACATGGATGAAGTTAGCATTGCAGCCCTGAGTGGTCGTTTCGACATTCTTCGATTACTTTTTGAGCACTATCCAGATTTGTGCGTTGAAAAGGAAGAGCACCTCAATGAGGAGCGTCGAGCGTCTGCGACATCGCTGCCAACCAAGGAAACCAGTATCTTCTCGCCACATCCAATCGTTCGTCAAGTGTTTGCCTTCGAAATCGAAGACGCTCTTTTCTACGCTGGTGCCGTCAATCGCATCGTCCACAAACACCGTATGGACATTTCTACAATGCCGCCACCTGGCATGACCGCAGAAGAGCAAGCAATGCTTGACAAGGAGCCTTTGCACGAAGAGTCGAAATCGATGAAGAAGAAAAATCCTTCAATGCTACGCAAGCCATCGATGGGAGGAGTGAGTGCTGCAGACCATCATGATATGGCAAAAGAACGCAGCGCTTACAGTTCATTTGTGGAGCACGAACTGCGAGTAGAAGACATTTTTGCTCACTGGGTAACACAACAGACTTACTCAGGCGGACGGTGTATTCGAAGACAGACAAATTTGGACAGTGATGACGAAGACGATGAGGCCGCTACCACCGTTGACGCCGCATCTCTCGATGCTGAGATGACTGATGGACGCCATCCCAAGTCGTCGCTATCTATTGATCCTCCTACCACTCCGCGCAGTAACGCGGGCTTGACTACTGAAAGCAGAACGTCCAGTGCAGGCTCGCAGAGTCACAACGATAATCAAATTCTGCCACATCAACCGTCCGGCGAGCAGGAACACTTCCTCCTTCAACGTTACGACAAGTATTTCGACGATGTGGTCCGACTGCTTTTGTTTCAGCTGCGACTGCAATGTCACAACCATGATATGGAAGAGAACTTTCACGCGCATGTGTCCAAAACGAAAGAGCTCAATCGACGTGCATCTATTGAGCCCGACAGGCTGTCGAAAGGTGGCAAAAAGGAGCAGTGGTCGACGACTGATGTGAAGCCTGAACCTTTCGGGAAGTGGTATCGCACACATTTCATGTTGTTCTCAAAATTAGTTCAGCGATTTGGTCGCCCTGTCCTCGTTGCTTTCAAACAGCACACTGTTTCACAAATCGTGCGCGCCATTGGCTCGAGATACGTCCGCAACGCTCCTCGAGACGACGACGGCGATGGCGAAGTGGATGAACCTGACGAGGTGGACGTAGCTGGTGCGGCTGCAGCGGCGAAAGCTGCTGCTTTGAGCAAGCATCACGACCACGAAACTCAAGAACGGCTGATGTTCGCGATCAGTCGAGATGACCCTGTCGAGGTTTGTGCCCGACCATTGCAGCTCTTTGCCACGCTCTCCGTACTTACCCGCACCTTGCGTACAGGCGATGATCCAAATTCTTGGATTCCATGCTGCTGCTACTTTGACTATTGGAACAGTTTTCAGTCGGTCTCAATACTTCAACGCCGCTGCTGACGAAACAACTCAAGCTCTGATTAAAAGCTACGGCCCAACAAGCATGCTTCTTTACGCTGTTTACCGTCGTGCGCCGCGCGTTGTCGAAGCGCTGCTGCTATTGAAAGCCGATGCCAACGCCAGCGACAAGTATGGTGTCACTCCCTTGATGTTGGCTGCTCATCAAGCTGACGCCACAGGGACTCGCATCGTGCGGGACATTCTCCGCCATGCCGCTGGGTATGTTTTGCGACACTTGGCCCCTTTGTTCCGCTGGTGTGTTATCGTGTTCTCTTCCAACATAGGTCGGTGGATCCATTCCTTGTGACATCACCAGATATTGTCAGCGGTGGTGTGAATGTGTTCTACATCGCGGCGCAGCGAGGGCGACTTGAAACCCTGCAGATTCTCGTTGAGTTGACGCGCGAACAAATTCTACGTGAGAGGATCAAGCAAATGCAGTCGTCTCCCAGACGAACGAGTTTCTTCACTGCACAGCAAGCGCAGGACCCTGTCCGCACGAACCTGAACGTACAGACGCTGGACAATTCAACGCCGTTACTTGTCGCTGTGTACTTCGGCTTTCTCGACGTAATCCAGGTAAGCAGTGTTACAGAAGGACGATACTGTGCGCACCCGCTCGAGGTAACATAGCTTCTGTTGTGTTGCCCATTTTTCAGTATCTGTTTGCACAAGGTGCCTCGTTGAATGCGCACGCGGATGCAAGTGATGACTCAGAGTCAGATGAAGAGAGCAGTGAGCAAAATTCCAAGCAGAAAGAATCACGGCCAAGACACAGCAGCCACGAGCATTCACTGGTGCTATTCAATGCGCTTGAAGCCGAAAAGGCGCCACCACAAGATATTGCTGTGCGACGAAAGCACTCGGAGGTCATCAAGGTTCTACTCAAGGCGGGGGCTTCTTTGGACACCACGTACGGAGACGCGCGCTTGTTGTGCGGACAACCAGTATCATTGTTAATGATGGCAGTATTTCATGGCGACCTGGATTCCATCAAAAGTTTTATCGATCTCGGTGCGGACATTTCATGGACACCGCGTTCTGACGGATACACTGCTGCGCATTTCGCTGTGATGCTCTTTGATCTGGAAATCATCAAGTTCATTAGTGAGCATCCCAAGGTTAAAGTGAACGAAAGTCTTCGGCAGCGCACAGCGGCAGGAGAAGATTGCTTTGACTTGATGAAGCGGTGGTATCACGTGGAGCTGAACCATGCGATAAAGATTGATCCTCACATGCTAGTGACGCGCAACTCCAAAGCGCTGGAGCATGACGCGCAGAAAGTTTGGGCGACGCACTGCCCAACAGGGCGTTTAGTTTCTTTGGACGGTATGCGCGGTATTTTGCACTCAATGGAGCTCCACTTGCACTTTCCGGTTGACGAGGAACTGGATTGTTTTACGAACATCGTACGTGCACACTTTGCTTGTTGTTACACATGTCGAACAACGCTCACAAACACAACTGCACAGGTACTATGTCGAGCCGATGCTGATCGAGATGGCATCATTGGAATCAAACAATTCAGCAGCTTGTTCGGGCACTTGTCAAAAGTTGAAGCTCTCTACGAATTTTTAGTGAAGAATGGGCTGCTCGTTCCAGATTCATCGTGACGTCGAGATCCTCTAGAGACTAGGTGATCTGTCTTAAAATTAACACATGCGTTCACCACATGAAGTTTGTTCTTGTTCTTTGTTTGTGCGATATGAATTTATATAAAAATAAGTTTAATTTTGTGAGGTTCTAGGCAAGGTTTTCAAGGTTTACTTTCTGCTTGCGACGATGCTTCGTTCAAGCCCGTGTTTATCGCTGCGTCGACTTTGTCCAGTGACGCCCCAACATGTCCAGCCCGCTCATTTGTGAACTGCAGAGCATTGAGAGCTAGTTTCATTTTTTCATTGCTTTTGCGAAGCGCATTTGCGGCGTCTAAAGTCAATTTGTGGTGCTGACGATCGATTGCTGACAAATTTGAGGAAATTTCGGAGCCTGTCCCAAGGTGATCAGTTGCAACTCTGTGACGATTGAACCGCATTTACATCCGAAGACAATGGCATACTCACCGGAAGTTAACTCTGTTGCTGGCGTCACAGACGTGACTTTGTACATGGCTGTAAGTGTCAACGTAAATGCCCTACCTGTGGATGCACCACTTCACCCATCAAGAAACATTCCGTCCAGATTTTGCCGCACTGTTTCTTTTGTTTTTTGTAGTTGGTCTGTGTTTTTGTACGTTGGAGTTCAGGTTTTGGAACTGCCGAGAAAGTCGATGCAGAGTCGTCGTCAGGCGCCGCGTGCCTGGATCCTTGTTTTGATGGGACGTCGACCTTTATTATGTGTGTGTGACGCATTCGCGCGCTCTGCTTTCCCAACACCTACAAAACTCCGAAACCCGAAAGACCGGCCAATGCCGTCAGAGAAGTTGCACCCGCGTGCATGGGTGTCATCATCCCTGGTGGTTGTGCCGCGCCGCATCCAATCCCAGTGGACATGATCTTTTGGGAACCCTTTCCCACTATCGCGCACCGCGCTATCCCTATTCTTACTACTGCTGTGTTTTGAGAGGAGCCCCAACCCCAACCACCGCCGAACACAACTGCTCGATGACCGAGCCACCACCGCGACGACCGCGACGACCACGCGACCACGCGACCACGCGACCAACGCAAGGACCACAACACCACCAAACACCACCACGACGCCACGACGCCACGACGCCACGACACCACAAAGTGTCACGCAATGTTACTCATTCTGTATTCAATGCGTCACCGAATTCCTCTTAGTAATCCCTTATCGCAGCAATACAATTCATCCACGACCAAGTCCATCATTCATCGAAAGGCGACTGCGAGTCATGAGTCACCTCGGACCTCCAGCGAGCGGAGATCGAACAGCGGCGCTGCGCTGCGCTGCGCTTCGCAGACGACGGTTCGCGATCTGAGAGTGAGTGACAGTGAGTGAGTGAGTGAGTGAGCGACGGTGGGCTGTGTGTGAGCTGTGAGCTGTTGCGGGTGTGGGTGCGAAGTGAGGAGTGAGGAGTGAGAAGGGGAAAGGCTGGCT
>ENA-OWNT01004910-OWNT01004910.1-seawater-metagenome-genome-assembly--contig:-NODE-4910-length-11393-cov-3.055320_pt1 | contig 11393 bp, 10 predicted proteins | sample MGYA00238136_ERZ651165 | MGnify/ENA primary metagenome ERZ651165 (study PRJEB26861, sample SAMN08777766) | seawater metagenome | isolation source: coastal seawater | place: USA: Florida | collected... | reverse complement strand
GATCGGAAGAGCACACGTCTGAACTCCAGTCACGTGAAAATCTCGTATGCCGTCTTCTGCTTGAAAAAAAACAGAAGAAGGGGCCAAGGTCGTCGTTGCCGACAACAACGGCGAGGCCGCGCGCGCCGTGGCCGAGTCGATTGGCTCCAGCGCCGTGTCGATCGAAATCGACGTGGCCAAGGCCGAAGACTGCAAGCGCCTGATCGACTTCACCGTCGCCGAGTTCGGCGGCGTCGACGTGCTGGTGAACAACGCCGGTCGCGGCATGCTCGGCACTGTCGAGACCACGGCCGAAGACGACTGGAACGGCATCATGGACGTCAACGTGAACGGCGTCTTCCTCTGCACCAAGTACGCCGTACCGGAAATCCGCAAGCGCGGTGGCGGCGCGATCGTCAACACCGCGTCGAATATCGCGATGGCCGTCGCGATCAGGGACCGCGCCGCCTACGTCGCCTCCAAGGGCGCCGTGGCTGCCATGACCCGCTCGATGGCACTCGACTTCTCGGTCGACAATATCCGCGTGAACTCGGTCGCGCCCGGCGTGATCTGGTCGAACTACTACGACAAGATCCTGACCGAGGTGCCCGATCCGGAGGCTTTCAAGGAAGGACTGCGCGCACGCTCTCCCTCGCACACCTGGGGCGAACCCGAGGACATCGCCTTTGCCATCGTCTGGCTCGCTTCGCCCCGCGCCCGCTACGCCAACGGCACCATGCTGACCGTCGACGGCGGCTCCTCGATCTGGTGACCCCGATGATCCTCGAAGAACGCGACTATCGTCTCCGTCCCGGCAAGCTCGGCGCCTTTACCGAGGCCTATGAGCGGCTCGGTCTTCCCGTGCAGCGGCGCCACCTCGGCGAACCGGTCGGCTTTTTCAGCACCGATATCGGCGAGTTGAACCACGTCGTCGCGATGTGGCGCTATGCCGATTACGCCGAGCGCAGCGAACGCCGGGCGAACATGCTGAACGATCCCGAGTGGGCAGATTACCTCGCTGCCATCGACGGCCTGATCGATGTCCAGCAAATTCGGATCCTGACCCCGACCTCCTACTCCCCGTTGCGCTGATCCCCCCTGATCACCGCACGAGCACCTGCCGCGCCGGACACCCGGCGCGGCTTTTTCTTTGCTATAATGAGTATCGTTTTCTAGCTCAAATGCCAGATACAGCAGCCTGGAGTTCCGAATCCGTTCGAGCCGCACAAACAGATCATCTCAGCGGATAAGTAGAGCACTTGGCTGATAATGATTAAAAAATAGGCACAAATCACTCGCCTTCCGCGGACAGTTCACGCGATCAACGCAAATCCACGACTTTCCCGCCACGAACGTTGACACGTCATTCTGATCAACGTTTACATCAGGTGCCGCCCAGTCCCCGCACTGCGAATAACCGGGGCAACCATCGGCAGACCCACCGTTCACCAACAGGGAAATGACAATGAACAACCTTCTCTCTTCGTCCGCAGCCCGGCTGCGCGACGCGGCTCTGGTGGCCGCCCTCGTCGCCTCCGGAGTGCTGGCCGGCGCCGGTCAGGCCAAGGCAGACGAGCTTGACGACATTCTCTCCAGCGGCACCCTCCGCTGCGGCGTGATGCTGGACTACCCGCCGCTGGGCTACCGCGATTCCAATGGCGACCCGCAGGGCTTCGACGTCGAGACCTGCAAGGACATCGCCACCGCGATGGGCGTCGAGCTCGAGATCATCGAAACCCCCGCGCCCCAGCGGATCCCGTCGCTGATCGCGGGCACCACCGACATCGCCGTCGCGGGCACCACCGCCACGCTGGAACGCGCCAAGACCGTCACCTTCACGCGCCCCTACAACATGGGCCGGATGTTCGTCGCCTATAAGCAGGACTCGGGTGAGATGACCCAGTTCGAGGACCTGAAGGGCAAGACCGTCGCCGTGGTTCGTGGCACCATCAACGAAACCGCCTACCTTGCCGAATGCGCCAAGTGGGACGAAGGCTGCGACAACCTCTCGCTCGCGACCAACGCCGACGCGGTCACCGCGCTGCGCCAGGGCCGCGCCGATGCCTACATCGAAACCGACGCCTACATGTCCGCCTTCATCGGCTCTCCGGTCGCCGAGGGCATCGCCCTGTGCTGCGCCGTTCCCGGCAACACCGACTGGAACGCGATGGCCGTGGTGCGCGGCGAGTACGGCCTGCGCGACTGGCTGAACTACTTCATCTTCTGGCAGATCGACAGCGGCCGCTACGCGGAACTCTACACCAAGTTCTTCAACGCCCCCGCGCCGACCCTGGCCCAGTAGGACCCGGGGCAGAGCGGAATGGGATACACCTTTCAATTCGGCGTCGTCCTGGACGCTCTGCCCGACCTGCTCTCGGGTGCGGCGGTCAGCCTCTCGCTCGCCGTCGCCTCGATGGTCGTCGGGATGCTCCTCGCCGCCCCGCTGGCAGTTGCCGCGGCGGGCCGGAACCTCGCGGCCAAGGCCCCTGCGCGCGCCTGGATCGAACTGGCGCGCAACACCCCCTGCCTCGCGCAGATCTACGCGATGTACTATGGGCTCGGCGCGGTCGGCATCTTCATGCCCGCGTGGGCCGCCGTTTTCCTCGCCATCAGTTTCAACAACGCGGGCTACCTCGCCGAGATCTTCCGCGGTGGCCTGAACGGCATTAACGCCAACCAGTTCAAGGCCAGCCGCTCGCTGGGCCTGACCCCCGCGATGGCCTACCGCTACGTGGTCTTCCCGCAGGTGTTCCGCAACACCTACAATTCGGTGTCCAACCAGTTCATCTGGTCGATGCTGAACACCTCCCTCGGGGCGCTCATCGGTCTCTATGACCTCAGCGGCGTCGCGATGGACTACCAGATGCGCACCTTCAAGACCTTCGAGTTCTTCCTCGCCATCGCCGTCGCCTACATCGTGCTGGCCAAGCTGATCATGTTCGGCATGCGGTTCCTCAAGCCCGGAGGCGCAAACGCATGAACGATATGTTCTCAACCGGCATCACGCCGCGCGACTACTGGATGATGGCCTACGGCGCGTGGAAGACCATCCAGATGACCCTCGCCGCGGGGCTGCTGGCAACGCTCCTCGGCATCCTCCTCGGTCTGCTCAAGATGTCGCGCTTTGCCGTCGTGCGTCTCGCCGTCGATACTCTGGTCGACGTGCTGCGCTGCATCCCCCTGCTGGTACAGGTCACGCTGATCTTCTCGGGCTTCGCTGTCCTCGGGGCCCCGATCTCGGCCTTCACCGCGGGAACCATTGCCCTGACCCTCTTCGCCGGCAGCTACACCGCCGAGGTGGTCCGCGATGCCATCCTCGCAGTGCCCGCCCCGCTGCGCCGCGCCGCTCGCAGCCTCGGCATGACCGCGCGCCAGGAGTATGCTTACGTCGTCCTGCCCCTGGGCGTGCGTCAGGCCTTCCCCTCGTGGCTCGGCCTCATGCTCGGCATCGTCAAGGACACTTCGGTCGTCGCCGTGATCGGGTACGCCGAGCTGCTCAAGGCGACGCAAACCATCATCACCCGCACGCAGGATCCCCTGCCCCTCCTGACGCTGGCCGCGTGCTTCTACTTCGTCATCTGTTTCCCGCTGTCGATGGTGGGGGGCTACTTCGAACGCTCCCTCAAGAAAAGGTCCTGAGCGATGATCAGCATCCAGAACGTTCACAAGAGCTTTGGCCAGCTCGAGGTCCTCAAGGGGATCGACCTGACGATCGAGCGCGGCGAGGTGGTCACGATGATCGGCCCGTCCGGCTCGGGCAAGTCGACCCTGCTGCAATGCATCAACGGGCTCGAAACCATCAACTCGGGCGAAATCCACGTCGATGGCACCAGCGTCTTCGCGCCCGACACCGACCTCAACAAGCTGCGCCAGAAGCTCGGGATCGTGTTTCAAAGTTACAACGCCTTCCCGCACATGACGGTCCAGCGCAACGTGACTCTCGCCCTGCGCAAGGTGCTGCGCCTGCCCCGTGCCGAGGCGGACGAGATCGCCCGGCGGCAGCTTGACCGGGTCGGCCTGCTGGCCAAGGCCGACGTCTATCCCGGCGCCCTGTCCGGAGGTCAGCAACAGCGCCTCGGCATCGCCCGCGCGCTCGCAATGTCGCCGAATTACATGCTGTTCGACGAGGTCACCTCGGCGCTCGACCCGCAGTTGGTCGGCGAGGTGCTGGCGACCATGCGCGATCTCTCCTCCGAGGGGATGACGATGATCGCGGTGACCCACGAGATGAAGTTCGCCCGCGAAGTTGCCGACCGCGTCGTTTTCTTCGACAAGGGCGTGATCGCTGAATCCGGCAACCCCGAAGAGGTTTTCCTGTCACCAAAGAGCCCCCGCCTGAAGGAGTTTCTGAGCCACAGCCAGTTTTGAGGCCCGGTCAGGAGACTTCCGTGGAGAAAACGTTGATCAAGGCCATGCGATGGCACATAAGCGTATGGTGCGTCAGGGGGGACCGGCATGGACAAGCCTAGGAAGACACAGAAGAAAGAGACCGTGCCGAACGGTCGCCCGACGATCCTTGACCTGGCCCGGCATGCCGGTGTCTCGATCGCGACCGTGTCACGCGCCCTGAACACGCCCGACGTGGTCAGCGACGTCATGCGCCGCAAGGTCGAAGCCAGCGTGGCCGAACTCGGCTACGTGACCAGCTCGGTCGGCAAGGCGCTGCGCAAACAACGAACCCGGGTGATCGGCACGCTGCTGCCGCAGCTCGACAACCCGCTGTTCTCGGTCTTCGCCGCCGGCGTGCACAGCGCGCTGAGCGAGGCAGGCTACGTCAGCTTCATCCAGCCCGTCGGCTGGGACAACCGTCAACTCAGCAAGCACGCCCGAACAATGATCGCCAACGGTGCAGAGGGGATCATCGTCTTTGGCCGGATCGACGACCCAGACCTGTTCAGGCTGCAGAAGGCGCAGAAATTCCCGCTGATCAGTGCCTATTCCTACCACGAGGGCAGCGATGTGCCCTGTGTCGGGATCGACAACTACTCGGCCACCAAGCTCCTCGTGAACCTGCTGCTCCAGCTGGGTCACAAGCGCATCGCCATGCTCTCTGCCAACATGATCGCCAACGACCGGCAGCAGTCACGGATCGACGCCTACCGCGACGTGATGGCCGAACATGGCCTGCCCGTGTTCCTCGAAGACATCGACCTGTCTTCGCCCGAGGCCGATCCCTCGCCGCGGCTGGAAAAGTTGCTGAAGGGCGAGAACCGGGTCTCGGCGATCCTCTGTAACCGCGACGTGCTGGCCTACCGCACCCTTTCTGTCTGCATGAAGCTCGGGATCCGCGTGCCCGAAGATGTGTCGCTGACCGGGTTCGACGAACTGGAGTACGCCAGCCTGCTCTATCCGCCGCTGACGACAGTCGCCGTTCCGGCGGCCGAGATCGGGCGGAACGCGGCGCGACAGGTAATCAGCTATCTCGAGGAGGGCCGCCCGCTGTCATCCTACCGCTATGACACTCACGTCATCCTCAGGCAGTCCGTCGGGGCCCCGCCCACCACCTGACACCCTGCACATCCGGCCCCGCTGACGGCGGGACCCACAGCTTCAAGACACAGGCAGGGCAGCCGCCCCGCCTGAACAGAGGGGTCGTGCCGGCCCGCCTTCCGAACCAACGCTCAGCAGACAGGAGAAGTCTAAATGCTTGCCATCGATCATAACACGCCCGAACGGGAACTCTGGCGCGAAGGCGTCGAGACCCAGATGCGGATCGCCGCCGTCGGCGGATCGCACCAACTTTGCATCTTCGAACAATGGTGCCAGCCCGGGCTGGGTGCGCCGATCCACCACCACGCGGTGGAAGAAGTGCTCGAGGTCATGAGCGGCCGCGCCGAGATCACCGTGGGCAGCGAGAAGGTCATTGCCGAGAAGAACCAGTCGGTGCTGATCCCCGCAGGGGTTCGGCACGGGTTCCGCAACATCGCGGAAGACCTCCTGCACGTCCGCGCGACAATCGCCTCGCCGGTCTTCGAAGGCAGCTACGACGATGCCAGCGAGCAGGCCCGCCGCTGGCTCCCCGAGGCCTGATCGGCAACGTCCCAACGCAGGTGGAGGCATGGCACAGCCATGCCTCCCCTTCAACGCCAGTCAGCGCGCCTCAGCTTGCGTAGACCGAGGCGAAGTCACGGAACCCCTTGATCTCGATGGGGTTTCCGGACGGGTCGAAGAAGAACATGGTGCGCTGCTCGCCCGGTTCCCCCTCGAACCGGACCACTGGCGGAATGTCAAAGGCCACGCCCTTCTGCTCCAGCCGGTCGGCCAGCGCCAGCCAATCCTCCAGCGGCAGGACAGCGCCCATGTGAGGCATCATCACCATGTGATCGCCCACCTTGCCGCTGCGGGTCGTCTTGAACGGTTCGCCGAGGTGCAGCGACAACTGGTGACCGAAGAAATCGAAATCGACCCAGGTCTCGGTGCTGCGGCCCTCCTTGCACCCAAGCACGCCGCCGTAAAAGGCCCGCGCCTCGTCGAGGTCGGTAATGTGGATGGCCAGGTGAAACAGGGACTTCATCAGTCTACTCCGGTGAGAACATCAGCGCAGCCTCTTGCCCGGGGTCGTCCTGGCGATCGGCTGTCCAGCCCCTTGTCGGGCATCTCCGGGCCGCGGGCAAGGGCTCGGAACAGGTCGTGCCCGCGCCGGGCCGGATACGCCTGTACCTTCCCCCGAGGCAACCTCTGTGCGGTCCGGCACAGGGAACAGCGCAAAAAAGCACCCGAACCGGGTTCGATTTTCCGGTCAACCGCGCCCTCCGCGCCTTGTTCACCCGTGAACCATGGTCTATCGGCTGTCACCGTAAGCCGCTGGCCAGCGGCCGACCCAGCCCAATCACTGGACATCGACTAGAACAACAGAGACCCCCCGCAGCTTTCCTGGTGTCCCACCCGGCGGCCGACCCCCGTGTCGTGCCGAGGCACGGACATTTCCGGACTCCTCCGCAGGCGCTGCCGGACGGTTCTCTATCGCATAGGAGACCCAATTCCCGTGGAAGCGATTACCAATTTTTCCGTGCTCATCGTGCAGCGCTACCTGCCAAGCGCCTTCGTGCTGGCCCTGATCCTGACCTTCATCGTGTTCCTGCTCGGCATGGGCATGGCGGGCCAGTCGCCGGTTGCCATGGCCGGCTTCTGGGGCGACGGCTTTGCCAAGCTCTTCACCTTTGCCATGCAGATGGTCCTCGTGCTGGTCACCGGCTACGTGCTGGCCATGACCCCGCCCGTTCAGGCCATGCTCTCGGCGCTGACCCGCAAGGCGGGCAACATGCGCCAGGCGCTTGCCATCACCATCATCACCAGTTTCGTCTGCTACTACCTCAACTGGGGTTTCGGCATGGTCGCGGGTGCGATCCTCGCCCGTGAAATGGGCCGCCGGGTCCACGTCCACTTCCCGCTGATCGTCGCCGCCGCATATGGCGGTGAACTGGTGCGCGGCCCCTCCTCCTCGATCCCGCTGGTCATCGCCACGCCCGGTCACTTCATGGAGCAGGCCATCGGCATCGTGCCCGTGTCCGAAACGCTCTACGCCTGGTGGAACATCCTGCTGACCCTGCTCCTGCTGGTCCTGCTGGTCATCTTCTTCATGTTCCAGAAACAGCCCGAAAAGATCGTCAAGTTCGAGGGCGAGGCCGACGACGAGCTCGCACCGCGTCCGGCCCCTGCCGACATGACCCCGTCGGACCGGCTGGAACACAGCCGCCTGCCCACGCTGATCCTCGGCCTTCTGGCCGCCGCCTACGTGATCATCCAGATGCTGAACGGCTCCTTCTCGGTGACCCTGAACAGCTGGATCTTGATCTTCCTCGCCCTTGGCCTCGTGCTGCACCGCAGCCCCGCGGCCTATGTCGCGGTGACCAATCAGGCGGTGCGCGCGGCCTCCGGCATCATCATCCAGTTTCCGCTTTATGCCGGGATCGCCGGGATGATGACCGGCTCGGGCCTCGTGACCCAGTTCTCCGACGCCATCATTTCGATCGCGACGCCGGAAACCTTCCCGGTCCTGACCTTCCTCTGCGCAGGTGTGGTGAACTTCTTCATCCCCTCGGGCGGCGGCCAGTGGGCGATTCAGGGTCCGGTGATGATGGAAGCCGCAGCGGCGCTTGGCGCCAACCCGGCGCACACGATCATGGCCTTCGCATGGGGCGACGGCTGGACCAACCAGATCCAGCCGTTCTGGGCGCTGCCGCTCCTCGGCGTTGCCGGTCTCTCCGCCCGCGACATCATGGGCTACCTGCTGATCTGGCTCGCCATCTCGGGCATCGCTATCGCAGCGGTCTTCACCCTGATCGCCTAGTCATCGCGGCGCCCGGTCCGGTTCCCCGGTCCGGGCGTTCCCGCTCTCAGCTCTCGTGGCTGGCGTGGGCGCGACCGCGCCGCGCCAGCCGCTCCTCCACCTGCCGGACCACCACGAACATCGCGGGCACCACGAAAAGGCCCAGCACCGTCGAAACCAGCATCCCGCTGATCACCGAGATCCCGATGGATTTCGACGCGTTCGCCCCGGCCCCGCTCGACAGCACAAGCGGCAGCATCCCGAGAATGAAGGCCAGCGAGGTCATCACGATGGGTCGCAGCCGCCGCTCGCCCGCCGCCAGCGCCGCGTCGATCAGCGACTTGCCGTGATGGATGCGCATGTCGCGGGCATACTCCACGATCAGGATGGCATTCTTGGCCGCCAGCGCAATCAGCAGGACGATCCCGATCTGCGTGTAGAGCGTATTCTGCAACCCGAGCGCCAGCAGGACCCCGACGGTCCCGGTCAGCGCGATGGGCACCGAGAGGATCACCGGCAGCGGCCCGAGCCAGCTTTCGTACTGCCCGGCCAGCAGCAGGTAGACCAGCACCAGCGCCAGCGCGAAGGCGAAGTAGACCTGATTTCCCGCGATCTCCTCCTGAAAGGATAGCCAGGTCCATTCCGTCCCGAAGCCCGGCGGCAAATCGGCCGCGGCCGCCTCCATGATCTCCATCACCGTCCCCGAGCTGACCCCACGCTGGGGCTGCACCAGCAGTTGCACCGCCGGACGCAGATTGTAGAGCGTGGCGAGCGCCGGACCCGAGCCCTCGCTCAGATGGACAAGGCTCGCAAGCGGCACCATCTCGCCCGAGGCATTGGCGACGCTCAGCCGCCCGATCCCCTCTGCCATTGCACGGGTGTCGCCCTCCGCCTGAATATAGACCTGAAACGTCTGACCGAAACGGGTGAACTGGTTGACGAAACTGGACCCGAGATAGCCGGATAGCGCCGAGAACACGTCCGAGACATTCACCCCCATCAGCGCCGCCTTGTCGCGGTCCACGTCCAGTACGATCTGGGGCGCATCGGTGGCCGAGGCGACGTTGATGTTGCCGATGTGCGGGTCTTGCCGCAGCCGCGTGGTGAAATCGTCAACGGTCTCCGACAACCGGGCGAAATCGGTGCTTCCGCCCTGCAGCGTCAGCATCATCTGCGCGCCCGCCGTGCTGCCCACACCCTGCATCGGGGGCGGCGGCACCACCAGTGCCGAACCGTCGGGCAGATCCGAGAGCACCTCGTTCAGATGCAGGTACATCGGCAGCAGACCGTGGTCCTTGCCGCGCTCCTCCCACGGGGTCAAGACGATGTAGACGGCCCCGGCATTGGACAGCGAGGCATTACCGTTCAGCAGCGAAACCCCGGCAACCGTAATGACATTGGCGATGCCTTCGGTCCCGTCCAGCCGCCGCACCACCTCCAGCAGTGCCGCATCGGTCCGCTCCAGCGAGGCACCGGGCGGCAGCGAGACGGAAGCGACAAAGTAGCCCTGATCCTCGATCGGAAGGAACCCGCCCGGCACCTTCTGCAGCCCCGCGAACCCCAGCCCCATCAGCCCCACCGCCAGCGCGCAGACCGCGATGCGCCAGCGCAGCACGCGCGGCAGGATCCGCATGTAGACCCGCTCCATCCACGCCTCGAACCGCGCAAAGCCGCGGAACACCGCGTTGCGCTTTTCCAGCCGGGCCAGCGGCTTCATCCACTGCGCCGCCTGCACCGGCTTGAGCGTGATCGCGTTGACCGCACTGATCAGCGCGGTCGCGGCGATCACCAGTGCGAACTGCTTGTAGAGCTCACCTGTCAGCCCCGGGAGGAAGGCCGCGGGCAGGAACACCGCCAGCAGCACCAGCGTGATGCCGATGATCGGACCGAACAGTTCGTGCATCGCCGCCTCTGCCGCATCCGGGCCCGAAACGCCCGGGCGCAGCTTCTCTGCGGCACCCTCGACCACCACGATGGCGTCGTCCACCACGATCCCGATGGCAAGCACCAGCGCAAACAGCGTGGACATGTTCACCGTGAACCCCATGACGGCCATCACCGCGAAGGCGCCCACCAGTGTTACCGGCACCGTCGTCGCCGGCACCAGCGTCGCGCGCCAGTCCTGCAGGAAGAGCAGGATCACCACCAGCACGATCACGAAGGCCTCGACCAGCGTGTGCCAGACCTGCTCGACCGCCGCATCGACGAACAGCGTGGTATTGAAGGGAACATCGTAGCCAAGCCCCGGCGGAAAGTCCTTCGCGAGGTCCTCCATCCGCGCATCGACCGCCCGCGCCACGTCCAGCGCGTTGGCCTCCGGCAACTGGCTTATCGCCAGTGCCGCCGAGGCACGCCCGTTCACCCGGAACACTTGCCCATAGCTCTTGGACCCCAGCTCGATCCGGGCGATGTCGCGCAGACGGGTCACCGTGCCGCTCGCCGGATCGCTCTTGACCACGACGTTCTCGAACCCCTGCACGTCGTTCAGCCGCCCGTCGACCACGATCGGTCTCTGAAACCCCTGCCCCGTCGCCACCGGCGGCATGCCGACCTGACCCGCCGAAACCGTCTGGCTCTGCGCCTTGATCGCGTTCGACACGTCCGAGGGCGAGAGGTTGAGCACCCGCATCCGCTCGGCGTCGAGCCAGATGCGCATGGCATAGTCCCCCGCCCCCAGGATCGAGACACCACCGACCCCCGGCACCCGCGCCAGCTCATCTGCAAGGTTGATGCGCGCGTAATTGGCAAGGAACAGGCTGTCGTACTTGGGATCAGCACCCGACAGCGTGACGAACTCGAGGATCGCGGTCGACCGCTTGCCAACGGTCACGCCCTGCGTCTGCACCGAGGAGGGAAGCAGCGCGGTCGCCGCGTCGACCCTGTTTTGCACAAGGATCTGGGCCTGGTCCGCGTCGGTCCCGATGGCGAAGGTCACCGTAAGGCTATAGACCCCGTCGCCGGTGCTGGTGGACTGCATGTAGATCATGCCCGCCACGCCGTTCACCTGCTGCTCGATGGGCAGCCCGACCGTCTCCATCACCATTGCCGCGCTGGCACCGGGAAAGCGCACCGAGACCTGGATCGTCGGCGGGGTGATGTCGGGGTACTGCGCAATCGACAGGCGAAAGAAGGACACCGCGCCGAT
>ENA-OWNT01004909-OWNT01004909.1-seawater-metagenome-genome-assembly--contig:-NODE-4909-length-11394-cov-3.324291_pt1 | contig 11394 bp, 10 predicted proteins | sample MGYA00238136_ERZ651165 | MGnify/ENA primary metagenome ERZ651165 (study PRJEB26861, sample SAMN08777766) | seawater metagenome | isolation source: coastal seawater | place: USA: Florida | collected... | reverse complement strand
TGGAGAGGAAGCGGGTCATGGGACGCCGGGTGCAGGAGGTTGGTCCACCAAGATGACCGGTCGAAGGACCGACCGTCACTCTAAAACGCAAAGTACACGAAGTCACGGGTCGTGATCCGATGGAACACGAACAACAGTACCCAGGCCACCGCCCACCAGCCAGTGTGCAGGGGCAGCCAGGCCTGCGGTTCTTCCGATGTCCCGATCGCGCTCCAGCCGCTCCAGCGGCGCATCGCCCACACCACGACCGGCGCAGCGCCGAGTACCGCCGCCAGGGAGAGGAGCACCACCGCCACCACGTAGTCGTCCGCGGCCCCCTGGAACGGGTTCGCGGTCATGAACCGGAGGGCCCGGCCGAGCTCCCGCTCCCACTCCGGACCGTGGCGGGGTCGCAGCACGATCTCGAGGGCATGCTCCCGCTCCATCGCCCGCTCGACCACCATCTCGCGGCCGAGGCGCGCGGTCGCGGGCCAGTGGATGTGGCGGGGAGAGTCGCCGACCCGGTAGCTCCGCAGCCCGAGGAAGTCGCCAGCGCCACCCGGTCGAGGGTCCTCGACGAGGCCCGCCCGAGCCTGAGGACGCGCCCCCCCTCGCCCCGGGAGCGGCCGAGGATAGACCAACAACGAGGCGGGAAGGGGCACCTCGACCTGGTGCTCCACGAGCCCGAACGGCCACGACGAGCGCACGGTCGCAGCGAAGAGCTCGGCCGGACCACGCCGCTCGAACGACCAGGTGGCCCGCTCCCCGGCGCTACCCCGCGGTGAGGCACACCCGATGCAGCAGCGAGCGGAGCCGTCGCGCTCGGAGATGGTGAGGTGCCGCGCCGCGCCGAAGCGGCGGCGATTGATCAGCAGCCAGCGGCCGGCGGCGGGCTGGTCCACGTAGAGCTCCGCAGGCAGCACCCGACGAACCGCCAGCCCACGGAGGTTGAGCCGGCCAAGTGGCCACTGCAGCAGCCACAGCGACCAGAGAGGTGCCACCAGCAGGAAGAGCAGGTTGTTGCCAGACACCATGGCGACGACCGACAGCGCGGTCGTGAGCACGACGTAGACCAAGCCGTCGCGGGTCACCCGCATGATCAGAGCGGGGGCGGGAGGTCGTCGAGGAGCCCACGAACGGCCTCGACGCCGCCGTCGGACTCCAGGCTTCCCGCGCTGCGCGCCATCACGCGATGCGCGAGCACCGGAACGGCCAGCGCACGCACATCCTCCGGGATGGCGTAGGCACGACGCTCGAGGAAGGCCCGTGCCCGCACCGCGCGGTGGAGCGCCTGGGCGCCCCGTGTGGACACCCCCCGCACGAAGCGGGCATCGGAGCGGGTGCCCCGCACCAGATCGAGCAGGTATTCCTCCACTACTTCGGGGACCCGCGTCTGCTGGGCGCGCTCCGCCAGGGCATGGACCGCGTCGGGATCCATCACCGTGGCGGGCACCGGCCGCTGGGCGTGCCGGAGGATCGCCCGCTCGGTGCTCCGGTCGGGGTAGCCGAGCGCCAGCCGCATCAGGAACCGGTCGAGCTGACTGTCGGGAAGGTGGAAGGTGCCGTGCATGTCGTAGGGGTTCTGCGTGGCGACGACGAGGAACGGCCGAGGGAGCGGGCGGGTGTGCCCGTCGACGGTGACCTGGTGCTCCTCCATGGCCTCGAAGAGCGCCGACTGGGTCTTCGGGGTGGTCCGGTTGATCTCGTCGGCGAGCACCACGTTGGCGAACAAGGGCCCCTGCCGGAACACGAAGCGCCCCGTGCCCTGCTCGAGCACATTGACCCCCGTGAGGTCGGCTGGGAGCAGGTCGGACGTGAACTGGACACGCCGAAAGGATCCGCCGACGGCCGCCGCGAGCGCCGAGGCGAGGGTGGTCTTCCCCACGCCTGGTACGTCTTGCAGGAGCAGGTGGCCGCTGGCCAGTACGGCGGTGAGCGCCAGGTCGACCACGCCCTGCTTCCCCTGCAGCACCGCGCCCACCGCGGAGCGTAGCTGCTCGACGGCCGAGGCCTGCTCGGAGGGCAGCGGCGCGCCGCTCACTCGTCGTCGCCGCCGCCCGAGCCGACGTACTTGCCCGTGGTGGCGATGTCGTAGGTGCAGCCGGCCTGAATGTCGGGGTGGTCGGTCGCCAACACCACGAACTGCTCCTCGCCCTCCCAGTCGGACTCCTCGACGCAGCCGCTGCCACCCGCGGGGTTGACGCGCGCCGACCCGAAGATCTGCCAGCGCACGAGGTAGCCGTCGACCTCGTCTTCCCAGACGATCGAGCTGTAGCTGACGACGCAGCCATCGGCCGTGCCCTGGGCCCAGAGATCCTCGCCGATGGACAGCCGGACGTCCTGCTCCTCGAGCTCGAGTCGATACTGGAGGGTCTCACCGTAGTTGGCGCCGCCCGCCGTGCAGGTGTTGGCCACGCCCGTCAGCTCGACCTCGTAGACATCCCCCGGCAGCTCGTCTTCGCCGCAGCCACCGACGGCGAGCCCGAGCACGGCCACCCCGACGAGGGAGGGTCGAACCGCGAGGCCACGCAGCAGAAGCGTGGGACGGATGGCGCTCATCATGGTTGTTCCTCCGGACGGACAGGGGCCGTTGCACCGGGTGCCCGACGCCCATATATACCGGCCTCTCTGCCCGGCCTCCAGCGGTCGAGGGCAGTCGCCACCCTCCCTTGACGCTAGGAGTCGCCCCTTGTCCGAGGATCGTCCACTGTTCGTGGCCCGTGAGGCCGATGTCGCCGCCCTGCAGACCCTCTGGTCCGCGGCGCGCGACGGCAGCTCCAAGGTGGTGCGCCTCCAGGGTCCGTTCGGCGGTGGCCGACGCGCGCTGTCGGCGGAGTTCCTCCGTCAGGTCGCCGCGGCCGACGACGAGACCATCGTGTGGCGAATCAACTGTCTCGATCAGGAGAACGGCCTGCAGTGGCTCGTGCGCATGTACGGCTCGCTCATGGCGGTGCTCACCGGCGACGTGCTGCGCCGCGGCAAGGTGGAGATGGTGCTCAACGCCCAGCTCCCCGGTCAGCCGAAGCGGGTGCAGGGCTGGTATCAGCAGTTCATCTCCTCCATGAAGGAGGCGAAGACCGACGCCGAGAAGGGCCAGGTCCAGCTCCGGCTTCCGCAAGACAACCCGCTCGTCGGCCTCGTCGAGGTGGTGGCGGCCATCGCACGCAAGGTGCCGATGGTGATCGAGATCCAGCAGCCCTACGCCGTCAACAGCCTCGGGCTGGCGATGTTCGTCGAGGCCCTGTTCATGGAGACCCAAGACGGCGGCCGCCTGCTCCAGGTGCTGTTCGACGAGGCCGAGTCCGAGGTCACGAAGGCTCTCTTCCCGATGCCGCTCCTCGACCTCTACGACCGCATGGCCGATCGCTTCGACGTGCACGCCATCGAGCCCTGGGGGGCCGACGAGGTGTCGGCCTATCTCGACTCGAAGGGCCTCGAGGCCGACGCAGCGCGCCTCGCCGAGATCGCCAGTGGCCGTCCGGGCTTCGTGGCCGAGCTGGTCGACATCCTGGTCGCCGAAGAGCGCCTGGGAGGCGACCTGTCCGAGGTCACGCTGGCCTCGCTCGTGCCCGCCAGCGTCGACGAAGAAGAGCTCGAGGTGCCCGACGCGCCCCCCGCCGAAGGGGAGGCAAAGCACGCCACCGCCGGCGACACCGGGCGGGTGATGCACCTGGCGGCCCTGCTGGGCGCGGCCTTCCCGAGCAACCTCGTCGCCGACATGGGGGGCTACGACCGCGACTCCATCGACGACCTGCTCGACGCCATGGGCGACCTCTTCGAGGAGGTCCAGTTCAGCAAGGAGTTGAACACCTGGATCTACCGCTTCAAGCGGGGCTGCTACCGCGAGGGCGTTCTCGAGAGCAACGACACCGAGGATGGCCACGACACCGCCCGTCGGGTCGGCGTGTTCATGGAGCGCTTCCTGGTGCCCCGAGGCTACGGCTTCATCGTCAAGACCGCCCGGGTCTACGCCGAACACGAGGCCCCGGGGCGCGCGGCGCTGATGCGCGCACAGGCGCTGTCCAACGACAACCCCGACGTGTGGGGCCTGGCCTACGACTTCATCAAGTACTTCGACGAGCTGCCCTACCCCGAGGCGCTGAAGCGCACGGTGTACATGAACCTGCTCGACCGCATGGCCTCCACCGGCAACATCGCTGCTGCCGAGAAGGTGCACACCGACGTCACGGCCTGGGCGGCCGACCAAGACGACAAAGACCTCACGGCCTGGCTGCTGTTCACCGGCTCTCGCCTCGACGTGCGGCGTCAGGATCTCTACCGCGCCCGCGACCGAGCGCGTGATGCCCTCGCCCTGTACGAGGCGCTCGACAACAAGCCGAAGGTGGCCGAAGTCCACAACCACATGGCGAACATCGAACTGCAGGACGGCAACGCCCAGGCAGCCCTCGATGCCGTCGAGAAGGCGATCACCGCGGGACAGGTGGAGACCGAGGACGGGCAGACGGCCGTGCTGCCCGGGGTGCTCGCGACCGCCGAGCAGATCCGGGGACTGGTCGCACGCCGCTCCGGGCAGATCGAGCAGGCCACCAAGCACTTCCGCACCGCCAACGAGGTAGCGGGCCGCGTGGGCCTGGCGGGCCTGGCCCTCGACTCGGGGCTCTCCTACGGCGAGGCGCTCCTGGTGTCGGGTCAGACCGAGCGGGGGCGCGACGCCCTCCGCCGCGTGCTGCAGATCGCCCAGCAGCTCCGCAACGCCGTGCGGGAGCGGCAGGCGGCCGAGCTCCTCGCCCAGGCCGAGGGGGCCTTGAAGAACTACGAGGCGGCGCTGCCCCTCGCCCAGCGCACGCTGCAGCTGTCCCAGGCGCTCAAGTTCGAGCACACGCTCCCCATCGACCTGTACAACCTCGGGTTCTTCCACTTCATGTCGAACAAGCCCGCCGAGGCCGTGTCGTTCTTCACCCAGTCCGAGCAGCGCATCGCGGGCCTGGGCAAGCACCCGGTGGTCAAGGAGCTCCATTACTTCAAGGGGCTCGCCCACCTCCGCACGGGCGACCTCGAGCAGGCAAAGCGCAGCCTGCGCAACGGCCTGCGCCCCATCCAAGAGGCCAAGGACTGGCCGAAGATGTGCTCGGCCCTCGATGCGCTGTCGCAGATCGAGGAGCGCCAGGGCAACCGCGACGTAGCCAAGAAGCTCCTCACGGATGCCATCGGGTTCGCCAAGCAGGCCAACCTGAAGGAGCAGCGCAAGGCCCTTCGCAAGCGTCTCGACGGCCTCCGCTAGCGCACCGAACGAGCCAGGCCCTTGCTGCCTGCCACCCGAGGCCCCGGCCGCACACTGCGACCGGGGCCTTCGTGCGTCGAGGGAACCCGCCGCTACCGGGCGGCGAGCTCGGCCTGAAGGTAGTCCAACGCGTCCTCCCAGTAGGCCGACTGCGCGAGCGTCAGGTCCGGGTTCAGCACCGACACCGTCGGAAAGCCCACATAGCTGTAGGTGGTGACCGCGTAGTCCGGGTCTCCGACCACCGGGATGTGGGGATTCGGGAACGCCTCGTACCAGCGCTGAGCCGAGTCCGGGCCGCCCGGCAGGTACATCCGGTCCTGCGCCATCACCGTCACCCAGCGCACCTTCCCCGTGGCCACGCCGTCCAGCACATCCGGCCAGCGAAGGTCCCACTTGGCGTAGTCCGGGTCGTGCTCGAGCCAGAGAGCCAGCTCCTGGCAGGGGGTGCACCACTCCGCGGAGAGGTCGACCACGACGTACTTGCCGTCCTCGTTGTACAGGTTGTACAGGTCGTAGCTCTCCCCGAACTGGTCGACGGCGGCATAGCGAAGCATCCGCTGCCCCACGGCCGCCTTCGTCGTGCCCGTGCCCAGGGCATCCTTGCCGGCGTAGTAGGGCCAGCCCCCCGCGAAGATGGTGCTCTCCGGGTCGGTGGGGTCGGTGCCTTCGAGGAGCTCGTCGCCGTCGAGGTAGCCATCCCCGTCGGTGTCCGGGGACAGCGGATCGAGCCCGTCGGCCACCTCTACCCCATCGTCGACGCCGTCCAGGTCGGTGTCGGCGGAGGTGGGATCGAGCCCGAGGTCGGCCTCTTCCTCATCGGTCAGCCCATCCCCGTCGGTGTCGGCCGGGGGAGAGGAGTCTTCGGTGAGCGGGGGCTCCGTGGTCTTGCCCGAGTCGTTGCCACCCGAACACCCCACGACCGCCACCCAGACCCATGCCCGCCAGATCACGCGCCCTCCATGACAGAGAGGCTACCCGGCGACGAGGCGGACGGCCCGCTTCTTCCCGACGCGGAGCACTCGCCCCTCACCGCCGAGGGCGGCGCAGGTGATGACGAGCTCGGCATCGGAGACCTTCTCGCCGTCGAGCTTCACACCGCCCTGCTTCACCAGACGGCGGCCCTCCCCGCGGGACTTGGCCATGCCGCTGTCGGCCAACACCGCGAACAACGGCGCATCCTCGGTGAGCGTGTGGGTGGGAAGGTCATCGCTGGCCTGCGCCCCCACCATGGCCCGTGCGGCCGCCTCGGCCTGAGCGGCGGCGTCGGCACCGTGGGCCAGGGTGGTGGCTTCGTTGGCGAGCACACGCTTGGCGTCGTTGATGCGCGCCCCGGTGAGGCCCTCCAGCTCCTGGATGCGGGCCTCGTCGAGGAAGGTGAACAGCCGCAGGAAGCGCCCCACGTCGCGGTCGTCGGTGTTGTACCAGTACTGCCAGTAGTCGAACGGCGCGAGCTTGTCGGCGTCGAGCCACACCGCGCCCTTGGCCGTCTTGCCCATCTTCGCGCCGGAGGCGGTGGTGAGGAGCGGGGTGGTGAGCCCCCAGGCCTGGGTGGACTCGAGGCGACGGATGAGGTCGACCCCCGCCACGATGTTGCCCCACTGGTCGTCGCCGCCCACCTGCAGTCGACAGCCATGGTCGCGGTGGAGCTGGAGGAAGTCGTAGGCCTGGAGGAGCTGGTAGTTGAACTCGATGAAGGAGAGCCCCCGCTCGAGGCGCTGCTTGTAGGCCTCGGCCGAGAGCATCCGGTTGACCGAGAAGTGCCGGCCGATGTCGCGGAGGAAGTCGATGTAGCCGAGCTTCATGAGCCAGTCGGCGTTGTCGACGAGCTCGCCCTGGCCGTCGTCGAAGCTGATGAACCGGGACAGCTGCCCCTTCAGCGCGGCGGTGTTGGCAGCGATGGCCTCCTCGCTGAGCATCTTTCGCAGCTCGGTCTTGCCCGAGGGATCGCCGACCCGCGAGGTGCCGCCGCCCACCACGGCGATCGCGCGATGGCCCGCGCGCTGCAGGAAGGCCATGGCCATGACCTGCACCAGGTGCCCCACATGGAGGCTGTCGGCCGTGGGGTCGAAGCCGATGTAGAACGTGACCGTGCCCTCGCCGAGCGCCGCCCGGATCTCGTCGTCGTGGGTGAGCTGCTTGACGAAGCCGCGAGCTTCGAGGGTCTCCAGTGCGCCCATGAGGGGGTCCTCCATGGCACGCTGGTAACTGGTACACTGCCCCCCACCCAGCACCGCGATGAGGCCGATGAGCACGAACGGAGACGAGTCCACCGGACCCCACGATCTGCCCGAAGAGGCCAAGGTCGGCGACCTGCTCCCACCGGATGTGGAGCCCTACGATCCGCCGTCGAAGAAGATCGCCGAGCGGCGGGTCGGCGGGTGGGCCACCTCGTCCCGGCTGTTCCAGCGGCGGGTGTTCCGCCCGGCCGGCAACAGCCGGAAGTTCTGGCGCAAGATCGAGGAAGACGACCCCTTCCTCCCCAAGCCCACCGGCAAGCGCATCGCGCAGGAAGGGGGCCACGCCCTCTACCAGGCCGACCGCCTCGTGCGGATGCCCGACGCCCCCAAGGCCACCCGGCCCACCGAGCAGTCCGCGCCGGCGCCGCAGCCCCGTCGAATCGCCCAGCCGCCGCCCCAGCCTGCCTACACCGAGGAGCCGAGCCCCGCGCCGCAGCCGCGCTCGGTTCCCCGGCCACCGCCCCGTCGCCCCGAGCCGGCTCCACCGCCGCAGGCAGCCCCGTCGGCCCCACCGATCGACCGGCGCCCCCCACGGCTTCCCCACCCGAACCAGCGCCGGAACAGCGGCCGCATGTCCGCCGCCCCCCAGCGGAGCCGGCAGGGCAATGTGCACCACCAGCTGACCGACAAGACCGGTCGCAGCGCCACCGACATCCGGCGAGAGAAGGAAGCCTGGCGCGAGAAGGCCAAGGGCCCGAAGCCCCCGCCTGCCCTGCGCGGCATCGACGACGTGCTCGCGATCCTCGGCGATCTGAAGGCGTCCCAGGAGCTGCACGAGGCCGGCATCACCGGCACCACCTCGGCCGACATCGTCGACACGCCGCCCCCTCGGCCCAAGCCGCGGCCGTCGCCCCCGCCTCGGCCCAGCCCGCCACCCCAGGCCAGCCCCCCGGAGGATCGCACCCCACCTCGGCCGAGCGCCCCCAGCGCACCGGTCAACCGCAGCCCGTCCGGGAAGGGGTCCGGTGGCAGCATGGACGACCTCTTCGGCGGTGGGCCCAGCGAAGGGCGCATGAAGATCCCGCGCAGGTCACGGAAGACGGATTCTTCCGAGGACGAATGAGGCACATGACTGAGAGATCGTACTGAAGCGTTCGCGCCACGTGCCGATGGGTGGGGCAAGCCCAGGATGTGGTCATGCACAACATCAGTCGCGACACCATGCTTCGAATCCTCCGAGACGCCGCCGAACAGGGCGCTGAGGAGGTCCACTTCAAGGTCCCCAACCGGCCGCTGCTGCGAATGGCCAGTGGCGCCCTGGTTCCCACCCGGCTGTCGGCGCTGACACCGGCCGACACGAAGTCGGCGGTGTTCGCTCTATGTGCCCTGGGTCACCTGGAGCTCCCGGTGGCCCAGATCACCGACCAGGAGTTTAGCTTCGGGATCAACGGCCTCGGCCGCTACCGCGCCTACGTCTACCGCCAGCGCGGCTCCCTCGGGGCTGTCGTGCGGCGCGTGAACACGCGGGTCCCGCCCATCGAGAGCCTCGGCCTCAGCGGCGATGTCGACGCCTACGTCGGCGTGCCCGGCCTGACCTTGGTGGCGGGCACGATGCGCAACGAAGTGCTCCACGCACTCATCCAGGGCTACAACGGCCGCGCGCGCGCTGCGGTCTGGATCCTGGAGACGCCGCTCACCTACCTCCACCGTGACGGCATGGCGGCCATCAGCCACCGCGAGGTCGGCACCGATCTGCCGGACTACTCCACGGGTGTGGCCCAGGCCATGCGCCTCAGCGCCGACCTCATCGCCCTAGGCGACGTGCCCGACGCTGCCACCGCTGCTCGGGTGCTGGATGCCGCCGAGCGGCGGATGCCGGTCCTCGCCTCGGTGGGCTCCCCGGACGCCGCCCAGGCCACCTGGTGGCTCTCCCGCATGTTCTATGGGCAGCAGCGGGAGGACGTGGAGCGTCGTATCGACGCGGTCCTGCGCTCGGTCATCGCCGTGACCGACATCGAGCGCCCGGAGATCCTGGTCACCCAGGCGCCCGCGCTGTCGGCGGTGGGCGAATAGCTCGCACCACGGCCTCCAAGCTCTCCCCCGCCCGGGCGTCGACCTTGACCGTGGCGAGGGGGTCGCCGCGGGTGGGGCCGAGGGACACGATGGCGATGGGCAGGCCCGCACGATGGGCCTGTCGCACGAAGCGATAGCCGCTGAACACCACCAGCGACGAGCCGACCACCAGCAGCGCCTCGGCCTGTTCGACGGCCGCCGTGGCCGCCGCGACGCGGTCCCTGGGGACGGACTCCCCGAAGAACACCACGTCGGGCTTGAGGGCACCGCCACAGCCGAGGCAGGTCGCCACGCGAAATCCTTCCACCCCGTCGAGCTCTGCGTCACCGTCGGGTGCGGCCTCGACGACGTGGTCGGCCCAGCCGGGGTTCAGCAGCTCCAGCCGGTCCTGCACGTCCTCCCGTCGCTCGGTGCGGCCGCAGGCCATGCACACGACCTGGTGCAGCGAGCCATGCAGCTCCACGACGCCCCGAGACCCTGCCGCCTGGTGCAGCCCATCTACGTTCTGCGTCACCAGGCCCGTGAGGGAACCGTCGAGGGCCGCCAGGGACGCATGAGCCAGGTTGGGCGCCGCCTGCGCCACCCGCCGCCAGCCCACCGCTGCACGGGCCCAGTACCGCTGTCGCCAGGCCGCGTCGGTGACGAACTGCCGGAACTGCACGGGGCGCCGGGCCCGCCGCGCCGTGCCTGGGCCTCGGTAGTCGGGAATGCCGGAGGCGGTCGAGCAGCCTGCCCCCGTGAGCACCGCCAGCCGGCGGCGCCGCACGGGACCTTCCAAGAGCGTCCGCAGGGCATCATCCATCACCGGTGCTGTATGGATAGACTGTCGGGGTCGTCCACCCCGCCCCCGGAGGCCTTCGTGAAGCTCCTCGTCCGCAACCGCTTCGACTGCACCCCCACACGCTTCTGGGAGATGTACTGGTCGGACAGCTTCGACGCGATGCTCAGCGAAGGGTCCGACATCACCCGGGAGCTGATCTCGGAGCGCGACGACGGCGGCGTGAACATCCGCACCGTGCGCTTCACGCCCGACAAGGAGCTGCCCTCCTCCGTGGCCAAGCTCCTCGGCGCCACCAAGCTCATCTACGACCAGGAGATGCGCTACCACGCCGCCGACAGCCGCATGCAGTGGCGCGTCATGCCCACCATCCTCCCCGGCAAGCTCGTGGCCAAGGGCGACTTCGTGGTGGTTCCTTCCGGCCAGGACGGCTGCGAGCAGGTCGTCGAAGGGGAGATCAACGTGTCGGTGCCCTTCATCGGCAGCCGCATCGAGGCCGGCGTCATCGCCGAGGTCGAGAAGTCCTACGAGCGCACCGCCGCCACCTGCCGCGAGTGGCTCCGGGCCCACGGCGCGTGATCTCGTGGCTGGCGGCGCTGGCCCTGGCCGGCACCTGGGAGGTCGACGAGCCCGGTGAGCCTATCCCGGACCGCCCGTTCGACCTGCAGCATCTCGACCTGGCTGTCCGTCTCGACCTCGACGAGGGCACGGTCCTCGGTGAGGTGACCGTCCAGGCTCGGCGCCGAGCCGCCGGCGACCTCCAGCTCCACCAACGCGACCTCGACATCCGAGAGGTGCGGGTCGACGGGCAGCCCGCCCGTCATCACCTGCGACCCGACCGCGTCGTCATCCCCATCCCCCCCGACGCCGCGGAGGCCACCGTGGTCGTCCGCTACGCCGCCACACCCCGCGCCGGCCTGCACTTCCGCGGCCTGGGCGACGCCCCTGCAGGGGAGCCGGTGCTGGCCTGGTCCCAGGGAGAGGACGAAGACCACCGTCACTGGTTCCCCAGTTGGGATCATCCCTCCGACCGCTTCACCGTCACCACCCACGTGGAGGTGCGGTCCGGCCTAGGCGCATGGGCCCCGGGCACGCCGCTCGGAGCGACCCCCACCGACGACGGCTGGACCCGCCACAGCTTCGCC
>ENA-OWNT01004908-OWNT01004908.1-seawater-metagenome-genome-assembly--contig:-NODE-4908-length-11398-cov-4.161911_pt1 | contig 11398 bp, 10 predicted proteins | sample MGYA00238136_ERZ651165 | MGnify/ENA primary metagenome ERZ651165 (study PRJEB26861, sample SAMN08777766) | seawater metagenome | isolation source: coastal seawater | place: USA: Florida | collected... | reverse complement strand
ACAGTCCACAGTCCACAGTCCACAGTCCACAGTCCACAGTCCACAGTCCACAGTGTCCACATTTCGTTCGTTCGTTCGTTCGTTCGTTCGTTCGTTCGTTCGTTCGTTCGTTGCTGATCGATGAATGATGCATGCATCATGAATGATGAATGGAAAAGGCAACAAACATCACTCACTCACTCACTCACTCACTCAGTGAGTTTTCAAGTCAGTCAGTCAGTCAGTCAACCAGTCAGTCAGTCAGTCAGTCAGTCAACCAGTCAGTCAGCCAGTCAACCATTGTATCTTGTATCCACAGTAGTATCCATTCATCCATTCATCCATCCATTCATCCACCACACTCACTCACCATATCTCACTCACTCACTATCTCACTCACTATCTCACTGTTCACTGCGCTGGCCCGATCACTCGATCACTCACTCACTCACTCACTCAATCAATCATTGGGAGTGGGAGTGAGGGAGTGAGCGTGGCCAGGCAGGTGACGTACGTGTTCGTATTCGTATGAAGTGAGTCTACGTACGTCACTGAGAGACTCATCACTGACTGACTGAGACTCACTGACTGCCTGGCTGACTGACTGACTGCGCGGCTGAACAACGAACGAAGCCGAACGAACGAACGAACGAACGAACAAACAAATTGATTCGCACGTGGTATGATTTATATCTTTATTCAGGATTGCATTGTTTTGGTGGAGCATTTGTGCGCGCAAACCTTGTATTCCTCATTATGGGTACATTGTTTGCTGGCAACACAGTGCAACAAGCAGCAACGTGTTGGAATGCACTTAGTGGTTATGATGCGATGATCTGAGTGTTTCTCTTACAAAGACGTTATGAGGGCGTTATGTCTGTCCTGAAAAGTGATGGTTTGTGGTTTCAATGCGGTGTGGCAGTCGCTTTAGTAACAGTGATTTGGGCACATCGTGGCGACGACTTTTTGATTTCGTCGATTTCGTCGTTTGATTTCGTTGAAAAAGCGGTCGGTCGGTCGGTCTAAACAGGAGATTCTGCTTTTCTGCAGGAACCCTGCTAACCGCTTTTTGGGTTCGGGCCTCACGGAAAAGCAAGAAATGAAGAAGTGCTGTCTAAACAAGAGATTCTTCGCTCCAAAACCCATGATGGAGCGTCTCCAATTAGGGTTCGGGCCTCACGGAAAAGGAAGAACTGCTGGCTTTCTGGTCTAAATGAGAGATTCCTTCCTCCAACACCTGTGACAGGGCTTCCTGATTAGGGTTCGGGCCTCGCAGAAAAGCAGGAACGGCTGTCTAAATGAGAGATTCCTGTCAGCCAACCCCTGTGATGGAGCTTCGTTAGGGTTCGGGCCTCACAGAAAATCATGAACGCCTGTCGCAGCGTTCTAAACTGGAGATTCCTTCCACTAACCACAACAGTGTTGTTTCTCAATTAGGGTTCGACCCTCACAGAAAAGAAAGAAATTCTGTCGAAGCACTCTAAACAGGAGATTCCTTGCACTAACCACAGCAGCGTCGATCTCAATTAGGGTTTCGGCCCTCACAGAAAAGAAAGATAGAGAAATGCTGCCCTGGAGTGCACAAAAGCACTCTAAACAGCAGATACCCGGGACCAACAACAACCACACCAGCCACACCAACCAACCACAGCAGCTTCGATTCTCAATTAGGGTTTCGGGTCTCACAGATACCCGGGTAAGAAAAGAAAGAAAGAGAAATGAGAAATGAATGCTGCTCCTTGAGTCCCTGGAGTGGTGGTCTCAACTCTAAACAGGAGGATTGTCACTCCAACACCTTGCATGGGTTCCTGATTAGGGTTCGGGCCTCGCGGAAAAGCAACGAGGTTCTGTACTGTACTGTCTAAACGGGAGATTCCTTTCTCAACACCATGCGTTGGTTCTCTCAATTAGGGTTCGGCCCTCACAGAAAAGAAGAAAAGAAAAAAGAAAGAAATCCTGGTGATGAATGAAGTTGAAGTTGATGGTCTGTCTCTCTTCTGAACAAGAGAGATTCCTGACACCAACAACCCAACAGCATGCGACCATGCGTCTGTGTGGTCGTGTTGTTGTGTTGTCGTGTTGTTGTGTTGTCGTGTTGTCGTGTTGTCGTGTTGTCGTTGATGCTGGCTTTGTCGTTTGTCGTTCGTCGTTCGTCGTTTGGCGATGGTCGTTCGTCGGTCGTCGATCGTTGATCGTCGGTCGTCGATGGTCGTTCGTCGGTCGTCGGTCGTCGATCGTTGATCGTTGATCGTCGATCGTCGGTCGTCGGTCGTCGGTCGTTGTTTGTTCATCGTTGTCATCGCCGTCTGTGTCTTCCGTCGCTGTTGCTGTTTGCAGTCTATTGTAGTTTGTTGTCAACTAACTTTGGCCACGCTTCGTTCAAAGTTCGGTTACATTGATTCGGTGGCCACACCGAGAACGCAGCAGACACAGCGACGGCAACGACCGTACCAGCTAGGCCGAATTGAAGAAAAGCCAACACACAACGCCACGCCACACCACACCACACCAAACCACACCACACCACGCCACGCCACGCCACACCACACCACACCACACTGCGGCAACACTTGTGCGTTGTTTGTTTCGTTGAATACCCTCGGTCTGAGTGCAAATATTTTGCGACAGCAACAAAGTTCTTGTGTCAAAAACAAGTCAGTTTAAGTTGTCAAATCTGAGGCGGGCGGGTTGGGCGGGTCCAAAGAGGGAGTTTGCCCCTCGCTTTCACCACACAAAATGCCAGACTGCGAGCCTGACGAAGAGGTGTTCGACGAAGGGATCGGGTGCACATCTTCCGGCGAAATGATCATTCTTGCTGCGTGCGCGATCGTGTTTGTGGGAATCACGTTCGTGATGTGGAAGTGGATGAAGAGACGAATGCACCATTCCCACCCAGAATAGATGCGAGAAATCAGCGTGCCAACGCTGCACAGCGTCGACACAGCATTTGCACGGTGTCGACAAAGCATGAGATCGCGCTCGTGGTCGGGCCGCTGATCGAAATCGTTGCACAAACGCGGAAATTTTAGACGGTTGCATCAGATCAGGCCTGCAATTCGCTACTGAGTTGGCGGCAGCGACATTTGGCCGCACGCGACGGACGAAGAAGCCACCACGGAATGCACCAGGCGTCAACTGCCGTCAGCGGGGAGTTGAAGCACGCCGTATGATGATTGTACCATACTCGAGTACTGTGGAGCGGACTTCACCCTGCTCACCTGTTATTCCCCGTGGAGAAGCGAAATCAAGAAATTAGTTTTTGACCTCAACATCTTCACAAATTCCTTTGTTCCCTCAAATGAAGTTCCGACTATACACTGCCACAATGCATGCCAATTTGGTTCTGCCGCGAGCGAGAAGTAGTTCTCAGGGTGGCTGCGATTGCTACGCCCTGACTTCGAACTCTCACAGTGTGTTCGCTTTCGGTACGGTGCACTTTTCAATTTCAATAACTCCAAATCACTGCCGAAACACTTTCGCATTCCTTCCAATTCTTCCGAACCACGTCAACACAATTTCCGACACATGGAGTAATCAACACCGCCAAACACCGCTGCACCATTCACATCAACAAAAGCAACGTCCATAACCGCCAACTCGACAGAAAATATATTTTGATACTAGCCGTTCGTTTAATAATTCAAACAATGCGTACAATGTTCCAACAATCCTACAAACGCACCAACAAGCTCTGAGCTGCAACAGCATGCATGCAATATCGCAGCGAAGCACAGCATTGGACAACCAGCAATGACCGCGACAACAACAACGACACTGATGGCGATGATTCGATGACATGGCAACAGTTTGAGTTCCGTGGATGGTCAGTCAACCGCCAGGCTGCAGCATTCATTCCATTCGTCTCTCAGCCGTCGGCTTTCAGTGTTGTCAGCCTTCAGTTCTTCCATGTTGCAGCTTTCGAAGCAGCCAACCAACCAACACACACCAGCATTCCACAACGAACGGCAAACGCTAACACTGTAACGCGCCACAGTAAACACCAACAACGCCCACCCACGCCACAGAGCAAAGTTCCACAGCTTGCGAAAAGCGTCGAAGCTTCAAAGTGTCGAAGCGTCGTTGCGTCGAAGCGTCGAAGCTTCTTCACTGTCCAACGAACGAACGGTGGTGCATTCAAAAGTTCGCGCGACAAACGACGCAAACTTTCAAACTTTCAAACTTTCAAACTTTGAAAACTTCCGAACTCGCCAAACACGCAAACACGTTCGTGTAATACCGTTTGTAGATATGTTCTGCTACCCTGTTATTAACTCGCCAGCGCACTCTTCGTCATTCGGTATTATCCGCATTTTGTGGTTGGCGTCGTTGTTCGTCGTCGATGTCGTCGTCGTCGTTGCGTTCGTTCGCTCGTCGTCGTCGTCGTCGTCGTCGTCGTCGTTGTGTTCGTTCGCTCGTTGTCGTCGTTCCTTCGTTCGTTCCTTCGTTCCTTTGTTCGTTCGTTTGCTCCTTTGTTCTTTCATTCGTTCTTTTGTTCGTTCTTTAGTTCGTTCGTTCGTTCGTTCGTCCGTTCATTCATTCGTTAATTCGTTCATTGCTTTGTTCCTTAGTTCGTTCACTCGTTCTTTCATTCGTTTGTTCATTCGTTTGTTCATTCGTTCGTTCATTCATTTGTTCATCCGCTTGTGTGTTTGACTCGTTCGCTGCTCGTTGCTCGCTGGCTGTCGTCTTCTTGCTGGTTGTCTGAGGGCACGACATGGACGAAGACACGAAGTCGACTTGCGTGTTGCTGGCTTTCTGACGAAGCGTGTCACTCGTCGTTTCGTTCCAGCAACGTCGCCGCGTTGACTTCGATATCGTCGCCGACGCATTCCGCATCGTCTCCCACGAAATCTTTCATCCCGAGTGATTTTGATTGGTTTCTTTGCATTATTTTCCGCTGGTTTGCTAAACAGCGCGTGCATGAGATATGCGGGCCGAAACCCTGCGCTGACGTTCCTTGTACGTAGCTACAGGTGGCGAGGCCGTGCCGTCGCATCTGCCTGACTTGCACTCCTTGAAATCCAAGCGCCATGACAATCGTCAGCGATCGTCGCACTGTGAGACGCCTCGCCGAGCGCACGGAGCGAGAGCGTGGGTATCGCTTGATCGGCAAGCGCGTTGAGGTCCGCTACAACGACGGCATATGGTACGCCGGAAAAATCCGCCAATACAACAGTCGCCGTGGACTCCACGTTGTGTTCGATGATGGAGACAAGCTGTGGACGAAAGACGCAAAAGTTGACTTGACACCCGTGAATTGCCGTATCGTCGGAGTCACGGGCAAGAAGGCCACCGCTGAAATGTTGCTGCCGAGCCCGCAGGAACTGCTGTCCGCAGCTGCAACGGCCGGTCACGGTGACACCATTCCCGCCCAGAAAGTGATCACTCGGCGGCCGGGCAAACGTAAGGTGAACACCGGCACACCACCGGCGCCGGCCACAAAGCGACCCGCGAAAAGTAACATCAGTGATTCGAACACAACGACCACTGAACAGGGCGCGGAGACCCAGACCCCCATTCTTGCCTCCCGCAAACAAGAGCAAAGCGGCAGCACCGACACACCGCCGTCGCAAGGTCGGGAATCTGCGAGAAAAACTACCCACACAGCTGACGCTGCTGCAAAAGCAAGCGCAGAGCACGTGGACACTGCGGAGGCGAGCGCAGAGGCAGTGACAACTGCAGAGGCCAGCACTGAGCAAGTGCAAAATCAGAACGACGCTACGACTGGCGCAATCCAACCACTCCAACTGACCCTCCCGCAGTTCGTTACGTCCAGGGCGGCAGACTTGGCAGCGGCCGCAACCGCGCACGCCACGCCGACGTCTCCACCGAAACAGTTGTCTTCGCCTCTCACGAGCACCATCAGCGATGCCGGCATAATTGTGTCCCACAAGCCCGACGACGTCCGGCAGGCCATCGCTGACATCCAAAAGCAGAGCGTTCACTTGCCAGTGGGACAATACTTAGATCAGTTGATCACCATGTTTGCTGTCGTGGACGGAGTCATTCCATTGTACGCGGCTCGGGGTCAGGTGTTGACATTTTTGCATGCTGTGGAAGTTGTCGCGAACCAGTTGCAGTTGCAGATGGAAGTAAAGCATTTCGCTCAAATCGTGGCGCTGCATCCAGAAGCCTTCAGTATCCGGATCTGCACCTCAACAGCGCCAGGAATAGCACAGGACAGGCGGCGCCTGCGCGCCCGTGCGCACTCTAACAGACGTAACTGGTGCATTGAATGGCCAGAAGCAGACATCGCAGCTGCAAAGAGGGACAAAAAAGGCCCCGACATCAACGCAACAATCTCGCGTACCGGCCCAGCCGCGGTCTTGAAGCAGCGGGCGTTGCGGTTTCGGCGCGCAGTGGTGTCGTGGGTGACAAAAATACACAGCGACTTCCTGCTCTCGAAGAATATCGTGGTTCGTGCTCTTTGTTGTTGAGTCAATCGTTCTCTGTGCTTTGAGTGAGCAATAACTGTCGTTCGGCACAGGCGGCGCAGTGGGTCCCAGAGGCCAAGGGATGGCACGAAGCATTCGACGTCGACAAATGCATCGGCGGGGGCGATGCCGTGCCGCAAGCCAGACTACCGTCCGCTCAGAACATGGCTGCCTCCTTTGGGCGGGTGTCCGCTGCAGAACGAAAAGCTTCATTTTTACGCGACGACGACCCTGAAGGGTCCGACGAGGAAGGAACTGGCACCGAAACCTTAAGTGGGCTGGGGATTAACGAAAAGTTAAGGCGGGTTGTACAATCCAGGGCACGGAAGCAGGTTTGCCGTCGGAACCAATGATGATGATGATGAACACACAGGTTAACATTTGTTGCTTGTTGTGTTCCATGAAGGCGCGCAGGCTCGACCAAATCGCCAAAAGAAAACTCGAAAGTGACTTCAAGCAGCTTCTGCCACTCTGTGATCTAATTCACATTTCCCTGTTCTCCAAAAAGCGAACCCACGAGCCATTGACCACACTAATTGAGGTGAGAACATGTTGTTGGGTCATCGCCGGGTGCCGGTGTGCATGGGTAACCAATGTGATTTGAATGCCCATTTCTAGACTGTCCGTCGGAGTGATCATTCCGGCACGATGGTTCGTTCCGTTTGGTTGTGCTTCACCGGGCGCGAATGTGTGTTCACCAAATTCGTCTGTTTTGTCCAGACCGCCGAGATTGCAAAAGAAAAACTGATGTTGCTCGTAAAGCTTCTCCCAGAATGGTGTCACACCGTTGACATCCCTTCTTTTTCGGGAAAAAAGAAAATTGATATCAAGTACTTTGTGTTGAAGAATCGCAAGTATCAACGTAAAGATGTGGCAAAGGCGCTCCAGGCCGCGAAAGAGTCGTTCACAGCTGCGCTTTGACGCTTCGCCTGGGGACCACGGCACGGCTCAAACATTTTCTGCTTGCATGCGAAAGCTAACATCATAGTATGTGTACAATTTAGTTATTTTGGGTTTTTTTGCGTGGCGAATCATGCTGTACCTCCACGCATGTTCGCCGAGAAAATAATGAGGATAACTTTCTTGACTCAAGAGATTCCTGTGGCATTGCTGCACGATGCATTCGACACAATGTACACATGGCACTCGAAAGGACTGCCGAGATTATCTCTGCACAGAACAACCACAGCATATGGTCAGTGCAAAAGATCGCGGCAACAATTTGCTCGCCCCTCGAAGTGGTAGCACCTCGCACGTACATGTCGGCCTCGATGCTACTAATAATACTGTATGATCCAACTACCATCGTCATGACCATGAAGAGCAAAAGAAGGTGTACACCCACGATCTCGTACCTACAATCAGGTAACCATCTGTGATCTTTACTAAAATCTCGAGCAAACACATGGCAATAATGTCGACGTTTTCCAACGCACCACGGCAGTCCGCGCAGGCTCCAAATATACCCACGACAGCACATACCACAGTCCGCTTTGGAGCTTGCTTTGCCTTCGGGCGCGAACGTTATCATCTCAGCATGGCCGTGTCGCCGAGTAACCGAGACAGCGTCAGTAAACTGTCTTTCGGCCGGCGGTGAAGTTGTGCGAGGGACTTGTTCATAGGCGATGCCAACTTCGCTCAAAGCGGTGACAGGTCGTTGCGCCTATAGAATTTTTTAGCAGCAAAAACATGGAGATGAGGACCCAAAGTCTCTATGAATGAAAGGAGAAAACTCGTCCAAGAATTCAACGGACCTGGGTGCTCGGACTGGTGATGAGCCGCGCTCGGAGCCAAAATGTTATTGGTAGCAAGAAGCAGATCGGTCCGGCCAAGAGTGCCCCTATAATGCTTTGCACAGTACCACACGTCAGTTTGGCAGCCAACGAGGATATGACGGCGCAAGAGTCTTGCCAACGCACCCGAGCATGTCGTTGAAAAACGGAATCGAGTTGGCGAACACGAAACCAAAGGCCAGCATCGCAATGGCGAAACCGGCATATTGTGCATGCGCCACCGAAGACTTCTCCTCGACACGTTTCGGGGAGGCGACGCTGTGGAAGAAATGACTCAGCACGATTGACTTCAACATGTACACAATGCACACATGCACGAAGAGCATGGTCTCAACAGATGTTCGAAACGCCACATTCGTTGTTGCATCAACGAAGTTTCCGGGAGCACAGTCGCCGAAGTAGTAGTACCCGATGGCCGCGACTGACACGTACACGACGACCATGACTGGTCCGTTGAGGATGAAAGTTTTGGGGAATTCGTGTGGGTGCTTCAGCTCGTCCATTAGTTCAAAATACATCCAATGCCCGGTGTATGCATACACGATGTTGGATGTTGCGCCAAAGACGGCCATCACGGACAGGTCAGGGGCAAACAAGTGCGTCGACACACTGGACGACCGTTCTTCTGAGACAAGTCCCGCAACCACTGTGGCAATGGCAGCTAGCAAGATAATCATGTTGATGAGACATAGCCAGACGCTCTGTTCTAGCCATCGCATGCCCACGACGAGAGGAAGCAGAACTACACATGAGATTGCGACTGCCGTAGGAAGGCAAATCTCAGAGAGCACTGTGAACAAGGCGCCTTGCAAGCTCGTACCGATGACGAGGAGATAGGAAGCGTTGCCCAAAAGCGCGTAGCCGTACACGATGGTGTATACACAACGCACCAAACACTTGTTTCCATTGAACAAGACAGAAGTTGCGTGCCCCATCGACTTTGGTGGCGGCCTCCCCGCACCCACCAATAAAGTCCGAGCTCGAACCATCATCACGGCTGAATATATTGCGACGGGGCACATGAGTGTGATGATCACGATCACCCACACCCAGCCCAAGTCTGCGGCCGCCTTGGCCAGCGTCAGAACGCCAGTGCCGACGATGTCTGTCAACATTAACCACGACAGATCGATCACCCTCAACTTCTTGTGACTGGTGTGTGACTTTGCGACTGAAGAGTCACTGCTCATGGTGGAGTCGTCGCTGGTTGTCGAAGTAGTGGACGTTTCAGACAGGTCGCTGCTGCGTCGACGTGGAGCAACGTCCATCGCAATGTCGCGCTCGACAGGGCAACCGTGTCATTCGCACCTAATGCAGGCAGAATCGTGCCACAGTTGTCCTTTGTGGTAGAAATACGTGACCACCCGACTTCAACAAAACTTCCAACGGTCACAAACACGTGCCAACACAAAGGCAACCGCACAACCCGACCCCACCCAAGCGCGACCCAAGCGCGACCAAGCAAGCGCGCACAACACCGCCGCCAACACGCGACACAAAAAAGACCGGAAAGAGCACACGCAGCCAGTCATAGAAGAGCAAAACTAGATCACGGCAGCACTCAATGCAATCCCCAAAGGCTGTGAAAGCTTGCCCCGTTCGCCGATAGCCCGCCACCACAACAAGTAAACGCCGTACTTCACCCGCCGTCAAAAGTCCCATCCCGTAGCGAGTCCATTGCATGTCGTAATAGATTTGCTGAAGCTCATGATGCAACGCAATTGCTTCGCGCATCCCTTTGCACGTACGCTTTCATATATCTTCATCAAACCACACAGCCTTGATGACCACCTCCCGCTCCGCTGCCCTTCCCCTCGATGGATCCAAACACACAACCAACCGCCAAAACGACAACAACAGTCCCAAAGAACGATGCGGAACAATGCGAAACAATGCGGAACAATGCGAAACCATGCGGAACAATGCAACAACGAACGATCCGATCGAACGCCGCGAGCTTTATTTCGAACTTCGAACTTCGAACTTCGAACTTCGAACTTCGAACTTCGAACTGACGAACGGCGAACGGCGAACTTCGGCAACGACGACGACGACGACGACGACGACGACCACAACGCCAACGACCAACCGAGTAGTGTCGCCACGATATGCCCATTTGATAGAGAATAGTCACATTAACGCACTGTAATAACATTGGCTACATCTAACTCTCAGCGTCGTCGTTCGTCGTCGTCGCTTTCGTCGTCGTTGTCGTTGTCGTTGTCGTTGTATGACCACGTATTACTGTTTGTAGATAAGTCTTGCATCCCAACTTTTCACTTTCTACCAATAGGATCACCATCGGTGTAACATACCGTGTTATAGGAATACGCTGATGATAACAAACTGCAAAGACAAAGGTTATTACTGAATGAGGATGCTTACACACAGTTGTTGTGCGTAGCACGGACGTATCCTGTTATAGGACTTGACAAAACATTTCACAAATTTTTCGTGTCGAGCCCTTTTCACTCAAAATGGCGCGGAGGAGTGGAAGGAGGGTGTTTTCGGATGCAGTGCTGCACCGGAGGTTGGCAGGGTGCCCGGTTCCTCTCCACGGAAATCACCTCTATATTCCCATATCCGGAATACTTCATAGTATGCGTCTTCCTCATGACTATGTATCCATATATAGGAATTCCATCTCACTGAACCTCGCGCGCGTTTCGCCGGCGGAGTCACTCGAAAGTCACTCAAAAGTCACTGTCAGCCGCAGGCAGTCAATCAGTCAAGTGAGAGACGCCACTCGTGTGAGGCGTAAGAGTGAAGATCAGTCGGGTGAGCAACGTCGCGTGGTGGACGGTTGGAGGGGAGGAAGGAGCTGGGCTCTCTCTTTGGTTGTTTTCGCTTGCTGCTGCACTGTCGTTGTTGTTCGTTGTTCGTTCGTTCGTTCGTTCGTTCGTTCGTTCGTTCGTTCGTTCGTTGTTCGTTGTTGTTCGTCGTTGTCGTCGTCGTCGTTGTCGTTGTCGTTGTCGTTGTCGTTGTCGTTGTCATCATTGTTGCGGAGTTATCATCGTCGTCGTCGTCGTCGTCGGTGCTGTTGTTGCTTCATTGTTGTTCCTTGTTGGTGTTGTTCGTCACGTCGTTGTTGATCGCTATTGTTGTCGTTGTGAAGTTATTGTTGTTCGTCGTTGTTCGTCGTCGTGAAGTTGTTGTTGTTCGTTGTTCGTCGTTCGTCGTTCGTCGTTCGTC
>ENA-OWNT01004906-OWNT01004906.1-seawater-metagenome-genome-assembly--contig:-NODE-4906-length-11402-cov-6.738896_pt1 | contig 11402 bp, 10 predicted proteins | sample MGYA00238136_ERZ651165 | MGnify/ENA primary metagenome ERZ651165 (study PRJEB26861, sample SAMN08777766) | seawater metagenome | isolation source: coastal seawater | place: USA: Florida | collected... | reverse complement strand
GACGGCGTCCACACGATCCTGGGCTGCGTTCCCTGCCTCCTTGACCAGATCGTCGTAGGTCTTGACGACCTGATCGCGCGATGCACGGACCTGCTCCGCCGTGACACCGGGTTTGAGGGTGTCCTTGAAGCTCGTTAGTGCTTCGGCGAAGGCATCGGCTGCTGCGCAGACAGGCGAGCCGGTCGGCTGCGGGCTGGACGTGCCCGCCGGTGGGCTGGGCATGCTGCAGCCCGCCAGCAGCACGAGCGCTGCGCCGAGCGGCAGCAACCATGCAAGGACTCGTCGTGGCGTCGTCATGGGAGGCCCCTCTCGGTTGGGCATTCGACTGGCAGCCCTATCACTGCCAGTTAAGACCATCGTTGGCCTCGATCCGGGGGTGCACCTCACCCGCCGGGGGTGATACGGATAACGCAAAGGTCGCAGCGCACCCCGAATCGACCGGACCGGGCGCGCTGCAGAGAACTGTTCCGGAGCTCGGCAATTTGTGGGAGGATGCGGGCATGCGCGCCAAGGAGCTGCTGGAAGTGCTGGAATTCTGGCGGAAATGAACGCCAAGGAGACCCCGGACTACGGGCGGCCGTGCGATGGGCCGCCGCCCGGGCCCATCCGCAGAGCACCGGCAGCGCGGACCAAACGAAAGCCGATCAGGCGGCGCAAAAACATACGGTCCCATCCGGGCGATGGCCCGCCGGGCGGGGCGTGAATCCGGGTCCACGCCGGCTGAAAGGAAATGACATGACTTTCTGGGACTTCTTTTGGTTGATGATTTCGTTTCTCTTTTATGTTTCGTATCTGGTGGTTCTCTTTCTGATCGTCAAAGACATCTTTTCTGATGCGACGCGCACCGGTTGGAGCAAGGCAGCCTGGGTGCTTGTCCTGATCTTCCTGCCGGTCTTCGGCGGTCTGGCGTATCTGATTGCCTTCGGGCAATCCATGTCCTTGCGGCAGTCCGCCAGGAACGATGCGGCCAGGGAGAACTTCGACGGCCACGTTCGACCAACGGCAGCGACCAACCCGGCGGAGCAGATTGCCCAAGGCAAGGCCCTAATGGACGACGGCGTCTTGACGGCCCAGGAGTTCGCCGCACTGAAACAACGCGTGCTGGGCCAGTAACAGTTGCTGCTATGAGTTGCCGCGGGCGATTCACCCGCGGGAGGTGATGCGCTGGCTCCGTGCCGATGGTGGAATCGTGCTGGAATCCGGCCCGATTTGAAGGAGACGACATGTGCCGTTGGCTAGCGTATTCAGGTTCTCCCGTGCGATTGGATGACCTCCTCTACAAACCCGCCAACTCCCTCGTCATGCAGAGCAAACACGCACGCATGGGAGTCGAGACCACCAACGGGGACGGGTTCGGCGTCGGCTGGTACGGCAACGCTCCGCTTCCCGGAGTCTTCCACAGCACGGAGCCTGCCTGGCACGACCGCAACCTGCGCGAGCTCGCAGGGCAAGCCTCGGCCGGCCGCGTTTTCGCACATATCCGTGCCACGACGGGCACAGCCGTTCAACAGACGAACTGCCACCCGTTCCGCCACGGCCGGTGGCTCTGGATGCACAACGGGGTCCTCGCGGATTTCCCGAAGGTGAAGCGTGATTTGGCCATGGCCGTCGAGCCCAGCCTCTATCCCGAGATCGAGGGCTCCACCGACTCGGAGATGTTCTTCTACCTTGCGCTCACCTTTGGCCTGGAACGGGACCCCCGCGCGGCGGTCGCTGAGGCTGTTGGGTTCATCGAGGACGCCGGACGGCGCCACGGCGTGGAACACCCCATCCAAATGACGGTCGCGACAACCGACGGCGACACCACGTGGGCCTTCCGCTACTCCAGCGAGGGCAACTCGCGATCGCTCTTTCACAGCACGGACATCGCTACTCTCCGAGAACAGTATCCGGACAACCCGCTGCTCCACGATCTCTCGGACGATGCCGCCCTCGAGATGCTGGATGGTCTTGCGGCGGCCATCGACGGTGACTTGCCCGATGGCGATGGCGGCGCTTTTCAGCGGCACGAAAGCAGCCCAGCCACCCAGGCCGATGAAGAAGCCGCCGATGACCAGCGCACCGATCAGCACCAGCTTGCCGATCCCGAGCTTCGGATCGCGGTCCAACGGGCTGGACTGCGCACCACCACCGCCGATCTGGCCAAGCTGCATGCTCACGACTTCGGCTCCGCCGGATGCACCTGCCGGATCGCCGGCTTCTGGGCCTGGGCGGCAAACTTGGCCATGACTTCCTTGGCATCGCCGAACTCGGTCACCTGGCCGGCCTGCAGCACCATGATCTTGTCGACCGCCTGCAACAGGCTCGGCTTGTGGGAGATCAGCAGGACCGTGTGGCCGTCCTGCTTCAGGGTCGCGACAGCCCGGACGAGCGCGTCCTCACCTTCGGAGTCGAGATTGGCGTTGGGCTCATCGAGCACGATCAGGCGCGGCCGGCGGAACACGGCGCGGGCGAGGGCCACGCGCTGGCGCTGGCCACCCGACAGCGATGCGCCCCGCTCGCCGATCGGCGTCTCGTAGGCCAGCGGCAGCTTCAGGATCAGGTCATGCACGCCGGCAAGCTGCGCCGCCTCGATCACCTCGGCGTCCTCGGCATCGCCCAGGCGGGCGATGTTTTCCTTCACCGTGCCTTCGAACAGCTCGATGTCCTGCGGCAGATAGCCGACATGCCGCCCACGATCGAGCGGGTCCCAGACCGACATGTCCGCATTGTCCAGCCGAACCGCGCCGCGCTGCGCCTTGCGCGTGCCGACAATGACCCGCGCCAGCGTGGTCTTGCCCGATCCGGTGGGGCCGATGATGCCGACAGCAGTGCCGGCGGGAATATTGAAGGAGATGCCGCGCAGGACCGGCTCCGGTGCGCCCGGCGGCTGATAGACCACGCCGTCGGCGACCAGATTTCCCTTCGGCTCCGGCAATTCGGTGCCGACACCCAGCGCCGGACGGTTGGCCAGCACGTCCTTCAGCCGCTTCCACGCCGCCTGCGCGTTCACCAGTCCCTGCCAGGCCGTGATCGCCTGCTCCACCGGGGCCAGCGCGCGCGACAGCATGATCGATCCGGCGATCATCATGCCCGGCGTCAGTTCGCCGCCCAGCACCAGCCAGGCGCCCGCGCCCAGCACCACCGACTGCAGCAGCAGCCGGAGCCCCTTCGCCGCCGCCCCCAGCATGCCCGAACGCCCGCCCGCGCGAAGCTGCTGCGCGCGCCAGGCTTCCGCGGAATCGTCGATGCGACGCGCCAGCGCCGGCATCATCGCCATGGCCGCGATCACGTCGGCGTTGCGCACGGCAGCGTCGGCATTGTTGAAGGTCTGCGAAGACGCGCCGGAGGCCTGCTGCAACGCCTTGCGGGTGACCAGTTCATTGGCCAGCGCGATCAGGAACAGGACGATCGCTCCGGCGATGGCGATGATCCCCAGGATCGGGTGCATGATGAAAAGGATCAGCACGAAAAGTGGCGCGATCGGCGCGTCGAACAGCGGGAAGATCGCCGGCGATGCGAGATAGGTCCGTACCGCCGTCACGTCTCGCAGTCCCTGCGCGGATGCGCCAGTGCCGGAAAGTGCGCTGGCAATACCGCCTGCCAACGTCGGCCCAAACAGTTTCCGGTCGACCCAGACGCCGACCCTTTGCGCCACCAGCGTCCGCAAACCCTCCAGCAGGGCGAAGACCACCAGGGCCAGGACGAGCATGATCGAGATCGCGATCAGCGTATCTACGTTGCCCGTGTTGATGACCCGGTCATAGATCTGCAGCATGTAGAGCGGGCCGGCCAGCATCAGCAGGCTGGCGCCGACGCTGAACACGCCAATCACCAGGAACGCCCGGACGAAGACGGAGCGCGTCTCTTCAAGTGGTGAAGGCCTGGTGTCCAAGTGTCTTTCCACTCCCGCGCGCAAATGCGCTGGCTGCTCGCGCTCCAGATAGCACAGCAGACGCCTGTTTAATATGTCGTTATCCCGCGCGGAAACCGCCGCGCAGGAAATTGCCCACACCCGGAACGACCGATAAGACTGGTGTCCGGTTGACGGGAGCGGGGTTCCATGGCGATCAGTGTCTTCGATCTGTTCAAGGTCGGCATCGGGCCGTCCAGTTCACACACGGTCGGGCCGATGTGGGCCGCGCGGCAGTTCCTGGACTGTCTCGACGCGAAGGGACTGCTCGACCGGGTCGGCCGGGTCAGGGTCGATCTCTACGGCTCACTGGCGCTGACCGGGCTGGGCCATGCGACCGACAAGGCGCTGATCCTGGGTCTGGCGGGCGAAGTTCCCGACAAGGTCGACGCAGACGCGGCCGACGATCTGGTGCAGCGGGTAATTCCAGGGGTTGATAAAGGCGCAGACACCGACGGCTTCTTTCACCACCAGCGAGTGGCCGATCTCTTCAGTCTCTTCCATCATGGCCGTGCGCGGCGCATAGGAGGCCATCACACCGCAGGGGGCGGCGGCCTGGGTATTGGTGGCAAAATCAATGGGAGAGCCCTGTTCCAGGGAAATCGCTTGCCCCAGGTCGGACAACCGCTCGACCATCTTCGCGGCAATCGCCTGGATATAATCGCTGCGTTCCTCGGCGGAGGTGGCGGACCAGCTGTCAAACGCCTTGCGTGCGGCCTGTACGGCGCGATCCACATCGGCGGCGTTGCCGCAGGGAACGCGACCACAGACCTCTTCGGTGGCCGGGTTGATCACCTCGGTAAACACCTCACTGTCAGAGGCCACCCACTCGCCATCAATATACAGCTTGTCGTAATTCATCATAGTTATTGTCCCATTAGCCCATTAAATTTGTATCAATCCCTGCGCCGCGACTCTTCCAGCAGAAGCAGCGACGCTCTTATGCTTTTCTGCCGCAGAATTAGCCGTGAATGGGCTTGCCATTCACCGCCCGCGCCGCTTCCATCACCGCCTCGGAGATGGTCGGGTGAGCGTGGATCATGGATTCCACATCCTCCGGCAACAGTTCCGAGTGCTTGGCCAGCAGCAATTCGTGAATCAGTTCCGTGGCGTTGTGGCCAACAATATGCGCGCCAAGGATTTCATCGGATTCCGCATCGCACAGAATCTTTACCATACCGTCGGGCTTGCCCACGGCGATGGTTTTACCGGCACCGGGATAGGCGAACACGGCTTTTTTCACCTTGATGCCCTGCGCCTTGGCCTGGTCTTCGCGCAAACCGAAACCGGCCACTTGGGGCTCGCAGTAAATCGCCGAGGGCACGGCATCGGCATCAACCGATTTACATGAAGGCTGGTGATCCGCCATATGCTCCACGGCGATTTCACCTTCTTTGGAAGCCACGTGGGCCAGTGCCGGGCTGGTGGTGATATCGCCGATGGCATAGATTCCAACAGCAGCCGTCTGGCCGTAGTCACCGGTTTGCACAAAGCCGCGATCATTGAGCTTGACGCCCATCTCCTGTAAGCCCAGGCCTTCGGTATTGGGTACGCGCCCAAACACCACCAGGGCTTTTTCCGCGGTCAGCTCCGCTTTGCCATCCGGCCCCTCGACCGAGACGGTGACCGCTTTGGCGGTTTTCTTTAACCCCGTGGCGCGGGTTTTGGTGAGCACTTTGATACCGTCGCGCTGGAAACACCGATCGAGCACGGCGGTGGTCTCAAAGTCTTCGGTAGGCAGAATATGATCGGCAAATTCCACCAGGGTCACATCCACACCAAAGCTGTTCATCACATAGGCGAACTCGCAGCCAATGGCGCCAGCCCCCAAAATCACCAGGGACTTGGGCAACTCAGTCAGCGCCAGGATGCCCGAGGAGGACAACACCTGTTTTTCGTCGAATTCAAAACCGGACACGCTCATAGGGCGGGAGCCGGTGGCCACCAGGATATTACGGGCCTGGTATTTGGTTTCACCCTTGTCGCCATCGACAGTCACCTCGCCTTTGCCGGTTACCTTGGCCGTGCCTTTAAGCACTTCTACCTGATTGCGTTTAAGCAGGCCGGACACACCGCCGGTCAGGGTCTTGACCACCTTGCGGGAATTGGCCTGGACCTTGGCGTAGTCCAGGCCGCTGCGATCGACACCCACCCCCACAGATTCCATGTCACCCAGGGAGTGAAACAGCTCCGCCTGGTGGATCAGGTTTTTGGAGGGGATACACCCCCAGTTAAGGCAGACACCGCCGGGTGTGTCTTTTTCCACTATCGCGGTGATCAGTCCCAGCTGGGCGGCGCGAATGGCGGCGACATAGCCGCCGGGGCCGGCGCCGATAATAATCAGATCAAAATTTTTGGACATAAAACTGCTCTCACTGTAGGGTGGATTTACCCATAACGCGGGCACAAGAGCGTTAGCGTCGCCTAGAGCGCCTACTTTTGGAATCCACCATCCGTTCGGTGGATTACGGCAAAAAACGCCTAATCCACCCTACAACTTCTTTCTGGCTATCAAGCCAACATCAACGCCGGATTTTCCAGTGCATCGTGCAGGGCACGGTTAAAGACTGACACTGGAGCACCGTCAACCACGCGGTGATCAAACGTCATGCTAATGGGCATCATAGTGCGAGCCACGATTTCACCGTTACGCACAACAGGCTTTTCGATAGGCGTGGATGGGCCAATCAAGGTGGTGTTGGGCAAGTTCAATACCGGCGTTGACTTGCAGCCAGGCGGTGAAATACCCGCGGTGCTGGACAAGGTGATAGTGGCATCTTTCATATCGTCAGCCGTGGCCTCACCGTTGCGCACACGATTAATCAGCTCTTTCATGGCGATATCAATTTCCACCACGCCCATGTTTTGTACGTTCTTCAGCACAGGTACCACCAGGCTGCTGTCGTACTCGCCCTGGCCCGGCATGGCCATGGCAATCCCCACGTTAATGGAGTCGTAAATCACAATCTCATCGCCAATCAGTGAAGAGTTGGTGATGGGCACCTGTTTAACCGCCGTTACTATCGCCTTGATAATAAAGGCATTCATGGATACTTTGGTACCCAATTGCTCTTCACGCTCGATAAAGGTCTTGCGTACGGCCATCAGGTCGGTGATATCGCTTTCAAAGAACCCGGACAGTTGAGCGGCGGTTTGCAGGCTTTCCACCATGCGGTTGGCAATGGTCTTGCGAATACCCTGCATAGGAATGCGAGCTTTCTCTTGCAGGCCTCCCACGGCTGCAGCAGGCACAGCAGCTTGCGCACGCCCTTCACCAGTTTGTTCGGCTCGCAAAATATCGCGCTTAACAATACGGCCATTGGGGCCGGTGCCTTCGATGGTCGCCAGATTTAAACCGCGATCCCTGGCCATCTTCTTTGCCAAGGGTGAAGCAATAATACGACCACCGGTCGAAGCCGCAGCTATCGTGGCAGCAGACTCAGGTTGAGCACTACCGGCATCGCCATTATTGGCCGCGGCATCACCGTTATTGGCCGCTGGCGCTGGACTGCCACCCGCCAGAGATGCTAGCTCTTCTTCAGACTCTACAAAAATCCCGATGGTGGCCTCTACCGGTACCGTTTCACCAGCCGGCGTCAAAATATGAAAGTAGCCAGAATTCGGCGCTTCAATATCGTACGCTACTTTCTCAGTCTCTACGGTCAGCAGCGCGCCGCCCTTTTCGATATACTGGCCCTGTTCAACGGCCCACTCGATAACGGTACCTTCGTTCATTGCCATCGCCAGTTTAGGCATTAAAAAATCAGTTGGCATGATTTATTCCCTCCTGCTCAGGCACAAACTTCACGAATCGCGGCTTCGATCTTGTCCGGATTCGGCATAATGTAGGGTTCCATATAACCACCGGGTACCGGCATATTCGGGAAGGTTACCCGCTTGATGGGCGCATCCAGCAGGTCAAACGCCTCTTCCACCACGCGGGCGGCGATGGTGCTGGCGTAACCGCCCTTCTCCCAGTCTTCATCGACAATCACCAGGCGATTGGTCTTTTCCAGCGAGCGCAGCAGCGTGTCCATGTCAAAAGGCTCAAAGGAACGCGGGTCAACCACTTCCACACTGAATTCACCTTCCAGTTTTTCAGCCACTGCCAGCGAGTTCTTGCACTGCAAGCTGTTGGCCAGCACGGTCACATCAGAGCCTTCACGCTTAACGTCGGCAACTCCCAAGGGAATAATGTAATCCTCTTCCGGCACAAGGCCGCGCTCCATCATCAAACCCAAATGCCACGGAATCACGACGGGGTTGTTATCGCGAATAGCGGCTTTAAACATTCCTTTGGCATCGTAAGGGGTCGATGGCATCGCCACCTTGATACCCGGCTGATGGAAGAAGGTGCCGTGAATGGCCATTGCATGGTCGTTAGCCAGGCGCATACCCGCGCCCACACCTGCAGTGATCACCAGCGGCATGGAGCGCTGGCCACCGTGCAGGAAGTAGTGCTGCCCGGTGGCAACGGATACTTCAGAGAAGGTGTGGTAGGTAAAGCCGCCAAACATAAAGTCTACAATGGGTCGGTAGCCTTCCATCGCCGCGCCCATGGCCAGACCAAACATACCGCTCTCTGCCAGCGCCGTATCCACGATACGGTCTTCACCGTATTGATCGACCAGTCCCATGGTGTACGGGAAAATTCCACCACGGATATCCTGCCCACAAATAAAAACTTTTTCGTCGCGATCCAGCTCTTCACAAAACGCTTCTTTGATCGCGTCAACCAGTGTTAATTCTCTCATTGATATTGACTCCTATTCGTGCGCTCAGGGGGCGTAAACCGCGGCCAGCAGTTCTTCTTCAGTGGGTGTGGCGATTGGGCTTTCCTCGGCAAAACGCTCTGCCTCGGACACTTCCTCAGCGGCACGCTCATGGATTTGATCGATAGCGGCCTGGTCCAGAACACCCTCGGCCAGCACACGCTCGGTGGCGATAACCAGGGGATCGCGCTTGCGCATTTCTTCGTGCAACTCTTCGCTGCGTGGCGTGTAGCGGGCGAGATCCGGTGTACCCACATCGTGCTCTTTAAAGCGCAGGGTTTTACACTCGACAAAGGTGGGCCCTTTGCCGGTACGGGCACGCTCAATGGCCGCCAGCGCCACTTCGGCGCAGGCAAAGACATCCTGCCCGTCCACCACAGTGGCCGGCATGCCGTAACCCTGCGCCAAGCTGGATATATCTTCGGTGGGGTGCATTTCGTCCATGGTGGAGTGAATGGCCATACCGTTGTTTTCACACCAAAAGATCAGGGGCAGCTTCATATTCATGGCGAACAACATGGATTCGTGTGCACGGCCCTGTCCATAGGAGCCATCACCGGAGGCCAGGATGGCTACCTGATTTCTACCATTGCGCTTACAGGCCCAGGCCCAACCTACAGCCGGTGAAAATGTCAGGCCGATAAAGCCGGTGGTGAGATGCACACCCTGATCCGGGAATGACCAGTGGAACGATGAGCGGCCTTTACAGCAACCAGTTTCTTTACCTGTGTGTTCCGCCAGGTAGTATTTCACATCGATACCCTTGGACAGCATGCCAGGGATGGCATGGCCGCGGTGGTGCGGTTGGAATATATCGTCTTCATTGAGGCAAGTACCTGCAGCCACACCCGGTGCAATGGCACCTTCGCCCGGATGGTAGAAACCCACCAGCTGTCCTGTGGTAATACGGCGGTACATCATCTGGTCGAAATGATCGGCTCTTACCAAATTGGTATAGAGCGTAATCATTTGTTCTTTACTTAGATTCATAATGTAATGACTCCTCACTGATATTCTTCTTCACATAACCCCCTCTTGTCTGATCAAGAGGGCATCGCTCAAAGCCCTGGTAACGCGCCACCGGATACCGGTAAACCGATTTTGTGATTGGGGGCAGACTGAAAAATTCGTCACCGCACTGGATTTCCTATAAATCCTAACAAAGCCCCGGGGGCAAACTTTGTTTATGGTGACAGGTATTTGGCATTTAGTGACACCTCCAGTTGGCGCATATACAATCAAGCTGGGCAGGAGAAAGATGTGCGCGCTCACTATCCGGATTGAATCTTTGGCGATAACCCTAAAGCGACAAAGCCCCCCTACCCCGCTCTCTGTATAACCTTGCCAAAGTCACCAGATGACAACTTTCAGTCACTAAATACCAAGCATCAATCCAATAAAGCAGATAGTTTGCTCTGGTTAATTTAGTGGAATTAAGAAAGGATATTGCAATGCCCCTCCCCTACGAATTGGATCGCTATAAGGTCGTGCTAAAACGCATTCCCACCAACGGTATCGAACTCAATGTCGCCGAGGCCGGACAGGGACCCGCGGTATTTCTGCTGCACGGCTTCCCGGAAGGCTGGGCCAGCTGGGGGCCGCAGATCAAATTCCTGGTTGAACAGGGTTACAAGGTCATCGCCCCGGAGATGCGCGGCTATGGCGAAAGTGACGCCCCGGAAGCCGTAGAAGCCTAAGACACCGTTGAGCTGGCTGCCGATGTGGCCGGCCTGATCGACGCCTACCGGGATGAAATGGGTGAAGACAAGGGCGTGGTGATCGGCCACGACTGGGGCTGTACTGTTGCCTGGTATACCGCTTGGCTGCACCCTGAAAAAGTTAAAGGTGTTGGCGGTCTCAGTGTTACCTGGCTGGGGCGCGGGGAGACTGATACCCTGAGCGCCATCCTGCAGGGGAAAGGGGTCTATTTTCTACAAGGGGCTTCGAACTGAAGCCCCCCCCCAATCATCTTGATGGCTTTCATCAGCCAAGATATTTTTTTCGCGGGACCTTATACCAAGCAACATACCAGGCAACAATTAACTGCTTTTGGCCGACAAAAAACCCAATTTACGGGAGATAGAGATACACATATTGCGGAAGGTCCGGTGCGTCAACAGGCGTCGAGCCATATCCCCACCTTTAGCGCCATCACCGAACAACACCAGGGTCTGCTTCTTACTTACACCGCGGACAATGGCGGCCGCCATATCGACCGGGTTGGTGCCCCTTTCCTGGTAATATTTTTTGATATTGGCCTTGGTGGTGTCGTTGACACGGAAACCTTCATCGCCTTTGGTGATATTGGTATTGATAGCCCCGGGACACACATTAGTCACTGCGATATTAGTATCCGCCAGTTCCTGCGCCAAGGTTTCGGTCATGGCATAGGCCGCCGCCTTACTGGCAGAGTAGCCCCCCATATTGGCAATGGGGCAAAAAGCCACACTGGAGGTGACATTCACCAAATGCCCAGCCAGACCGTTATTCAGCCAAAGGTGTGCAAACGCTTTGCAGCCATTGTGCATGCCTTTGAGGTTGATATTGTGCAACCGGTCCCAGTCGTCACCATCCATTTCAATAATGGGCTTGGCGAGACCAATACCGGCGTTATTCACCAGAATATCGGGCACTTTATTCTCGGCTAACAACTGTTCTGCAAATGCTGTAAATGCCGCGGCATCGGTAATATCCAGCAACTGGGTCTGGCACTCAACGCCCAAGGCTTCCACTTCGGG
>ENA-OWNT01004905-OWNT01004905.1-seawater-metagenome-genome-assembly--contig:-NODE-4905-length-11405-cov-2.902013_pt1 | contig 11405 bp, 10 predicted proteins | sample MGYA00238136_ERZ651165 | MGnify/ENA primary metagenome ERZ651165 (study PRJEB26861, sample SAMN08777766) | seawater metagenome | isolation source: coastal seawater | place: USA: Florida | collected... | reverse complement strand
ACTCAATGGAAGCATCTATTGATTCAAGAATATAATTAGACGCGTTGCTATATACTTGTTGAGCGAAAGCGTCTGAGCCGAAACCTGCAAGAGAATCCACTTCGACCCAGGAAATTATGTTGGGTTGGTCGAAGGGACGGGTGGTATCCAAATTAACATTACTTCTAAGTTGCTTGGCGACGCGAGATGATCTCGAATCCAGCTGCGATGAAAAATAGTTTTTGCCAGATGATTGGCTCAAATATTCGCGCCAATCTCTCTGCGAAAAGCGGGCGTCAGAGACATATCGATTAAAGTACACCAAGCGCAGTGTGTTTTGGGCAAGCGACGATTTTTCATTTTTATACTGTGTGGTATTTGTCCCAAACTGCCCAAGTCTTGGATCATCATCATAAAACGCTACATTCATCATATAGTCGCCACGCAATGTGCCCTGGCCAAAGCTATTGAATGAATACAGCAAAACACCCAGCAATAAAGTTTTGTATCTCATATCAATTCTGAAATCTAAATCCTCTTCGAAAGTATCTAAACTGGCATAAGCGCAAAATCTAAAAAACCCTGCCTATGTGAATTGTAGTTTTTTTTTCAATCACTTTTTAGTAGACTCAGGTAGAAAAATGGGTTCTTGAGCTTGGCTCTCATATCCATATTCGTATACATCAACGTCATGGTTTCCTGCAGCTTTCTACTATTAGTAGCCTTGTTAATCAGGTAATTAAAGAGCCACTTTATTGACGACAGGCGTTGTAGGCGATGACTTAATTTCAGCTCATCCCAAAGCTTGTCATAGATTTCATTTTCATATTGCAGCAAGAACTCTTTTGAAAAATCCTGTTGATCTATTGCTTTTGCCACCCATTGAGCTGCGAGCCTTCCACTAACAAATGCATTACCAATACCTTCACCCGTGAAGGGGTCTATGAGCCAGCCGGCATCGCCAACCAGCATAAAGTGATCGCCAGCCAATTGTCGTTTTTTTGACCCCAATGGCAATCCCCATCCTTTTATGCTTCCCTGAAGTTCAGCATCCTTGAAACGCTCCTTGAGTAAGGGATGATTCTCAACCACGTCAAGTAAACGGGCTCTCAGGTTTACCTTGTTCTTTGCCACCTTGCTTGAGAGCATGCCTAAGCCAACATTGGCTTCATTATTGGGTAATGGAAAAACCCAAAAGTAGCCAGGTAACAAATCTTTGATAAAGTGTAGTTCAATGAAATTGTTACTGAACCCTGTTACATTGGTATAATAGGCCCTTACCGCCGCACTATGATGGTCTTTATCGCTGATTCTCCCAACAAAGTGCTCGGCAGTTTTTGAACGTGCCCCATCTGCACCTATCACAACGTCATATTCAATCTGAAAATCTCTTTCACCTACTGAGAAGGATACCGTTTGATTCTTATCAAAGCTCAACCCGGATGCATTTTGATACAAACGGCAGTAATTGGCATCAAGGTTTTCTGCAAGCAGTTGGTCAAAATCAATTCTTTTGGTCACGTAGCCTGCTGTCAATCCATCTTTGCGAGGTGGGCAGGGAATGTCAACAAACTTTTCATTTGGACCATAAAAACGAATTCCGGGGCTTGGAATAAAAATGTCCTTGCGCTGGTCAAGCTCGGGCAACAGATCTGGTTTCGACTTTTCCAGAATATCCAGGACTTTTCCACTCAGGGCGTCGCCACAGATCTTATCTCGTGGAAATTTGTCTTTTTCGACAATGACATGTTCAATGCCGTGGTTTGATAATTCGTAAGAGGTGCAACAACCGGCCGGACCTGCGCCGATGATAACAACAGGGACTTTTATTTTCTCCAATCTCCTTTATTTGGGCATAATACCCTCATCGGCAAAACTAAAGTATTCGTCATACCCAACTATGATATGATCAAGAATGCTCATATCCAGTAATTGTCCTGCCTTGACAATTCTCTCGGTTAAGAGCCGGTCGTTTCGGCTGGGAACCAAACTACCCGAGGGGTGATTGTGAGCAAGTATTATCGAACTTGCCATATCTTGTTCCAGGGCCTTTTTAAAAATAACCTTGGGGTCTACTACTGTTGAAGAAACCCCGCCAGAACTTACCTGAAAATGCCTGAGGGGAATATGCCTTCTATTGAGCAAAATTGCATAGAAGCGTTCATGATCAAGGTCAGCCAATAGTGGATAAACATATCTGAAACAAGCTGCACTTGAACTCAGGGGTTCGTGAATCGACTTATCAGCCTTTCTCCTTCTGCCTAACTCAGCTGCTGCTAACACCGTAATGGCCTTGGCCGGGCCAATACCCGGAGTTTTGCAGAGGTCCTTCACCGACATCTGACTCAACTGCACCAGGCTGTTATTGGCTTCTTTCAATAAGAGTTTGGCCACATCAACCACACTTAGCTGAGTGGTTCCTGAACCCAGTAAAATGGCCAGCAGCTCTGCATCGCTTAGAGCTTCCTTACCCTTGAGCGAGAGCTTTTCGCGAGGACGGTCTTCTTCTTGCCAGGACCTAATACTTAACTTGTTGTCCCTAACATTATCCTCAGCCAATACTCAAAAAGTTTAGCTAAGGCCGTTTACGTACTTAGCCAGTGAAGATTTGTTGTTGGCAGCCTTGTTTTTGTGAATGATATTCTTCTTAGCCAGTTTGTCGATCATAGATGCTACATCTTTGAAAAGCGCCTCAGCTTCTGATTTGCTTGTGGTAGCTCTTAGTTTTCTAATCGCATTACGAGTGGTTTTCGCGTAATAGCGATTGGCCAAGCGTCTTTTTTGGTTCTGTCTGATTCTCTTTAAGGCTGATTTATGATGTGCCATGTAATCTGCTAAAATTTTAGGGCGCAAAAGTAGTTTTTTCCAAAAAACTATTTGTTACCAGAAGTAATTTCCTCGATCTTTTCAAGCAATTCTTCTTCATCGCCAGGTGAGTACTTATTGTGCTTGTAGACAATATTGCCTTCCTTATTTACCAAAGCCAGGTATGGAATGTTCTGAAAATTGAGCTTGCGGTATGAATCTCCATTCACGTCATGCAGAATTTCGTATTCCCAGCTATTTGCATTTACCACACCTTTTATTCTTGGAGCCGTTCTTTGGTCATCAACACTCACTGCAATCAACTCAACATTGTAGTCCTCTTGCCATTCTTCATAGTAATCGGCAATAGCATTCAACTCGTTGATACAGGGTTTGCACCAGGTAGCCCAAAAAGAAACAATAGTTAATTGATCGTTTTTGGCGTAATCAAGTAAGTCAACCGGCTCTCCCTTTAAAGTCTTCACCTTTAAACTGGGAAGTGGAGTTAGATCATCCGAATCTGCCGAAAGAAGGAGCACTGACAATAATCCGATAGCAATAACTTGTAGAGACTTCATAAAAATGTTTTGATGCACCAAAAGTATTCGAATAATGACAATATTGACCCTTTGAAACTATCTTTAAGAAAGCATTAACCAGTTAATGAGCAGTATCCAAAGGTTAGGCCCTTACTTAAAATATCAGTGCAATGACAGTAAATGGAATCACCTCTGTGAAAGAGCACTGAGATACGCAATAATATCCCTCCCTTTTACAATCAACAGAATGGGACTAAAAGGGCTGGAAAAGCGCGTTTTCAACATTATGAAGGGTAAACTCTCTGAGTTGGTTTTCGAGCAGTTTGCAGCAGACGCTTCCCTACCGGTTGATTTTGCCACTTGCCAGACACCTTTCTATAATGTTGACAGAAAGGATTTCCTTTTCAAGGGTTTTGAATGGGATATTAAGAACAATTTTTTAACCGCACAACGACTGGATATTGCTGTAGAAGAACTAAACAGGCTACCGGCACTAATTCCCAACAATTTTGAGAAAGACCAGTGGAGTAAGAAAAGTAAGATCTTCTTTTCTGAAGCCAGAGGCAGTAAACAGCTCTTTTCGTTTATGATTGGTAAGCTTGAGGATGGGCCAATGGTAACTGAATGGGCAGCCTTTAAACTGAACAAAGCACAGACTGAATGGCTTGATCAACTCAATAAACGATATCATGGTAGGCCACAAAGTGAGCCTCCGTTTAAAGAAGCCTGGTTTTGGGATAGATGGGAACAAATATCACTGCCTTGGGAACAAGTTTTTAGAACGCACTTCAACTCACCTATATATATAACGGGTTATTCAGACGAAACTAATTGGGAGCATTTTAAGGAGATGGCTCCCAGAGCATTTTCAGATGGAATGATTAGGACCCGAATTATCAATATGTGTTATCCGGTGCAAAGGCTCATCCCTTTTTCAACTCTTATGGAACCCTAAAGGTGAGGCAGTACTGATGAAAGGTATTGCTCACCCATGTATTGCCGTAGCCATATGGAGCAAGGTTAATGTCGTCCTGACACCAGAAGAATTCAGGAAGTAGTTTCCAGCCATGCTTGCAGAGTGCTTCGCTCAAATCCCAGGCAAAAGGATAATTACTCCCTTTCTTCTTAATGTTTTTGACAATAATGGTGACATGGGCACCTGACTTAAGTAGTTTTTGCATGCTGAGGTATACCTCTAGCAAAAGATCAACAAACAACTGATAATCAGAGATATTACCCAGATCATTTTTATCATCAGAGTAGTTGAGTTGCAGCCCTTTCTCCTTACGCCGAGCCTGATACTCAGCTCCCTTCATATTCAACATATCCCAATAGGGTGGACTGGTTATAACATAATCTATTGAAGGAAATCCAGCACCAACAGCTTCTTTAGCATCTTTTAAGGCTATGTTGAAATCAAGCGCTTGACCGGCCCTGGCTTCTTCACAACGTTTTAGGGCTATTTCATGAAAAAAAGCACTCAATTCGCAACCATAGGCATTTCTCCCGTGGTTTAGGGCTGCTACCTGTGTGCTGCCTGTTCCGCTCATAGGATCAAAAACAGCTTCTCCTTTTTCAGTAAATGTCTTGATAAACTGCTCTACAAGCTGCTCCGGGTATTTGGCAGGGTGCAGAATCTCATCCTTCTTTCGTCTTGGCGGCCTGATCACTTGCCAGGCACCCACCTCAAGTGTCCGCATCTCAACCCCGCTTCCAAGAAACGGACTATTAGCTTTAACCAAGCCTTCAGGTGACTTCTCATCCTTTCTAAAGTATAGTGAATAGTAAATCCGATCGCCCTCAAGTGCATCACCTGACTTAAAGCAACCTATTTTCTCATCTTTCAGGCTAAAGTGACTCGACAAGGTTTTGGCCAAATCCCAGGCTATTGGCTCAAATGATGGCGTATACAGGTTTTCAATATGAATACACAAGAACTTGCGGTGCACCAGGTTTTCATAGACATCAAGGCAGGTTTTCACCAATTCATCCTTGGCCAAAAGATATTCGTCAAGAGTGCTGAACTGTCCCAACAGGTCAATCATGGCGAAAAGTGTATTCTCACTTGCTACTGTGCAGGCCTGTCGCTCTTCCTGATTGCATACCTCATTAAACAGCGCCTTTTCCGGTCCTTGATAAAACACCTTAGGTAAGGGGTATTCTTCATTCTTTTGGGTAAAGAACCTGAGATTGGAACGATATAAGGCCTCTCTTCCCTTATCGACAAACCATGATTTCTGGAAAGGCAACCACTCCTTTGAAGTGATGTTGTTGAACCTATTTTTTACGGCCATCGTGCAAGTATAAAACTTGTGTCCTTACCTATTTTGAAGTCACTCAACATCTCTAATTCTTCTGGTTTAGAAGCTCTCCTCACAATGTAAATGCCTTGCTGGTCATCAAGCGCCTCATTGTGCCGCAAGACACGTTGGGTAAGGCGTGTATACTCATAACTGAATGTGTAAAACTCTTCGGCCCGGCTATTAAGGTATACCCTTGACTCGCCATGTGCTTCAAATAGTCTTTGGGCATCCTGCTTTTCCATATGGGCCTTGTCATGAGTCAGCACTTCAGGTTGGCCCGCTATGAAGTCAATGCCAATTCTGGCTAAAAACATCAGGCAAATCAAACCTAGGGACCAATTGACCGACTTTCTCAGGTAAAGAATAATTCCTCCCGCCAGCATTGCCATAATTACTCCAGCATCAAGAGCGTTGAAATAAACCATAAGCACCAATAAAAATACCATTACCACCAGCAGCAAAAGATGAGTGCCTTTGTCAATCCACTCCTGGATCTTTGGCTTTAGGCTCAGTCCAATTTCAGCCAGGACAAAGGCCAACAGCGGAAATAGCACATAAATATATCTGAGCCGTGCCCCTGGCGACAACCAATAAAGGGCAAAATTGGCCAGGAAAAGAACAGCTATTGCTTTAGTAAAGTCACTAGCCAACACCCGTTTTCTCAGACCGAGAATCAACAAGGAAAAAGGTAGCATTCCCTTTAAAGTGTCAAGCGGAAAAATTACCAGGTGGCTCAGTCTGTCTAAAATGCTCTTGCCTCCTGTTCTATTGGCTGACTCACCAAAAAGGGTATTCAGTGAATCTTCTAAAGTACCGGCCTGATACTGCGGCAAGAAGTATATAAGGGTTGGCAACACAAACACCGCAACAGAAACCAACACCATGGGATGCCATATCAACTTGTACTGCTTATGAATGAATATTGCAGCAAGCATTGAAATTCCCAGAAAGGCTACTGATGGAAAACCCTTAGCCAAAAAGCCGAGCGCGGCAATGAATGAGGGAATAATAAAGAAACGCCATTTACTGCCTGAATTGAGATAATGCCAGGGCAACAGTATCACAGGTAAGGTGAGCAGAGAGTAAAACAGGTCCATCTCTGCCATTCGGCTATAGTACAACACCAGATCTTCTGACGCCAGAAATATGATTGCAGCCAGCACAGCCTTATTCCGGTCAGTATACTTTCTACCAAACCAATACATAAACCAGGCAATAAGCAGGAAGGAAATAACCGTAGGCAGTCTGCTTACAGCTTCTGATGTCTTACCCGTAATCCAATAGCATCCGGCAATTACCCAATTGTATAAGGGGGGTTTTCGATAATAGTTTTCACCGTGAAGTGTTGGCTGCAGGGGATCATCGCCATAAATCAATTCAAGCCCAATAAGTGCCCTGCGCGGCTCTTCATGCGCCAATGGATGACTGCCCAATCTGTAGAAAAGAGCCAACATCAACAGAACGACTGTTGAGCCATACAGTAGCTTAGTCTTCAGCTTCTTTCTTTTTGTCTTTGCCGAAAATCTTATTCAAAAAGTTGCGGCCCTTGCCACTGGTAATCTCAAAGGTGACTGTATAATAGGCCGGTGACGATTTGCCATCCTTTCTTACTCCCTTACCCATAATATTTTTGAGGAGACTGGCCATGTTTTTGCCCAGCAAGCCCTTTTTAATAGCAGGATGCATCTCTATACTCTTTATAGTAAGGTCATGCTTGAGGCAGGCTTGTTCTAAAGTAGCAATATGGGTGGCTAAAGCAGCGTAATCTATCTCCATTCCATCCAGCCTCCCATTTTCATCAAACTCAATGGCATAGTTCCAGTAGTTATTGATCCAAAGGCTTGAATAAGGATCCCCATCTTTATTGAGCGGCAACATAAAGTCTACCTGAAGGCCATTTTGCTTTTCCTTTTGGTAAGACATTGGGCCGCCTTCCCTTTTCCCACTTTCTCCTATTACAAACTTCCTGTCATATTTCTCGTCTAGCACATCATAACAATCATATATGGCTTCTCTCACATTCTGGTGTACATAGGTGCGGCCGGCCAAAAAGCCCAAATAAGAGTATGTGACATAGTTATGCTTTTTATAGGCCAATCGCCTGGCATTGTCAATACTGCCATTGCCCGGCTTGCCATAGCTCAGGCTCGGTTCACCAGAGTCAAAAAGCAGTAGTGTTCCAGGAAATACCCGTAAAAACAGCAACAACACAAGCGCTGAAACAAATATGTGTTTGTAGTAGGGCTTGATTAAAAGATGTATCAGGGCAATGAGATAGCCCAATACCAAATAGTATGGCACTACCAGCACTTTACCCGTACCCTTTATGTCAACCATGTCAGGTAAGGGCCAAACCAAATCAGGCCTGATCTGATTTGCCGCAATATCAGCTGCAAACCCGGGCACATAATAGTATTTGGTATGGGGCAGAATAAGCTTGATAATATCACCCAGTAAGAAATAAATGGCAATAAACAAGAGGGCCAGAATAATGGGCCAGGGTGACCTGAGCCAGCGTCTTATCAAGTTTGCGTAGGGTTTCTTTTTCTCTGCCATGCTGGCCTGTAACTTCTATCGCAAGTTTACGGTATTGATTTTAGCTATAAAACAAAGTTTTTGCCCACAAAGCGAAGTAAAATTGCACCATGCAAAAGACTGATATAAGAAGTCTTCTTGAAGATCGCATTTTAGTGCTTGATGGCGCCATGGGCACCATGATACAGAGGCACTCTTTGGAAGAAGAAGATTTTAGAGGCGAACGCTTTAAGGATCACCATAAGCCGCTGAAAGGCAATAATGATTTGCTTTCTATTACGCGGCCTGAAATTATAAAAGACATTCATAAGCAGTACTTTGAAGCAGGTGCTGACATTGTGGAGACCAATACGTTCAGTGGAACATCGGTAGCTCAGGCCGATTACGGTTTGGAAGATGCCGTTTATGACATTAATTATTTATCGGCCAAAATAGCCAGAGAGGCGGCCGATGAAATGATGGCCAAGGAGCCTGGTCGCCTCAGGTTTGTGGCAGGATCTATGGGCCCTACCAACAGAACTGCCAGCATTAGCCCTGATGTAAACAATCCTGGTTTCAGGGCAGTTTCGTTTGATGAGTTAAAGGTTTCATATGCTGAACAGGCTGAAGCCCTGATAGATGGTGGGGCAGATTTGCTATTGGTTGAAACGGTTTTTGATACGCTCAATGCCAAGGCAGCTCTTTTTGCTATTGATGAAGTACAAGCCAAAAAAGGAAGCAACCTACCCATCATGGTGTCAGGAACTATTACCGATGCCAGCGGACGGACTCTCTCTGGACAAACGGCAGAAGCTTTTCTGATATCAATGTCGCACATGCCGCTGCTGAGTATTGGTTTCAATTGTGCTTTAGGCGCCAACCAATTAATGCCTTATTTACAGGTACTTGACCGCAAGGCTGATTTCGCCATCAGTGCTCACCCCAATGCCGGCCTGCCCAATGAATTTGGACAATATGACCAAACGCCTGAAGAGATGGCCGGACTCATTGAAGAATACCTCAAACTTGGTCTGGTAAACATTATCGGTGGCTGCTGCGGAACCACTCCTGAGCATATTAGGGAGATTGCTGATGTTGCTGGCAGATATGAAGGCAGAAGCGTTCAGTCGATGGTCAATAGTCAATAGCTCTCAATTTGATTATGATAAAATGGCTTTTAAGTTTGAAAAACTTCAGGTTTGGCAGAAAGCCATTCTTTTGAGCAAGGCTGTGAATCAAGTGTTACAAAGGTTTCCCATTGAAGAAAAAAAATACGTCCTCTCGCAGCAAATCAAAAGAGCAGCTGACTCAGTTGCATTGAACATTGCAGAAGGCTCAACAGGACAATCAAACAAAGAATTTGCGAGGTTTATAACAATTGCCAATCGATCGGCAATTGAGGTAGTTTGCGCAATTTACCTGGCGAAATCCAGAGAAATAATATCTAAGGAAGACTTTGACCTGATTTATACAGACGCTACCGAAATCATCAAGATGCTTCAAGCATTTAAAAACACTCTACTAAAATCAGATTGACAATGGACAATGAGCAAAGTCGATTTAATCAAGATCACTTATCCATTGGCAATGGACCATCGACTATGGACTATAGACTTAAATTAAGCGGCCTCGAGCCCCTCGTGGTGACCCCTGAATCAAACTTTGTGAATGTGGGTGAGCGGACCAATGTGACGGGATCAAAGAAGTTTTTGAGGCTTATTAAGGAAGAACAATTTGATGAAGCTCTTGAAGTAGCACGCGACCAGGTAGAAGGTGGCGCTCAAATTATTGATGTGAATATGGATGAGGGAATGATAGACGGGGTAAAAGCCATGACTACATTCCTGAATCTGGTAATGGCTGAACCTGATATTGCACGGGTTCCTGTAATGATTGACTCTTCAAAATGGGAGATCATAGAAGCGGGACTTAAAGTGGTACAGGGCAAATGTGTAGTAAACTCTATAAGCCTCAAAGGGGGCGAAAAAGAGTTTAGGGAACAGGCTCGAAAAATCAGAATGTATGGTGCAGCGGTTATTGTGATGGCTTTTGACGAGGATGGCCAGGCCGATAATTATGATAGACGCATACAAATATGTAAACGCAGCTACGACATTCTGGTGAATGAAGTAGGCTTCTATCCCGGCGATATCATCTTTGACCCAAACATTTTTCCTGTTGCCACAGGGATGGATGAACACCGGCAAAATGCCATTGACTTTTTCAGAGCCACCAAATGGATAAAGGAAAACCTGCCAGGAGCCAAGGTGAGTGGTGGAGTGAGCAATGTTTCATTCTCCTTTAGGGGTAATAATGTGGTTCGGGAAGCCATGCATTCAGCCTTTCTATACCACGGCATTCAACATGGAATGGACATGGGAATAGTAAACCCAACCATGCTTGAGGTGTATGATGAGATTCCTAAAGAGCTGCTTGACCATGTAGAAGATGTGCTGCTTGACCGCAGAGATGACTCTACGGAGAGACTGCTCGACTTTGCTGAAAGTGTGCGGGCTGTAGCCAAAAGCAAAGAGAAGAACCTGCAGTGGCGAAATGGATCGGTAGATGAACGTTTAACCCATGCCTTGGTGCATGGTATTATGGAGTTTATTGAGGAAGATGTAGAAGCCGCCCGCCAGAATGCAGAAAAGCCTTTGCACGTAATTGAAGGGCCTTTGATGAATGGCATGAACGTGGTGGGTGATTTGTTTGGCTCGGGAAAAATGTTTTTACCTCAGGTAGTGAAAAGTGCCCGTGTAATGAAAAAGGGCGTTGCCTATCTCCTGCCCTTCCTTGAAGCTCAGAAAGATGAAACCTCACGGGCAAAGGGGAAGATATTGATGGCCACCGTAAAAGGCGATGTGCATGACATAGGTAAAAACATTGTGGGTGTGGTGATGGCCTGCAACAACTATGAAATTGTTGACTTGGGGGTTATGGTACCGCCTGAGAAGATTTTGGATGAAGCCCAGAAGCAGGGAGTTGACGCCATTGGCCTGAGCGGATTGATTACCCCGTCACTTGACGAGATGGTGCACCTGGCCAAAGAAATGGAACGAAAGGACTTTAATATACCCCTGCTAATAGGTGGCGCCACCACTTCAAAGATTCACACGGCAGTAAAAATTGACCCTGAGTATACAAAAGGCCCGGTAATACATGTGCTTGACGCTTCTAAATCGGTTCCTGTGTTGAGCCATCTGCTAGGTGAAAACCACCAAGAGTATGCTGTTGAGTATCGTGATGAATATTTCCAACTGCGAGA
>ENA-OWNT01004904-OWNT01004904.1-seawater-metagenome-genome-assembly--contig:-NODE-4904-length-11406-cov-3.354488_pt1 | contig 11406 bp, 6 predicted proteins | sample MGYA00238136_ERZ651165 | MGnify/ENA primary metagenome ERZ651165 (study PRJEB26861, sample SAMN08777766) | seawater metagenome | isolation source: coastal seawater | place: USA: Florida | collected... | reverse complement strand
GACGAGATCATGGAGGACATCGAGGCGGGGGCGCGCCGGGCGACCGGGCTGACCCGCCAGCTGCTCTCCTTCTCCTCCGGCGGTGCACCGATGACCTCGGTGGGGGCCATCGACGACGTGGTGCGGGAGGCGGTGGACTTCGGCATGCGCGGCTCGAAGGTGAGTCACCGCTATGTGCTCCCCGACGACCTGCCCCTGGTCGAGTTCGACCGGGGACAGATCCAGCAGGTGCTGCAGAACCTGGTGATCAACGCCTGTCAGGCGATGCCGGAGGGAGGCGAGCTGGTGGTCACGGCCGCCGCGGCGTCGTCCGCGCCGCCCTCCGCGCCGGGCAAGGCGGCGGGATGGGTTCGCCTGTCGGTCGAGGACAGCGGCGTGGGCATTGCTCCCTCCGTTCAGTCCCGCATCTTCGACCCCTACTTCACCACCAAGTCCGACGGAACGGGGCTCGGGCTGGCAGCGGCCTACGCCATCGTGCGGAAGCACGGCGGCACGATGACCGTCGACAGCGAAGAAGGGGAAGGGGCCACCTTCCACGTGTACCTCCCCGCCGCGGCCCCGGCGCCGAGCTGGGCGGACGAGCTCGCGTCGGGCCCACCGCCTCGGTTCGAGGGGCGTGTGCTGGTGGTGGACGACGAGGCGGCCTTGCGCGGCATGGCCAAGCGGCTGCTGGGCATTCTGGGGGTGGAGCCGGTCCTCTGTGACGACGGGCAGGCGGGGGTGGAGGCCTACGTCCGTGCCCTGGAGGACGGCGAGCGCTTCGACGTGGTGCTGCTCGACCTCACCGTTCCGGGTGGGATGGGCGGACAGGAGGCCATCCGGCGTCTCCTCGAGGTCGACCCCGACGCGATCTGCGTGGCGACCTCCGGCTACAGCACCGACCCGGTGATGGCTCGGTACGCGGACTACGGGTTTCGTGGCCGGCTGGCCAAGCCCTACGACCTCGCCGAGCTGGTGCGCGCCCTCAGGGGGTTGATGCCCACCGAGGAAGGGGCACCGGCGCGGTAGCGAAGCGCCCTCGGAAGCCTACGTGGTGCAGCAGGAAGGGGGCGCCCTCGATGGCTTCCTCGAGGGGCTCCCCGCCGCCGTACACGGGGTCACCGGCGAGCACCAGGCCGACGAAGGCCGCATGCACCCGGATCTGGTGCATGACGCCCGTGTGCATGGTGGCTTCCCACAGATGCGGCCCGATGCGGCGAAAGTGGGTGGTGGCCGGGTGCCACCGGCCACGGTGGGGGGTGTTCGGGCCTCGCTGAACCACCATTCGTCGCTTCCGTCGGCGGTCGTGGGCGATGGGGCGGTCGCAGGTGTTGTGGTCCCAGGAGACCTGGCGCCGGGCCCGAAAGCGGTAGGTCTTGGTGAGGGCTCCCGTGGCGAAGGCCTCGCGGAGCTGGTCGAGGGTGGCGGGGGTGTCGGCCACGGCGACCGCACCGCTGGTGGCGATGTCGAGCCGGTGCGCGAGCCCCCCAGCGAAACCCTCCGGCCACGGCAGGCCCGCCCGCTCGGGCTCTCGGGCGAGGAGCCGGGCCAGCAGGCAGTCGCCCTCGGGGGCGCGGTGTGGGGGGAACACGGGGATCCCGGCGGGCTTGGCGAGGGTGGTCAGCACCGGGGGCGTGGTTATCTCGAAGCCGGAGGTGCAGCCCGATGGCCGACGACGAGACGCAGCGGGGCCGCGCGCCCTTCCCGGAAGGGTTCAAGGTCGAGATCGACCCGGACAAGATCGAAGACGCCCTGAAGAGCATCCGCGACCAGGTGCGCGAGTCCTTCACGGCCGGGCGCTACACCAAGGTGCGGCTGTCCTATCGAGGCAAGTCCGTCGGCCCCGACCTCCCCCTCGCGGTGTTCCTGGCAGGGGAGGGAATGGCGTTCTTCCTGATGAGCCCGCTGGCTGCGTTGCTCGTCAACCTGGGGGCCAAGGCGGTGCTCGATGTGGAGTTCATCCACGAGGCCGACGAGTTGGTCCAGGAGGGCCTGGCGCTCTACCTCGACGGCGAGCTCGAGCAGGCGGAGGAGCGCTATCGCCAGGCCCTCGACCGCCGCCCCGACGACCCCGCCGCGCTCTACAACTTGGGCACGCTGCTGCGGGTCTCCGGACGCAAGGACGAAGCGCTCACCTACCTGCGGAAGGCAGCGATGGGCGCCGAGGGCCACCCGGATGTCGTTCGCGCTGCCGAGGCCGTCGAGAAGCTGTCTCGGCCCAAGAAGAACCTGTAGCAGCGCTCCTTCGCGCCGCACCTACCGTGCCTTGAGCTCGATGGTGACCGGCGCGTGGTCGCTGACCTCGAGGCCCCCTGGCCGGTGAATGCTCGCCCCCTTGAGGCGCTTGGCCACGGCGGCGTTGCCGAGCACGTAGTCGATGCGCCAGCCCCGATCGAGCTCGCGGGCGCGTCCGCGGTTGCTCCACCAGCTGTAGGGCCCCTTCTGCTCCCCCACGTGGACCCGGAACAGGTCGGTCCAGCCGGAGGCGAGTAGCTCCGAGAACCACTCGCGCTCGTGGGGCAGGAAGCCCGAGTTCTTCTTGTTCCCGGTGGGGTTGTGGATGTCGTTGGCGGTGTGGGCGATGTTCAGATCGCCCGCGAGCACCGTGGGCTCCTCGGACCGGGCGATGGCGGCGGCCCAGGGAAGGAAGCGCTCCATCCACTGCTCCTTGCTGGCCTGGGCCTCCTCCGAGCGGCTGCCGCTGGGCAGGTAGACGTTGACCATCTGGAGCTTCTTGGTGCGGGTGCGGAGGATGCGGCCCTGCACGTCGAGATCGTCCATGCCGACCCCCACGACCCACTGCGGTGTCTTGGTCCACGTGGCGACGCCGCTGTAGCCCTTGCGCTCTGCGGGGTGCCAGGCCGCGTGCCAGCCCTCGGGCCGGGCCTCTCCCTTGGGGAGCTGGTCCGGCGTCGCGCGGATCTCCTGGAGCATGAGCACGTCGGGCTTCACCTGCTCCAGGTGGTGGTGCAGGCCCTTCTTGAGCGCAGCGCGCAGGCCGTTGACGTTCCAGGTGGTGATGCGCACGGGTCCTCCCGCGCCGGCCTAACCTGGCGCACCGAGCCGACGGGCTCTGCCTGAGCCGTCCGAGGGGCCCTGGCGTAGTCCACTGAGGGGACGCTGTGGCACCATCCCCTGCGGACCCCTGCGCGACGAGGTGGCAGCGCGATGAAGTGGCAGATGCAAGGGCACCCGACGCCCGCCGACGTGGCCTGGGAACGGTTGTCCGACACCGACTGGCTCAACCGCCGGGCAGGCAACGGACAGCTGAGCGTCGACATGGTGATGGAGGACGGTCGCCCGGTGGTCGTGGGCACCATCCAGGGTCCGCTGGGCATCACGTCGCGGTTCCGCGAGTTCGACTCGGGCTGGGTCGCGGGGAGCTGGTTCCGCCAGCAGCGTCGCTACGCCTCGGGCCCCATCGACACCAGCGACTGGGAGCTGCGGCTCGAGCCCGTGGGAGACGGTGTCGTGCGGCCCGAGATCTCCTTCGAGGTGACGGGAAATGGCGCGGTCACGTGGGCGGCGAGTCCGTTCTTCCGCCGCATGGTTCGCGCCTGGCAGCGAGTGCTCGACGAGCTGCCGGAGGTCGGCGCCGAGCGCCCGGCCGAGTCGCGGGAACTGGACCGCTCGGCGACGGCGGCGCTCGGCCAGTGGGCGGCCGACGAGTCCGTGAGCGCCGAGCTGCGGGAGGCACTGCAGGGGCTGCTCTGCGGGGGGCGTCCGCTCGAGCTGCAGCAGATGCGGCCCTACGCCCTGGCCGACCGGTGGGGACTGGACCGTGAGGAGGTGCTGCTGGGCTTGCTCGCCGGCGTGCCTGTGGGGCTGCTGGAGCTGTACTGGTCGGTCCGCTGCACGAGATGCCAGGGGGAGGTGGCGTCCTCGACCTCGCTGTCGGACCTGGCGGACCATGCATCCTGTGCGTCCTGTCGTCTCGACACCGTGACGGACCTGGCCGACAACGTGGAGGTCCGCTTCGCTCCGCATCCGGGCATCTTGACGCGGGAGACCGGCCGCTTCTGCTCGGTGTTCCCGGCGGGTGCCCCCGAGATCCGCTGTGTCTGGGAGCTCCATGGCGACGCCGACGTTCAGGTGCCGGTGCAGCCCGGCCTGTGGCTGCTCGGCCGCGGGGGAGACGAGCCGGACCTGCGCCTCGTGGTGGGGGACCAAGGGGCCACCGAGGTCACCTGGACCCCCGGCGCGTCGGGCAGCGTGCCCGTGCGGGCGGGCGTGCTCACCGTGCGGGTGCGGCCTGGGGATGCCCGCGGTCGGGTGCAGCTGATGGAGGCCGACCGTCGTGGGGACGCGGTGTCCGCGGCGACCCTGACGACCTTGCCTCGCTACCGGGCGGCGCTCGGCGACGACGTGGTCGCGCCGGATGCCCGGGTCACCGCGCGGGCCGTGTCCCTGGTCTTCACGGATCTGTCCGGGAGCACGGCGATGTACCAGGCCCTGGGCGACGCCCGCGCCTATGCGGTGGTGCGCGACCACTTCCGCGTCCTCAAGGCGGTCATCGACGCCCATGGCGGTGTGCTGGTCAAGACCATCGGCGATGCCGTGATGGCTTCCTTCGACCGCCCCGATGTCGCGGTGGCGGCGGCCCTCGAGATGTCCTCGGCCTTCGCGCGCTTCGCGGCGACCTTGGGGCTGGCCTCGCCGCCGCGGCTCAACGTCGGCGTCCACGTGGGCCAGGCACTCGCGGTACACAGCGACGACCTCGGTGAGGACTACTTCGGCAGCACCGTGAACCTGGCGGCACGGGCTCAGGGGGCGGCCCAGGATGGCGCCATCGTCATCACGGAGTCTGTTCGTGTGGCGTCGGGGGTGGGCGACCTCCTCACGGAGCATGCGCGCACCCCCGAGGCGTTTCGGCGCCACCTGAAGGGCATCGGCGAGCAGGAGCTGTTCCGCCTGGTGCCCACGCCATGAGGTAGGCTGGGGCATGCCCGACGACCTTCCTCCTCCGCCGGACCCCGTCGAACTCGAGCGTGCCACCGATCAGGCCGCCGAGGCGCTGCAGGCACTCTCTCGCTTCACCGAGGCCGTGGGCAAGCTGCGGAGCGACCTCGGCATGAAGGAGGAGGCCCCACTGCCCGATGCCGCCGGGGCCCTTCGCGACGCCGGCTACACCGTGCAGCTCGTCGGGGAGACGGTCGCCGAGCGAGGCCCGTCCGAGGCCTCCCGGGTGCTCGAAGAGGCGGGCGCGGCGGAGCAGATCCGCGAGGTCGCCGAGCGCATCCGCGCGATGACGCAGGCCCTGCGCGACGGGGCCGACTGCTAGGCGCACCGGTTCGGCGGCCACGATCGCCGTCTCGTCGGGATTGTCGGGGGCTGTCCACCGATCGGCCGCATTTCGTGCCATCATGCGTGTGGGAATCCCTCTGGATCTCCTGTCCCTTTCCTCCTCAGATGTGGACATACACCATGGCGAAGCGTCGGTCCTCCCCGAAGCAGTCCCAGGATCAGCAACAGCAGCAGGAAGAGCTCCCGGATGTGAGCGCGACCGACCTGCAAGATGCGTCGCTCGACGGCGTGTCGGCCAACTACGGCAACCAAGCCGCGGCCGAGCTCCTGGGCCTCCCCACCGAAGACATTCAGTCGATGAAGCAGGTCGACCTCACCCCCGACATGGGCGGAGACGAGGAGGGCGACGACGAAGACGCCGAGGCGCTCGGTGGCTTCCAGCTGAAGAAGGAAGAGGGCGGCGACGACGACAGCGACGACGAGAACTCCGACGACGGCGGCTCGGGCTCGGGCTCGGGCTCGGGGTCTGGCGGCGACGACGCGGAAGACGAGGAGTCCTCCGAGGAGGGCGAGGGCGAGAGCGAAGACAAGGAAGGCAAGGAGGGCGGGGGCGACGACAGCGGCGACGAAGGCGAGGGCGACGACGAATCCGATGGCGGCAACGACCCCAACGGCCTCGGTGGGATGGACCCCTCCGAGCTGATGGAGCGCGCGCGCACGTCCACGGGCTCGGTCATGACCGAGGCCATCCAGAAGCCCATGGAGAAGTTCCTGGGCCACGACTTCAGCCACGTGCGGCTCCACTACGACAGCAAGGCCAACCAGCTCGCCGACGAGCTCCAGACCGATGCCTTCACCATCGGCACCGACGTGTACTTCGGCGCCAACAAGTTCCGCCCGAATTCCCCGCAGGGGAACGTCACCATGGTGGAGCAGCTCAACTACGTCCAGATGGACGACGTCCACCTCGCCCGCAAGTCCACCACCGGTCAGCTCCAGATGGGCCGGCTCAACGAGAAGAACGTCATGGACGGTCGCCTCGTGGGGCTCGATGCCGTCCGCAAGGCGAGCAAGATCGGCAACAAGAAGGGTGGCGGCAAAGACGGCAAGGTCAAGGAGGCCATCAACCCGCTCCGCATGATGAGCGGCAATCAGAAGAAGAAGAAGTACACGCCGCGTCCCATCGCCCCCAACGCGGTGGTCTTCCCGTCCCAGATGTACAACCGGCCGAAGCTGGCCCGCTCCATCGACCCCACCGGCGGTAAGCGCCTGCAAGACGTCGGCATGGACCTCGGCGGCGTCGGCGACAAGCTCGAGAAGATGCTCGGCAAGGACGGCGGCAAGCTCGACAACTCCCTCGACGGCCTCTCCACCAAGGGCATGTTCAAGCTCGGCATGCAGGTGTTCGGGGCCGAGATGGAGGAGATGCCGCGGGAGATGCTGGCGGCCCAGGCCGTCAAGATCGCGCAGTCGGCCAACCCGGGCCAGCTCCCCTACAAGAAGGAGCTCGAGGGCGAGTTCGGGGTCAAGCTCGACAACGTGAAGGCCTTCTTCGGCGGCAAGGCGAAAGACGCCTGTGCCATGGTCCAGGCCCGTGCCTTCGCGGTGGCCAACGTCGTCGTGTTCGCCGATGCGTCCCCCAGCAAGGACGTCGTGAAGCACGAGGTCACCCACGTCATCCAGCAGGGTGGCCACGAGAAGGGCAAGGGGCTCTCTGGCCTCCCCGACAAGCTCCCGATGTCGAAGCCTTCCGACAAGGAAGAGTCCGAGGCCGAGAACGTCGCCTCCGACCGCGGCAGCGGTCACTCCGTGAAGGAAGGCGGCTCTGGGCAGGGCGTGAGCCGCATCCTCGACATCTCGATGACCCAAGAAGACGTGATGAGCGCGGTCGTCGACAACGTGATGCCCGATGGCTACGGCGCCAACATCGGCAACTTCATCGCCCGTGGCGACGGCATCCAGGGCGTGCTCGACGGCGTGAAGGGCACCATCAACATGTCGAGCGCCTTCCCGGTGAGCGACATCTCCACCATGTTCGGTGGCGACGCCTTCTCCTTCCTCGACCCCAACCAGTTCATGGAGTCGATCAAGCCCTCCGGCGACACCATCGTGGAGCAGTTCGCCACGGGCGTCATGGGCTTCTGCGACGCCACCCTCGGTGTGCTCGACGGCCTCCTCGGCACCATCACCGGCATCCTCGACCTCGTGGAGACCTTCGTCACGCTCCTCGAGAACGCCTCGAAGGTGCTGAACATCGTCGCCGCGGCCATCGCCGCCATCGCAGCGGCCCTCGCGGCCACGCTGTTCGGCGCTGGGGCGGCGGCCGTGCTGTTCAACATCGCTGCGCAGTGCCGCAACGTGGCCAGCACCATCGGCAACATCGCCCAGGTGGTGCGCGGGTTCCTCGACCCCATCCTGGCCGTGGTCGACGTCCTCGAGAAGGTGCGCGACACCGTCCAGAAGATCCGCGACATCGCCGAGATCGTGAAGATGGCGTGCGATGTGTACGACTGGCTGACGGCCGACACCGCCGCCGACCGCGACGCCGCCTCCGCCGACCTCGCTGGCAGCGTGGGCTCCATGTCCAACGTGCTCGGCATGTTCACGGGTGGGATCTACGGCGAGTTCGCCACCTCGTTCTGGAACAACGCTCAGCCCTTCGTGGTGGGCCAGCTCCAGGGGGCCAACGGCGCCGCCCAGACCGGCGTCGGCGGCTCGCCCGAGAACACCGCCCTCGACAACTCCTTCTCCGTCGCGCCCCACGCCGACATCCCCGGTGGCATCACCCAGCACGGCACCGACCGCCTCGCTGCCGACGACAAGGCCGCCAAGCCCGACGAAGCGGTGTCGTCCTACAAGCAGATCGCGGCGGAAGAGAAGAAGAAGAACCCGCCCAAGGAAGACGACCCGGAGCCGCCCGATCTCTCCGGCAAGGTGCGCTCCGACACCGCCTCCAAGGCCTCGCAGGAGAACCCCAAGGGCGATCCGTCGGCCGCGGCCAGCCCCGGCACCTCCCGCATGGGTGGGGGCGGCGGCGGCGGCACGGGCTCCATCGTCACCGGTGCCTCTGGCATCGTCGCCACGGTCGCCACCATGGGTCTCGGCGGCGACGTCCTCCAGAACACCGCGGTCGCCACCGGCGCGAAGATGCTGGAAGACCAGGGCTACCACGGCGGCGTCGACGAGCTCTTCGACTACATCAACAACGTCATGGTCGAGAAGGAGACGGCGGAGTCCCTCGACACCCAAGGCCAGCAGCGCAAGCAAGAGGCCGTGGCCATCGAGCAGAACGCCGACCAGGCCATCGTGGCGATGCAGGAGTCCAAGAAGGTCTCCGAGTCGCAGGAAGAGTCCACCAAGAAGAACGAGCAGGCCGGCCACGAGGGCGTCGGGTTCATGGACTACATCATGAACCTCTCGGCCACCCTCCAGCAGAAGCTCGAAGAGAAGATCGACGAAGCCTTCGGGGTCAACAAGGACTCCGACGCCGCTGGCAACAAGGGCCTGATGGCCAGCCTCGACGCCGAGGGTCAGGCCAAGAAGGGCCACGGGTCCGGCGGTGGTGCCCTGGGCATCATCAAGCGCGTCAGCGCGGCGGCCCTCAAGATGGTGCTGGGCAAGATCCTCGAGAAGATCGACGTGGGCAAGATCCTGCAGAAGATCATCCCGGGCGACCTCGGCAACATCTTCGAGATGGTCACCCAGTTCATCGGCATGGCCACCAACAGCAAAGACCAGGCGAAGGCCAAGCAAGACGAGGCGAAGGGCGCGCAGAACGTCCTCAACCAGCAGATCTCGCGCGACCGTGCCAGTCAGGCGGAGTCCCAGGCCAACCAGTCGCAGGCCGACTCCAACATCGCCGAGGCCGAGCGCACGAAGGCTGCTGCCATCAAGGCCCAGCAAGACGCCGACCAGCAACGCCAGGAGGCGAACAACCTCCGGTCGAGCCTCGATCAGGAGCAGCTGCGGCTCGAGAACCAGGCCTCGAGCCAGATGAACGAGGCAGGGCCGCTGCGTCCCCGCAACCAGGTCGAGCAGGTGGAGCCGCCTGGCGGCTACAACAACCTCGGCACGTTCCCCGCGGCGGGCAACATCGGTGAGATGCCTGGTGGCAACTCGCAGCTGACGATCTCCTCCGACCGCGGCAACCCCGACGCGGTGGCGGGTCCCACGCGCTCCACCTCGATGGACATGGCGCAGCGCACGCCGTGGTCCGACGGCGGGGTCTCCGATCCGCAGGCCTCGCAGCTGGCCACCCGTCAAGATGCGTCCCGCGGAACCGACGGCACCAACGGTCCGGCGGGCGCCTCCGGCGCTGCAGGCGGAGGCCACGAGGGCTTCGAGCCCACCTCCGAGTTCGAGGGCGCGCCCACGGTGTCGAACAACGCTTCGCTGAACGCTCCGGCGGGTGGTGAAGAGCTGGTCACCCGTCGCCAGCTCGACGACGACATCCGGCAGGTCGACGAGGTCACCGAGGCGCGGCGCCCCGACCCGAACGTGCCGCCGTCCATCGAAGAGCAGGTGGCCGACATCCAGACGCCGGTGGTGGAGGCCTCGGCCGACCAAGAAGACGAGCGTTTCGAGCGGCTCACCGAGACCTACGAGGCCATCCCCGAGGTCGAGACGCTCTACGACACGCTCGAGCAGCTTCCCGAGCCGTCGCCCGACAACCCCGAGTACACCCAGCTGCGGCCGATGAACACGAGCGGGCTGGGCTACAACAGCCAGCACGTCATCATCGACAGCGACGTGTCCCAGGTGCGCGGATGGGGTGGGCGTCTCCCCACCGACAGCCACCTCACCGATCCTCCGGCTCATGGCCCCATCGGTGAGGAGCCGCACTACCAGGCGCCCACGCCGCTGGTGGTTCCGGCCACCACGAAGACCGACATGCCGTCGCTGAACCTGCCCCAGATCGACCAGGTCGAGGCGCCGTTCGAGCCCACCACCCACGCTCTGCGCGACAACCAGCCGGCGCTGGCCAATGCCCAAGACGTGATGGACTCGGTCGTCATGCAGGCCGCGCTGTCCGACAGCCTGGAGAACAGCAACCGCATCGTCGACGTTCACGAGAGCGAAGAAGAGACCCTGGTCACCGAGGCGCGCTCCGAGCTCGTCACGATCCAGGTCGAGCACGAGGGGCTCGCGAACGAGGCGTGGACCGAGCGCGACATCTCCCTGCGCCAGACCCGCTCCGACTGGGTCCAGCAGCAGCAACAGACCGTCGACGAGCACGAGAACGAGCTGGTCTCCACCGAGACGCAGATGTACGACACGGCCGAAGACCAGATGCAGTCCGGGCTGTCGTCCGCCGACGGCACCCTGCGCGAGGGCGAGCAGACGGCGTTCTCCATCGAGCAGAAGGCCGACCAGGACAGCCAGCAGCTCAACCGCGAGGCCCAGCAGAAGGCAGCCACGCTGTGGGGCTGGTTCCGTCAGCACGTCGCGGCGTTCACCGCCCACATCACCGACATGGTGCACGGCCTGTGGTCCCAGGCGAGCGGGGCCATCCACAACGTGCTCCACGGCGCTGAGGTGATGGCGAAGAACACCATCAGCGCTGCGCGTACAGCCACGGCCAACACGCTCGCCACGCTGTCGCAGCAGATGAACGGGCTGTACACCTCGCTGAAGGGCCAGCTCGCCGAGCTCGGCCAGAGCGCCACGAGCACCATCGTCGAGGCGGTGGAGGCGGCCTACGCGCAGGTGCAGCAGGTCGCCGATCAGGCGGCATCCGCTGCGTCCTCGCTGTTCTCTCGGGTCGATGCAGCCATCGACGACATGATGGACAAGGCGAGCGGCGAGTCAACGTCGAGGTCCTTGGATGCTCGGGATTACGACTTGTTTGACGCGAACTTCAGCCGTGGAGATGAGTTTGCCGCCTTCTTACCCAAGTTGCCGCATCCAGGTACGAATTTGCCAGCTGCGTTCTCCCTGCATCAACGTCTGTGCGTCGGAATCTGACCTTGTGCTGTGTCTGCAGGCCACTACTTCGTGGTCGCCGAAGGAATGGTGGATAGTTTTATGCTGAAGCAGAAGAACCCAGTCCCCACGGGCGTTCCTCCGCAGTCCAACTTCGTCAACGCGCGGCTGAACGACGACTGGTACTTCAAAGTCCACGACGACACGTTCAACGAGGACCACGAGATCGGCGAGGCAGAAGCAGCGCTTATCGCCGAACTC
>ENA-OWNT01004903-OWNT01004903.1-seawater-metagenome-genome-assembly--contig:-NODE-4903-length-11407-cov-5.994616_pt1 | contig 11407 bp, 6 predicted proteins | sample MGYA00238136_ERZ651165 | MGnify/ENA primary metagenome ERZ651165 (study PRJEB26861, sample SAMN08777766) | seawater metagenome | isolation source: coastal seawater | place: USA: Florida | collected... | reverse complement strand
GGCGGGAACCGGCCCATCATCCCGAAGAACGCATACAGGAGCTGCCGATCGAACCGGCGGTCCACCTCCTGGAAGAGCGCCTCCAACGCCAGCGGACGCGCGAGGCCGCTGCGATCACCTCGGTCGTGGACCAGCGCGTCGTACGCGTCGCAGATGGCGACGATGCGGGCAAACAGGTGGGGCCCTCTGTCCGGCGCCGCGTGGGGGTAGCCGCTCCCGTCCAGTCCCGCGTGGTGCTCCCACGCCACAGAGAGCTGCGCCCGGTTCGCGGGATCCAGGCGGCCCTGGGCCAGGCCGGACAGGAAGGAGCGCAGCGGGTGATCCAGCAGCTTCCGCGTCATCGCGTCGCTGAGCTGGTTCGGATCGAGCCGCAGCGTCCGGGGCAGATCGCGCATCCCCACGTCCGCGAAGAGCGCGGCGCGCCCGAGCTCGGCCACCGCCTCGTGGGTCAGGCCGAGGCGCCGCCCGAGGAGCATCGAGAGCACCGCGGTGTTCGCGGGGTGCACCGCGGCGTAGTTCACGGTGTCGCGGTAGGTGCTCGTGAAGAGGACCAGCTCCGGCTCGGTGTCCGTGAAGGAGGCCATGCGGTCGACCGCGGCCTGGACCTTGAGCAGCTGCGGTGGGTCGATGGGCCCGGCGGGATCGGCCAACAGCTCCGCCACCGCGAGGAGCGAGGCATAGGCCGTCAGCACATCCCGCGGGTTGAGCGCGCCGGTGGACGCGGGCCCCAGCGAGCGCTCGCTGGTCATGTCCGGGAGGTGCACCGTGACCGAGCGGATCCCCGCCTCGGCGAGCTTCAACTGCAAGTGCTCACCGCGGACGCTCCCGTCCCGACGGCCCCACAGACTCAGGAACCCGAGCAGGTCCGCGTCCGTCACCGGCGGGACGATCTCGACCGAGCCGATCCCATGGGCGGAGTAGTCGTCGCGAACGAGCAGCAGCTCCTGCGGCGTGTTGGGGCGCGCGAGATCGGCCACGACCGCCCCGTTGCCGCGCAGCACTCCGCCGCCGACCTCGATCGTGAGGTGCCCCAGCGCGTCCAGGACCGGCTCCAGCCGCGTGCGCAGCTCGGCCACGGCCATTCGCAGCGCGCGGTTCTCCGTGTTGTGGAGGCGGCACAGGCGCAGCACGCCGGCGAACCTGAGGATGCCCCCGCGCACCGCCTCGGCGCGGCCCCGGGGGGTCTGGAACTCGGCGCGGCCCTTGCTGAAGGTCATGCCTGCCCCCGCCGGCGCGTGCGCGCCTCTTCCCAGACGAACCGGCACTCGGTGACCAGGTGGGTGAGCCGCGCCGTGGCGCGGCCCTCGAGCCAGGCCATGTGCTGCGCTGCCTCCTCCGCTCCCGCGGCGGCGAGGCAGAGGATCCAGGGGGCGCAGCGCCGGGGATCGGAGATCCGCCAGTCACCCCCCAGGCGCCGCCGGGCCAGCTCCACCGCGCGCTCACCCGCGATGGCGCCCAGGGTCTGGCAGACGAGCAGCTGCTCGGCGAGCAGGAGCTGGGAGAACTGGCTGGAGGTGGCGACCTCCTCGAGGAGCTCCGCGGCGGCGGCGACCTCGAACCGAGCGAGGTGGCGCAGGGCCTGCACCCGGACGTCGGGCATGGCCTGTCGGTAGAGCTCCACCATCGCGACGTGCACCTCGTCGCGGTCGAGGTGCATCGCCAGCCCGATCGCGCGCACCAGGATCGCCTGCTCGTTGCGCCGGAGGGCGAGACCGACGACGCGCGCCGCAGCCCCCTGGTCGTCCAGCCCGGTGGCGACCTCCAGCGCCAGCAGCGCCGGCCCCGGCCGGCCCGTCGCCATCACGCGCTCCAGCGCCGCCGTGTCCGTACTGCAGAGGTAGGCGGCCACGCCGAGCAGCGCCTGGCGGTGAGGGCCGACGGGCACTGCGGCCGCGAAGCGCAGCAGATCCGCCATCGACCCCGGCGGCATCGCCGCAAACCACGCGGCGAGCTGCTCCGGCGTGTAGGCCCCGCGCTGCGCTCCGTCCAGGAGCGTCTCGAGCCGTCGGTGGGCGACGAGCAGCTGGAGGAAGTCACGACTCTCCCGACGCGCTGCCTGGGACCGCGGGTTCCGCCCCGGCCGCGCCGACCAGCGAGCCAGCGGCTGCAGCAGGTGGGAGGCCTCGTCCGGGAGATCGTCCGCCAGGAGCTGGTCGATGATCGTCTCCACGTGCGCGAGGGCGACGCCGAACTCGGGCCGGCCGGCCAGCAGCTCCAGAGCGGCGACCAGGATCTTGCCGACGCGAAGCACCGGGACGCCGATCTGGTCCGCCTGCTCGAGCTCTCCCTCCAGGGCGCGGATCTCCTCGGGGACCACGGGCGGGGGCCAGGGAATGCGGCCGCGCGTGCCATCCCAGACGGCAGCCAGGCGGGTGCGCTCGGGCAGGTGCTCGGGGCCGGGCATGACCCGCGGGGCGAGGAGCCGCTGCTTCCACTCCTGCTCGGCCGCGGTGGTGGCGTCCGCGGTGATCGTGCCGCGGGCGTGGATCACGAAGGTCAGGCCCGTCAGCGGCTGCCAGTGAAGGCGATCCGCCACGGAGTCGAGGGGAGCCTGGGCCGCGCTCTGGTACGGCGCCATGATGGCCACGAACCGGCTGACAGCCGTCAGATCGAGCGTCGAGCGCACGTGGATCTGACGGACGCCGTCGGCGTGCAGCCGCGAGAGCAGCTCGGGCCGGACGGCCGCACGGCGGGCGAGGCCGGCGCGGCCCACCAGGATGTCGTCCGACCGGATCTCGAACACCACCGGCTCGCCGTAGTCGCAGGCTCGATGCAGGGCCTGCGTCGCGCGCTCGATCCACGGACGCACCTGCGGATGATCCGGGTCGTAGAGCGTCACCGTGCGGATCGCGCGCGACAACCCGGCCCAGGCCTGGGTCGCCGCCTCGATCAGCTGTGGTTGCGGCCCCGCCATCGTTCTCCCCACCGCGCCCACGTCAGACACGCCCCGAATAGGGTACCAGCCCGCCCCCGAAACGCGACAGATGGGACACGCTCGCGTGGCCGCCGATCTTGCGCGCGCACCTCGATCCGGCTATCACGCGGCCGCGCGGGCCTCGCCGTCCCCCATGCGCGCCCATCGTAGCTCGCACGGCTCCCGCCATCGCCACCCACGGAGGGCCCCCCGTGCCTCGGCGCACTGACATCGAATCCATCCTCATCATCGGCTCCGGCCCGATCGTCATCGGTCAGGCCTGCGAGTTCGACTACTCCGGCGTCCAGGCCTGCAAGGCGCTCCGCGCGGATGGCTTCCGCGTCATCCTCGTCAACAGCAACCCCGCCACGGTCATGACCGACCCGGTGATGGCCGACCGGACGTACATCGAGCCCATCACCAAGGAGGCGGTGGAGCGGATCATCAAGCGGGAGCGGCCGGACGCGCTGCTGCCGACGATGGGCGGCCAGACGGCCCTCAACGTGACGATGGAGCTGCACGAGGCCGGCATCCTCGAGAAGTACCGGGTCCGCCTCATCGGCGCGAAGCCCGAAGCCATCGCCAAGGCCGAGGACCGCGGCCTCTTCAAGAAGGCCATGGACAAGCTCGGGCTCGAGATGCCCCGCGGCGGCTTCGCCCACACCTGGGAAGAGGCAGAGGAGCTGGTCAAGGCGACCGGGTTTCCGGCGATCATCCGCCCCTCGTTCACGATGGGCGGCACCGGCGGCGGCATCGCCTACAACAAGGAGGAGTTCAAGCGCATCGTCGAGTGGGGGCTGGCCAACTCGCCCACCACCGAGGTCCTGGTCGAGGAGTCGATTCTCGGCTGGAAGGAGTACGAGCTCGAGGTGATGCGGGACATGCACGACAACGTCGTGATCATCTGCAGCATCGAGAACTTCGACCCCATGGGCATCCACACCGGGGACTCGATCACCATCGCGCCCGCCCAGACGCTGTCGGACGTCGAGTACCAGGCGATGCGGGACAGCGCGCTGCGGATCATCCGCGAGATCGGCGTGGACTCGGGCGGCTCGAACATCCAGTACGGCGTGAACCCGCGCGACGGACGCCTCGTCGTCATCGAGATGAACCCCCGCGTCTCCCGGAGTTCCGCGCTGGCCAGCAAGGCCACCGGGTTCCCCATCGCGCACATGGCCGCGAAGCTCGCCGTGGGCTACCGCCTGGACGAGATCCCCAACAGCATCACGAAGAAGACGCCCGCCGCCTTCGAGCCCACCATCGACTACGTCGTCACGAAGATCCCCCGCTGGGCCTTCGAGAAGTTCCCCGGGGCGGAGACGACCCTGGGCACCCAGATGAAGTCGGTGGGCGAGGTGATGGCCATCGGCCGGACGTTCCGCGAGTCGCTGCAGAAGGGGCTCGCGTCCCTGGAGCAGGGGCGCGCCGGGCTCGGCGCCGACGGGCGGGACGAGATGGACGTGGACGGCACCCGGGGCCCCGAGGCCCGCGCGGCGCTGGTGCGGGCCATTCGCCGCCGCCTGACGCGTCCCCAGTCGGACAACATCTTCTTCCTGCGTCACGCCCTGCGGCTGGGCATGTCGGTGCCGGAGCTGCGGGAGCACACGGGCATCGATCCCTGGTTCCTGGACCAGATCGCCCAGCTCGTGGAGCGGGAGACCCACCTGCGATCGGTGGGCTCGCTGGACCGGCTGACGGACGCGGATCTGTTCGCGGCGAAGCGGGACGGGTTCACCGACATCCAGCTCGCGCACATGCTGCGCACCACCGAGGCCGCCATCCGAGCGCGCCGGTGGGACCGCGGCATCCACCCGGTCTACAAGGCGGTGGACACCTGCGCGGCGGAGTTCGAGGCCGAGACCCCCTACTACTACTCCACCTACGAGACGGGCGAGACCGAGGTCCCGGAGCCGAACCCGGACGCCAAGACGGTCATCATCCTGGGCGGCGGACCCAACCGCATCGGCCAGGGGATCGAGTTCGACTACTGCTGCGTGCACGGCGCGCTGGCGTTGCGGGACGCGGGGTACGAGACCGTCATGGTCAACCTCAACCCCGAGACCGTGTCCACCGACTACGACACGGTGGACCGGCTGTACTTCGAGCCGCTGACGCTGGAGTCGGTGCTCGAGATCCTGCGGGTGGAGCAGCCCTTCGGCGTCATCGTGCAGTTCGGCGGGCAGACGCCCCTGAAGCTGGCCCAGGCGCTGGAGGCCGCGGGCGCGCCCATCATCGGGACGACCCCGGCGGACATCGACCGCGCCGAGGACCGGGACGAGTTCCTGGCCCTGGCGGAGAAGATCGACGCCCGGGTCCCCGCTGGCGGCACCGCGCTGACCGTGGACGAGGCCAAGGCGAAGGCGGCAGCCCTGGGCTACCCCGTCCTCGTGCGGCCCAGCTACGTCCTCGGCGGGCGCGGGATGGCGATCGTCTACGGGCCGGACACGCTGGAGGGCTACGTCGCCGACGCCATCAAGGCGAGCCCCGGACTCCCCGTGCTGGTGGACAAGTACCTGGAGAACGCCGGCGAGGTGGACGTGGACTGCCTCGGTGACCGCACCGGGAAGGTCGTCATCGGCGGGATCATGGAGCACATCGAGGAGGCCGGCGTGCACAGCGGCGACTCCGCGTGCGTCCTGCCCCCCACGAGCCTCAGCCCCGAGATCATGGACGAGATGCGGCGGGTGGCCACGGCCTTCGCCAAGGAGCTCAACGTCGTCGGGCTCATGAACGTGCAGTTCGCCGTCTTCGAAGGCAAGGTCTACACCCTCGAGGTGAACCCGCGGGCCTCGCGCACGATCCCCTTCGTGAGCAAGGCGATCGGCATCCCGCTCGCCAAGCGCGCGGCGCTCCTCATGGCGGGCGCCACGCTCGCCGAGCTGGAGTTCACCGAGGAGCAGCAGCCGCCGATGTACTCGGTGAAGAAGGTGGTGCTGCCCTTCCGCAAGATGCCCGGCGCGGATCCACTGCTCGGCCCCGAGATGAAGTCCACCGGCGAGGTCATGGGCATCGCCGAGACCTTCGGCGAGGCGTTCGCGAAGGCGACCATGGCGGCCGGCGAGCGGGTGCCGCTGTCCGGCAACGTCTTCCTGTCCATGCGGGACGAGGACAAGACGCGCATCGCGCCCATCGCCCGGGAGCTGGTCCGCCTCAAGTTCCACCTGCTCGCGACCAAGGGGACGGCCACCGCCCTGCAGGAGTTGGGCGTGAAGTGCGAGGCCATCTACAAGGTGAACGAGGGCCGGCCGAACGTCGTCGACTACATCAAGAACGACGAGATCGACCTGATCATCAACACGCCCCACGGCCGCGAGAGCCGCTTCGACGAGCGCGCGATCCGCATGGCGGGCCTGCAGTTCAACATCCCGTGCATCACCACGTTCTCCGCCGCGGAGGCCATGGTGCGCGGCATCGTCGCCCTGAGCGAGCAGGACTTCCGGGTCCGGTCGCTGCAGGAGTGGAACGGGTAGAGTTCCCCCTCCTCAGGGCGCGGAGGGGGATGGGTTGACTCGCCGACTGGCCGCATGGCTGGGCGCGCACTTCGCGCTCGCCATCGTCACGCTGCTCGTGTTCCTGCCGCAGCGGGCGCGCGGCCTCATGCTGTACGACCTCGGCGAGGTCACCTTCTTCGTCGACGCGCTGCGCCGCGGGCTCGTGCCCGGCGCCGAGTTCGCCGTGAACGCCTACGGCCCCGGCCGCTACGGCATGTTCGCGTGGCTCACGGCCCACATCGATCTGCCTGATCTCTCCGTCTACACGGCCACCTTCGTGGGCCTGCGGATGCTGATCTCCGCCCTGGCGTTGGAGGTCGGTCTGCGGCTCCTGCCGGGGCGGCGCCGTCCGTGGATCCTCCTGCCGCTGTTCCTGCTGCTCGCCGTGCCGGGACCGCTGCACAAGGGCTTCTTCCTGGCCGGCTCCCTCGCCCTCGCGCTGGGGCTGCTCGCCTACCTGGAGCAGCCCTCCCGCGCCCGGGCCCTCGCGTTCGGGCTGCTGCTGCCCGCCGTCGCGCTCTTCCGGCTCGATCTGGGCGGGTTCGGGGCGCTGGTGTTCTGCTTCGCCGCCCTGGGCGACCGCCGCCGCCTCCCGCACCTGGTGCTGGGGTGGGGCCCGGTCCTGGTCGGCGCCGGGCTCGTGCTGACGACGACCGCGGCCATGGGCCCCGGCGTGCTCGGCGCGGTCATGGGCCAGCTGCTCGACGACATCGTGAAGAACCAGACCATCGCCTGGCCGACCTTCCCGCTGCCGTGGGAGCTGTTCGCGGACCCGAGCCTGGATCGCGCACTGCTCTACCTGCCGATCGTGATCTACGGAGGGCTCCTGCTCGCGCTGTTGCGGTCCGCACGGTGGGGCTTCGCCGTGGACCCCGAGGACCGGCGACGGCTCGCGACGCTGCTCGTGCTGGGCGTACTCACCTGCAACCAGGTGCGGATGAAGCCCGAGTTCGGTCACCTGCTGCAGGCCGGGCCGCTGATGTGGATGACGCTGGCGGTCCTGCTGTCGCGACTCGCTCACGGCTGGCCGAGCGCGGACGCCACCCGCGGTGATGGACCTCTCGGGGTCGTCGGCGCGGTGAGCGTGGCCATCGTCGTGGCGGGGATGCTGCTGACGAACACCATCGGCGCTCACCGCGGCTCCATCTACACCGGCTCGTGGACGATCCCCGAAGACCGGACCTTCGTGCTCGACACCCCGCTGGGGCGGGCGTGGCTGAACGAGGGGGAGTTCCGCGAGCTCCACGCCCTGCTCACCTACCTGAAGGAGGAGGCGCCGCCCGGCGCGCTGTGGGTCCCGACCAACCAGCCGCTGCTGTACGCGCTGGCGGCCCGGCCGGACGTCACCGGGCACCTCGGGGTCGTCTACTACGCCGACAACCCCGATCGCGAGCACCTGCTGATGGACCGGCTCGAGGCGTCCGCGCCCCCCGTCGCCGTCTTCGTCGACGACAGCATCGAGGGCCCCGAGCGCACCCTGGAGCGGGCGGCCCCCCGGGTCCACAGCTACCTGCTGACGCAGTACACGGAGGTCGAGCGCTTCGGCCGGTTTCGCGTCATGCTGAGGAGGGGTCCTGTCCGGACGGAGGGGTTGCCGTCGCCCGGCGCGGCTCCATGAAGTGAGGCATGACGCGGCTCCTCCTCCCCTTCCTGCTCGCCCTCCTGTTCGCTCTCCCCGTGGAGGCGGCGGCTCCGACGGGCCCCGGGTGGGAGCAGACCCGCGTGGACGGGCTGACCTTCCACCACCGCAGCAAGGACGCGGGCATCGCGCGCGCGCTGGGTGAGGCGGGCCCCGCCGCCCTGGTGGAGATCGGGAAGCGCACCGGCGTCTCGGCCCCGGGCCACATCGACGTGGTGCTCGCGCCGACCTTCGCCGAGTTCGCGGCCGCGCAGCCCGGCAACCCGCCCTCCTGGGCCGCCGGTACGGCCTACGACGAGCGGTCGGAGGTCTACCTCCGCACCCGCATGCCCCACACCGGCGCCGACCCCATCGACAAGGTGTTCGTGCACGAGCTGGTGCACGTGCTGCTCGGTCAGCGCTTCGGGGAGCACCCCATCCCCCGCTGGCTGAACGAGGGCGCCGCGCAGCTCTTCGCCGGCGAGCTCTCGCCGCAGGATCACGCGACGCTCGTGCAGGCGGCGATCGGCGGCGGCCTGCTGCCCCTGTCCACCATCACCGACCGCTGGCCCCGCAACCCCGCCGCGGCACGCCTCGCCTACGCCCAGTCCGTCGACTTCGTGGCGTTCCTGGCGGACCACGGCGACGACGCGCTGGCGGTGTCCATCGACGGGCTGGCGCGGGGCGAGTCCCTCGATGTGGCGCTGGAGCGGGGCACGGGCCGCAAGCTGGCCGACCTCGAGGAGAGCTGGCGGGGCCGCATGACGTTCTGGCACGCGTGGCTGCCGGTGCTCGGCGGCTCCGGGGTGACCTGGGGGATCGGATCGATCATCTTCGTGATCGCCGGCTGGCGTCGCCGCCGCGCCTTCCACACGAAGGTCGCCGCCATGGCCGCCCGGGAGAAGCGCCTCCCCGAGCACGAGCCCCTGGCGGGCCAGTGGCAGATCCAGACGACGCCCCTGCCCGATGGGTACGGAGCGACCCTCGTCTACGTCAACGACGAGCGGGGCGAGCCCCCCGAGGCCTGACGCCGCCGGCGCAGCCCGGCGAACAGCGCGAGCAGCAGGGTGGCCGCGGAGCCGCGGTTGGCGCTCGTGCCCACGGCGCAGGTGCCGTACTCGGCGTTCCCACCGATGTTCGCGTCCGGCCCGTAGCCGGCGCCGCTCCCGCCGCAGCCGGCCCCGGATCCCGTGAAGGTCGGAGGCGCGCAGGCGGCGCGGGTGCGCTCGGAGGTCCAGGGCTCACAGGTCGCTCCGCCGACCGGGACCTGCAGGCTCCCTTCCGTCGGGTAGGCGACCTCCTCGCCATTCTCCCTCAGGGCCGCGAACCAGTACTTGAAGCAGCCCTGCTCGGCCCCGACGGCGGCGTCGAACGCCCAGGTCTCCATGCCGTCGCTGCCCAGATCCGGGTCCATGAAGTGGCAGGCGTCCTCGGCGACGAGCGTGACCCCGCGGAGCGACGCGCCGTCCGGGTCATAGGCCGCGGCGAAGAAGGTGATCACGTCGTCGGGGGCGGCGAGCAGGGGCGCGTGGATCGCCGAGGTGATGATCGGCTCCTCGCTGCCCGCCCGGCCCCCGAAGTCCTGGACCCAGACGTCGTCAGGCGTCTCCACCGGGTGGCCCGTCCCGATCTCGTTCCAGTCGGCGTCGAGCATGTTGGCCCGGTGGCCATCGCTGTAGAGCCAGCTGTCGAAGACGGCGACCTCGGCGGTGGGCTGCCCACGGGCGATGTTCTCGCCGATGGGCAGGCTCGAGTAGAAGGAGCCGACGCGGGCGCTGAAGGAGGTGCCGTCGCAGGAGCTGTGGTCCGCGGGGAAGCAGCCGTTCGCGGCCATGTCCTCGGCATAGAAGCGCGCGGCGGCGGCGAGCTCGTCCGCCAGGATCAGCGGGCGGACCGCAGGCAGGTCGTCGAACGTCGAGTCCGCGGCGCCGGGATCGACCCGCAGCCGGTCCGTGTGGAAGTGCAGGGCCCGCTCCGGCAGCGACTGCTTGGCGGCGCCAGCCTCGCCGTACCCGAACGCGAGCGCCGGAGCGCTGACGGAGAGGGCGACGAGCAGGGACATCGATCGAACCATTCGGCCTCCTGGACCCAGCTTGATACCCCATCGGCGGTCGTCGTGGGACCCGAAGCCGAGCGCCCGCGGAACTCTTGACGAGCCGCCTACAATCGAACCACTCCGCATGCCCCTCCCCCGCCTCCACCTCGAGCCCTGGACTGGAGCCCCGCCGTCGGCGCGGGAGCTGCCGGGCACCGGCGCGGTGCTGTGGCTGGGACGGACGGATCACCCGTTCACGGCGGGGTTGTTCGCCGAGCTCGGGGATCGCGCCTGGAGTCCGCGCCTCCGCCCGGTGGCCGTGGCCGGACCGCCTCCCGGGCGCAATCCCTGGGCGCACCGGCAGGATCGGCAGCAGCCCCTGCGCTGGGGTCCCGGGGACGGTCTGGAAGGCGCTCCGGTCCTGGACGCCGGCGATCGGGGAGGACTGGACGGGCTCGTGCTCGTCGGGATCTGCGCCGGACTCACGGATCAGCAGCTCCGCGCCCTCCTGCGGCAGATCACGCCGCTGCTGCGGAGCGAGGCTCCCTGGCTGCTCGTGGAGCCCAACGGCCGCTCGCTGAAGCGGATCGCGCGGTCGCTGCGGACCCCGGACGCGGAGCGGGGCGAGGGCAACACCACCGTGCGCAGCGTCGAGGAGCTGCGGCGACTGCTGGAGACGAACGGACTGGGCCTCGAGGGCGCGTGGGCTGCGCCCGGATCCCGCCGGCAGAGGCTCGCGCGCGCCGTGCTGGGCGCCGACGTGACCGCGGACCAGCTGGTGGTCCGGGGACGTCGGATCCGGTGACCGTGTGCAGAACGCGTCCGGCGGCTTAAGGTAGTGCGCATGTTCCCGCGGCTCCTCTTGATCCTCGGCCTCCTGTTCGGCGCCACCAGCGCGCCGGGCTCCGCGTTTGCGCAGCAGCCCCCACCCGCCGCCAGCCAGGCGGAGGATCTCTTCCAGCTCGGCTACGCGCACTTCGAGGAATCCCGGTTCGCGGAGGCCCGCGCGGCCTTCGAGTCAGCCCTGCGTCTGGACCCGGCGCACCGGCAGGCCCGGGCGTACCTCGTGGAGTGCCTCGTGCTCGAGGGGGACACCGAGGCAGCGACGGCGGTGGCGGCCAACCGTCCCCGCGCGTCTGAGGAGCCTCCCGGCGAGCCGCGAATCGAGGGCCCAACGCCCGACATGTCGGCACCTCCAGCCGACGCTTCGGCACCTCCAGCCGACGCTTCGGCACCTCCGACCGACGCCACGGCCCCCTACTCCGAGGAAGAGGCCGCGCGCATGCGCGCAGACGCGGCCGCGAGGCAGGCTGACGCCCAGGCGCGAGATCGAGGCGTTGACCGCG
>ENA-OWNT01004900-OWNT01004900.1-seawater-metagenome-genome-assembly--contig:-NODE-4900-length-11414-cov-4.191232_pt1 | contig 11414 bp, 6 predicted proteins | sample MGYA00238136_ERZ651165 | MGnify/ENA primary metagenome ERZ651165 (study PRJEB26861, sample SAMN08777766) | seawater metagenome | isolation source: coastal seawater | place: USA: Florida | collected... | reverse complement strand
GTGGGTGCATGGGCTGGGCGGCCAGCAGTCAGTCAGTGGAACTCCCTCACTGTCACTGTCACTGTCACTGTCACTGTCACTCACTCACGCACTCACGCACTCACTCACTCACTCACTCACTGCCAGCCACTGTGAGAGGACTGGGGGGAGTGAAGGGAGTGAGTGATTGGAATCCTGCAAACCGGTAGAACTTAGTAGAAAACTGAAAAACTGAAAAACTGAAAAAATGGAGAATCTAAAGAAAGAAAGAACGAAAGAAAGAACGAACGAACGAATTCATGAAAGTTAATTAACGGTGGACGCTGTCATTCGTTTGGTTCGGTTCGTTCGTTTTGGTTCGTCGTCGTCGTCGTCGTCGTCGTCGTCGTCGTTCATTCTCGTTTCTCCAACCGCCATACATACAACGAACGAAAGAACGAACGAACACATGACGACGGACGACGGACGACGGACGACGAGGCAGGACGAGGCAGGACGAGGCAGGACGGCGAGGCAGGACGACTACGGTGACGACGCTCGCCGAACTACTTCGGGGCAGTTTCTTTGCGACGTAAAGACAGTTGCGGTGACGACGACAATGACGACAACACAACGAAAGACAACAGCACACAAAAGGACGAACTGACGCGTTCCACGGTTCAAGAACGACACGACAACTGCCGTCTCAGAGTTACACGGTCGTACAATCGTTTCATTTCTTCCACAGTTGTAGTGATAGTGGGGTAGAGGCTGTGTGAGTGGTCACACACGCTCGCTTTGGACGGAACTTACAATAAAACCTACCTAACATAGAGAATATTTGTGCTTGTGTGTTCGGCGCAAACAACAAGTAGAAAAAAAGGCGTGGCATCTGTGATCATCAAGTCAATCGCTGCAGATTTCATGATGCCAATGTGAAGGACTTTTATTTTGAGTGTCTGTCCTGCAGCAGGCTGTGTCCGCTTTGAAAATGCCTTATTACATTGATCGCGTTGACCCTGGCAGCGCGGCTGAGCAAGCTGGCGCACAGGTTGATGATCTGCTGGTGTCCGTGAATGGTATTTCAGTGCTCGAGTTCGATGCCGATGGCTTGCCTGAGCTAGCAGGTCGACTGCCGAAAGACGAACCGAGAACGTTGATCCTGCAACGAGGTGGTGGCATTCCCGGTGCACCGACGGTGGTTGTTCGCGGTAAAACGATGGGATTATCGCTTTGGGACAAGGAACCTACCTTGTCGTACGACGGAAAGTCAATAGCCGTGGAAGGTGGGGTGTACGTCACTGATGTTGCTGAAGGGTCAGCTGCCGCTTCTTGCGGAGCAAGGATGTGGGACACACTGGTGTCGGTGGACGGCACATCAGTTCGAGGAATGAATCTGGACGAGGTTGGTGACATATTTAGCAATTTGGACGCAAATCGCAAGACGCACGAATTTTGTCTCGAACGGCACCCCAGCGGGAACATCACGAATGCCCCGACTTCGACAGTTGTTTTGCGATGCTCATCAGATCAAAGCCTTGGTGTTGCGGCCAACAGAAAAATAGGCGGTGGAGATGATTTATTCATCGACTTTGTGGATGAAGGTGGTCGTGGCATGCTGGACGGAGCCGTGCTAGGCGACTTACTAATGAGTGTGAATGGGGCATCGATGCGGGGAGCTCAATCCGAGGATCTCTCGTCACGTATAGCACAACTCCCAGCCGGCGCTGCTCGCGAATTTGTGCTGGTGCGGCCCCGAAGTGACGTCAACGTCGACGTCGAAAAACACCAATTCAAGGTTGTCACACCCGCTGGAAAATCCATGGGATTCAGCGTCGTGTACGATGACTGGGCTGACGATGATAGCGACGACGGACAAAGCAATGGGCGATCTTCCAGTGGAGACAAAGATGCAGCAAGCAATCGTCGTCAAATACCACCACATGCTTTAGTCAGCCCACGGCGACGTAAGCCTGCGCCAGCCGACGCGCAGACAGGCCGGTCGCATGCTGGATTGCAGGTATCCTCGATCCAGTGTTTGTCCTCCGCTTCTGACCTTGAGCATTTATGTATTATTTGTTTATGTGTGGCGCGCTGCCAACTGTTACTGTATGTGCCGTCGTGCGCAGATTTTCGAGAAAAAGTATTCAAAAAAGTTGCACCAGAGCATGTTCAACAAGTTGCTACGAGACAAGATCGCCGACACCACTGAGTTTGTGACCTTTCCAGGCTACACAAGACGCTTCGATCCTGTGCTAGAACAGTACGTAATGAATGGGCTTCGCTGACGTGCACTACTTTGTTGGTTGCACTCATATTCTGCCGTGTTTGTTTTTGGTGACCGCGAACGAAAAAAGGTTTGTTTTCCTGGGCCAAAATAGCGAGGTAGCATCATGCTTTTGCGACGTTGTTTGTGGTTGATTGCCATCATCCGCACCAACCACGTTCTGTTGTTCGAAGGTAATTTCTTGCTTCGTGGAGCCGAAAACAAATAGACTTTGTTTCTTTAATCACAAAACCAAGGAGACAGAGGTTGGAGTGTTTGTGTCAGTGATCATCAATGAGCCCATAGCAGTGACTGACTTGCTGTGTCTGGTCATTAGACATCCGACCACTACATTACCCCGCCAGATAATGCCACCGTTGCTCGAGCTTTGGTCAAAGTTCACGAAGCACCTGCTCCCAAGCCAGGGTCCACCGTCGAAAACGATGTAGAACGGCCACAGAAAGCCGAATCAGAGCCACAAGAGCGGCCAGCGCAAACCTCGAAGCGTGCAGGTAGTCTAGCACCATTGATTGATTTGCATCTCGCCCATATCCACGAGGAGAAAGCAAACAACCACCGGCACAAGAAGAACGGGGAGTTCATTCGACCTTCGTACCAAAGTCCGAAGCGCAATCCCAAAGTAACTGGCACGACAGTAGAGGCTGTGTCAACTACTTTACAGCATCGTAAGTACGAGCCAACCAGAACCAGTGCGACGGATGACAGCCAGGAACAGTTTCTGTCGGTTCGTGTGCATGTTCTTGTGTAACGCCGCTTGGCTCGCCGACCCGCCACACCTTAAAAACTTCTCTCCTTTGATACTCGTGCAGGCGTACTCGTCCCTGACGCAGTTACTAGGTGGCAAGCGAAAATCTGCAGCGAAGACAACGACATCCAGAAAGTAAGCCATGGCATCATGACGACACTATAAGTTGCATTCTGAGTAAAGGCTAACGCTAACTAAAAGCGAGGGCATGTAATCTGAAATTCTAAGTAGGCCGTGACCGGTCGGATCGAGATCCACCAGGAACACTTTGTGAGGAGAAAGTTTGCTGCAAATGCTGTGACAGAGAGTCTGGGTTTCGGGGTTGCGCTTGCTCGATGCCGTCGCTAGAGTTTGGTGAACTAACAGATTGGGGGCCATCGGCATCTACTTGGGGGACGTACAGCGAGACTTTTCTGTTGCGAATTCGAATCTGCAAACACAACACATGTTGGGCCGTCACCAGCGTGCAATTTGAGGTGATGTAACAGGGGAACAATCGTACCTTGCACCTACTTTTCGCTGCGCAATGGTAGTATGTTCTGGAGAGCCACCTGTGGTCGCAAAGCATCTTGTGTCAACACTCCATCAAGAGCGGCTGCATTAATGGGCGCAAGGCAGACAACTGACCTGGCTGTGGACAGCTGCATTATGTATCGCACCTTAGGCAAGTAGAAGACCATTGCAACAAAGGTCAGACAGCTGGTGCTCAGAATTGTTGCCACGCAAACCGGCACGCACCTCGTAGTCTCCATCTTCAGCTGATTTCAACCAGTCGACCGGTAAACGAACCACTCTCTCAAAGCCGCCGTAGCGGAATGTACTTTTTCGTTTTGCGTCGTTGTTGGGAAGGGTTTCCACTTTGTGCGAAGGTGAACTGCTTTGTCCCAGCAAAGCTTGCCGAAGGGCGCTGTTTGTTTCAGCCTGCTTAAATGACGTGGGTTCGCTAGCAAACACTGGACTGCTGTCAGTGTCGACTCCACTGAGGGAGTGAGGTTTTGGTGCGTCAGATTGCACTTCTGCTTGAACCACAAACGCTTTACTCTTCTCTACATACGTTGCTGTTGGTACACTCGGCAGCGGGTTTCCATCAGCGCCGGCGACTCGAACCGCGGCTAAGAAATCAGAGTCAGAACATGCGGGCGACGTGGCTACAGTCAAAATCAACCTATGCTTTGAAATGTTGTGCTCCACCAGTTGCACGCGACACCCAACGTAGGGAATTTTGACAGTGTCATTTGTTGACTCTGGGGTCCACACTTCGCGAAGCTCAACGACGGTTGATCCTTTCTCTGCATGATAGTACGGACCAAATGATATGGAGAAATCCTCATTCCACCACAGCAGTGAATTGCCACAATCGTCGCTACTTTGGTGACTCCGTTCTGCATTCGATTCACGTGCTATGGGCGAACGATGTGGTGGATGAATGAATGGACCGCTACAAACAAAAGTGTCACGAACGTCTAAATCTGCAGGTGAAACACACAATGAGGAGCAAACACACGTACCACACATTGAAATGCCCAGACACGGCGATCGGAATTCCATTGACACATCGAACTAATCTGTACAACCCAGGGATCTGCGGCGACAGCTCACCATCAAAACTAACGATCGCCTGTTCAGCGCTCACCTTGACAACACTTTGGTTGAGCCAAAGTCGATGCGAGGCGTCTACATGGGGGTCATTGTCGTCCGCTTTAGAGGAATCACTGAATGTTGAAAGTAAACTTTCGAAAAACAACTGCTGCTGTCGTACATCGTGTTGCTGCAAGGCCGCAGAACAGAAATCCTCTTGTTGCGCGGGGTCGCCGTTGACTTCGAGAGGTAGCCCGACACGAATAACTCTCATAGACAAGAAAGGCTCGTCAGGAGACATTGCTTTGTGCACCGCTGAATCACGCAAGACAACGGCATAATATCCGGGCTTGTGCATTTTGCGAACCCATTCGCCGCAATGCGGCACTCCTGTCGACTCTGTGGTAATTGAAACCTCACAACGATGCACATACGGTGATTCGTCGGATGTAGATAGATTTTCCACACGTGCTGACCACAGCCTGGTTTTTGGCTGATGCAGGATATTACTGAGATGACCCTCACCAAAGAAAGGCATGTATTGAAGTGAAGCATGCTGGTCGATGTCAGAATCAAGCGTGTAATTGTTGTGCGCAAAGCCTGCGACAGCAGTGACCAACGATTTGCGGGGAAGATCCTGATGGCGTTGTGAACTCTGTGATGGGGAATTTGCACAATTGACCCTTTTCCAGTCAAGACGCTGGAGTACAATGGTGTCCCTTCGGTGCTCGGGAATGTCCTCACTTTCCAAAGTTGGCATCCGTTGTTCGGGCGACTGGTCACTGTGGTCGTCGGCCGTTGCGCTATGTGGTGGGGTTGGTGGTGACGCGTTGCCATCGGCTTCTGAAGAAGCTGCCGCCGTAGCGCCCTGAAAACCTGGAGAAACTCGCTCGGCTCCATGCATGCAGTTGGACAGGTTTGCGACGACCGGTTCTCGACAATGCTGCACGTTGCCAGAACTTGGTGCAACGACGGTTACCTTTGGCCGATCAACACGGAAAAATTCAGTTCTTGCTTGGAACGCAAGATCTTTCAAAAGCATAAACCTTGCCATCGACGAAGAGTCTGAAGTCGAGAATTGGTCTCGATTGTGTAGAATCACGAAGTATATCCCTGGCAACAACGCGTTGCTATTCGCAGAAAAATCGTTGATATTGACCTGGAAACTGAGTTTCGAAGTTGAGGACGGCAAATGCGAAGTAAACAAGGCATCTGAGCACAACTGTGGCCCTTCTGTCAGTCGGAGTGCAGAAACCTCATGACCAGCGAGCTTCACAGTAATACCTTCGGAGTCAGGATCACCAGTTTTGCCGTTTTCCGGTGTGGTCAAATTGAGTTCGCAGTCGAGCGTGCGAAATCGGTAGCATCCCGCAGCATCCCCGGGCCCAATTTTGAATGCACCATCTTGTGCGTGATTTAGCGGGACATGCTCGTAATGGTACAGCAACGACGCAAACTGCGTGTCGTCAACGACATGGTGGTGGACGGCATCTGGACTTTGAACATCTTTAAGACATCCAGCATATGTGCGGGGCTTGTCATCGCTCGTCGGTGAGGTTGCTGGGGAATCAGAAGAGGATTTTGCAGACTTGACCTCGACCATGTCAGGCACAAGTTTACCGCATAGTCGGAACAGTGACACTGCATACTGGATTGACGCAGTTGGTGCCACCTGCAGTCAAACAACCAAACCATTGACGATCACAATGCAGAACGCGCTGTAGAAGACATCACAACACGAATACAAACCTCCATCGCACACCAAACGGGGTCGCGCGATCCAAAGCAGCGCAATGGCAACGGTGAGTATCGCTCAATAAAACTGACAAAACCGCGCATGGGAGAGCTCTCGTGCGCCACCGACGTTGGCTGAGGAGAAGGACTCTTGCTTTGTTGTTGTTGCGTTTGCTGGCGCCGTGGGGGGCCTAGCAACTGAATTTTCGGCGACCTGGCACGAAAGTGTGGACCTCGCCACAGAATTTTGTATTCACCTAATCGCTGAGAGCCGTTGGAGTGGCCTTTGAAAAACCGAAACAGCCCACGTGACTGTGATGGTGCAGAACTAGTTTGGGCAACCAACGTGAGAAAGTGTACGCCGGGCAGTGTTGGTCCTTGGAACGTACAACGACCCAAGTAACCACCAGCGGTATGCTCACACTCATTGAGGACATAAGCTTCGACTAGGTCATGGTCAGATTTCGTTTCGGTTCCTTCCATTGAACTATCATAGGTGGAACGCATCAAAGCAACCCACAAGTTCAGGTATGCCTTTTCTGCATTTTGAGGAGGTCGGAACCAAAAGCTATGAATTGGGGATCCAATGAGGACACTATCAAACTCGTAGCCGCCATTTGTCAATCTATTCTGGTCAGATGGCTTCTTGGTCGGGGTTTTGAAAGGATCTGAAGTGTTGACCAATTTGCTGCGGCGTCGTACACCCCGCAACAACAACAATGGGGTCGGCATGTAAACTCGGCCAGCGTCTGTCTCATTTTCGAAGCGAGAACCAACGCTTGGTTTTAAGACTGTTGCTCCAGGTCCGGCAGTCACACTCAGAAGTTGAGATCCGTCCTCCGAAAACATGAAATATAGCAATCGATACTTAGACGGGTTTGCTACCGTCACAGTTGCCGTCGTTGTTGATGCTTCGGCGACTGCCGGAGCAAGCGCAGGAGCTAGAGGTGACGACTCAAATCCTCGAGGTTCAGGTACTCTGTTGACCAGCAAGGACAAAGGTTTGAACGACAGTGTAGTCTGCACCAAGTCACCGCGAACACACTGCAGTTCTGAATCAGGGGCAGTGGGCTGCACGTTTAAGCTATCGCCAGGAGTTGTACTCTGGCCATCCAACTGCACGATTGCACGGACGGCATCGCGCATGGCCGATGTGCGGAACGGAGGCTTATGAGATCTGGAAAACATACCTTGGATTCGGGGACGGCACTGCTCCGTAATCTCAGCAAGATATAAAGCGTCGTTGAGGGCGCGTACAGCGTATTCCTCTGGAAGTACAACGACGAAATCGGACGCAGGACCTTCGTACAACGCAGAGGTCGCTACTCTTTCTTCGCCTGAACCGGCTTTCGACTCATCCAGCCCAGCGGAAACCGTTGGAGTTCTAGTCGAGGCAGTTGAGGTCGTTGCGTATGCTGGACTGCGCGATACCGGCCCCTCAACAACGACAGCAATGTCCTGTCCTGCCCATAATTGATGCTGATGGCGAACACAAGCCTCCAAAGCCTCTTGGGCTTGCTCTTGCAAGCTGGAGCTGGCTTTTGACTGGACCATAGTGGGGCTTCCCATCATTGAAAACAGGTGTTGCTGGAGATTCAATGACAAGGCGTCCAGCTCGGCAGCCAGGGTTAAGGTTTGGGGATCGTTGGCTGGCTTCGCAGGAGGAGTGGTATGATCTGAAGAACCGGATTCGTCAAGCTGCGATGCTACGTCTTGCTCCTCATTTGGACCTTCATTGCGTGACGCGACAGGTTTCAGTCGATGGTGGTGTTGTTGAAAATTAACAACGGGGGCTGCGAATCTGATGCTGGTTGAAGCGATCCGCTTGGCTGCCAGTTTCGACGGCGAAGCGCAGCGACTGACAATGGAATCAAAATCACTCGCCTTTCCGCACCTCAGGTACCAAATTTCGAACGGCATGTCCGTAAGGTATTGCGTTTGTGCCGGCGAAAATATTGCCGCGTTGTCTTTCGCCCCATGCCCTCCACACAAATCACTGATTGCGGCCAGCTGCTCGGAAAAAGCGGTTTGAAAGTACTTCACCAGGGCCTTTTGCGGAATCTGAATGGTACTGGAATTCTTGCGCGTTGATTGTCCAAAATACTCTTGAGTGCAGAAAAGCACTTTGTATCGGTCAAGCGTTTCCGCTGACACCACTGGGGGACCAGGCAGGGCGCTGCTGGCGCTATCGTCGTCCAGTTTGAATGCAGGTGATTCATGTTGTGTTGACGGAACAAGTAAAATCCACCCCGAAGGCCAGCCCCCTCCGGATATGAACAGTCTTAAAGACTGTAAAAACCAGAAAGTGTCCTTGGCCCCGCTTTCTGTGAGGTGGCCGACTTGAGCCACGATGTGAGGTGTGCCTGTAGTGACGCGGTTGAGGCGCCCAATCTCGACGACGACTGAATTTTTGCGTCGTACGAACCGGACGACGGACATCAGCACGACGGCTGCAAGCACAATCAGTGCGGCGCCCACTGCATGGCGAAGACGAAATTCGATGAATAGCCGGCCGGGAGCCCGGACCGAGAAGAATCCATTCTCAACATCCGATTTCTGGGATATTTGAATGCCTTGTTCAGAGGCACAAGTGTTCGCATCACAACCTTCGTCTTGGGGCGTCGCAAGTTGAAGCAAGCTAAACGCAACAAGAACTAGCCACGTCTGGACAACGCTCAGCATGGCTGATGCCAGCGTTTTGTTCAACTAATGTTTACGCCGACAGACACCGTGGGAACCCCCACATACCGCATCCACGCGGCCATTTCGTCACAACATTTCAAATGCGACCGGCGATGACGACTGCAAGGACCAAGACTTTCAAAAATGGACAAACAAAAAGTTGTTTCGTGAATTGATATTTGGCAGTATTGCGCCCATGTTTACGTGCGTGCATGGAGACTTCGTCGTGACTCAGCGGCCACCACTGGTAGTTGGCTCAGAGCACAGATTCACTGAAACAAGACCACCTGCGTGATCGGCGACGACGAATACTGCAGCGACACTACCATTCACAGATGTGCGTGAGAATAGTCGGAATGAGTTGTCAGTCAGCTCCGTCGTTACCAACAACGACCAAGACCAACAGTGACATAAACAGAAAACCACGACGACAACGCCGACGACGCCAGCGGCACGCGTGGACACGTGGCGAAGCGCTTTTGCAAACCCGGGTGTCACGCCAACAGCCAACAGCCAACGACTCAAAACTCAAAACTCAAAACTCAAAACTCAAACCAGCGCAAGCGCAGGCAGGGCAGGGCAGGCAGGTCTTCGTTGAATGAACGAACGAACGAACGAACGAACAACGAATGACGGACCGCAGGAACGGAGGAACAGAAAGAACGGCGTGATGACGACAGTGTGACGGTGAATCAGGTAAATTACTGACTATAGATATCTTGTATGTCATAATTTATGATATTGCTGTTTATGGATATACAATGTGTACTAATACACACAATGTATTGTTACCTTGATATGGTAATGATGAGGATGACATGTAGGGAATATCTATAATCAGTATTTACTTCAAAATCGCTGCCTCACCCGTCACGTGGTCATGACTCAGCAGCAGTCGTTCGTCACGGGTGAACTCCTTTCTTTCCTTGCCCTCTGCTCGCTCCCACTTCCCTCTTCGTGTGACCTTGACAGTGCATGAGCAGTGACGATTTAGAGAGCGTTTACCATGGGAACCTAATCTCTGTGAATCAGTCGGACGGCAATAGACGCAAATTGTGGAGGTGTACTATAAAACTGTTATTCTGGCGGAGCTCAACTATTTATTCAGCTGCTGGCTTCAGTGGGGAATCAGCAAGGACTTTCTTCAACTCTTCGACAGTGTCCTTGACCTTGTCCGTCAGATCGCCCACGTCTCTGGTCAGCTGTTTACGTTGGGCCCTCGCGTCATCTCTTCCAGAAGAGAGGTCGCCAACCAACACGCTATCAATTTCCTTGAATTGGAGTTTCTCCAGATTGCCGTAGAGTTGTGCACATTCGTTTTTCACTTTGGCAATATTGGTAATGCCGTCTTCAGTGGTAGGGTCCAAGGTCTTCGCCAGCTTCGCCAAACCATCGTACTCTGACGCAATCACGTCAACACGGTGGCGAATGTCTCCTAGTTTGACTAAACGCTGTTGGGAGGCCATGGAGTACTGCCGGCCGAATTCTGGCGGCGCAACAACGTTTGGCGTATCCGCTGCTTTCGCGGCAGCTGCGGCGGCGGTCGTCTCCGGCTCATTCTTCTTCACAACTTTTGCACGAGGGGCGAACGCACTCCCGTCTTGTTCTGGTTCCGCACTCCCGTCTTGTTCTGGTTCCGCACTCTCGTCTTGTTCTGGTTCCGCCGCAGAAGTGCTGGCATCACCTCCCTTTGCAGCCGATGGCGACGTCTCAGCCGATTGCTCCTCCTGCGTCGTGTCTCCATCATCCGCGGCACTCTCCTGCGGGGTAGGCTTCTCGGCTTGTTCTGTGGCCAGTTTAGCAGCCTTCCGTGCGGGTGTGCTATCCGACACTGTTGGCGCATCATCGTCATCGCTGTCATCGCTGTCATCGCTGTCATCACTGGAGTCGCTGGCTTCTTGAAGGTCGTCCTGATCGTGTGAGAACACAGGATTGGCCAGGGCAGATCGAATCGCACGCGACAGCGCGGCAGCGCGCTGTGCGAGTTCCGCCTTGATTTCCGACGCCAGTCTGTTACCATAGCGCAGATCTGCGTCGCCAGCAGTTGTTAGCTTCGAGGAGCGAAGGGACTCCAACTCGTCGTCCAGGTCGTAAAGTACCGCCTTCACTCTATCGAGGTCAACGGTCGATACTCCTGACAAATGCGTGTGCAAGGACCGAATGGTCGCTTTCGCTCGATTCTCCAACTTGGCTAATGCCTCCTCGAATTCAGCGAGCGCCAACAGATACTGGCGAGAGCCCAAAGAGTGCATCTTTTGAAATCGTCGGGGTCCAGTTGACCACGCCTCTTGCCGTGCGGGTTGTGGACGCCTGGGGCGAGCCGGCTGCTGAGGTTTAGGCAACTTCGCAACGAGACGAACCTGGGCTTTCTGCCCCAGGAATTGCTCAACACCGGACACCAATCCATCTTCATCAGCATCAGCGAGCACT
>ENA-OWNT01004899-OWNT01004899.1-seawater-metagenome-genome-assembly--contig:-NODE-4899-length-11416-cov-4.242173_pt1 | contig 11416 bp, 13 predicted proteins | sample MGYA00238136_ERZ651165 | MGnify/ENA primary metagenome ERZ651165 (study PRJEB26861, sample SAMN08777766) | seawater metagenome | isolation source: coastal seawater | place: USA: Florida | collected... | reverse complement strand
CGTGGGCGCATCTATGTTTTTCCCAGCATTTTACAGCGGCAAAAAGATGTTAACAATCGCGAGCGGGTGTCTCTGCTCGATCTGCTCGTTTGTATTGCTCTTGTTCGCCTGCTTCAGCCGGGAAAATATTCAAGTTTTCCAGACCATCAGCGCTGGGGAGTTCGACGCCAACCTCACCCCCGAAAACGAGCAAGTCATGCTCGCCGTTCACCAAATGTGCTGCTTCATAGTTTTTGGCCATACTACCTTGATGCATGCGCTCCTTTGGAACATTGTTTACAACAAAAGAACGAAAGCCAAGGACTTGCTCACAGTTCCGCGCCCCGGGAGCTCCAAAGTTTCGCGTGTCACCTCACGCCCAGTACCTCCGCAATAAACATTCACCGCTGCTCGCAACGCGGGCATAAACAATCGGAATGGGACATTTTCTGTTTAAATCCTCTTGGAGTGTGCAAACTAAGACCTAAAGCTATCAACCCTCAACCCTGCACCAGAAGACTGTTGGCCGACGTGTTGTTCCTCTACGTTTGACACCTCTGTTCCGTCAACGACAACAATTTTGCTATCGTGAACCCAGCCGGCACCAAGAACAAGCCAATGGGTCAACGAGCCAACAAGTAGTGATCCTGCTGCATCTGGTGCCTGTCTATCTTGGTCTCCGCTCGAAATACTTGAGGTTCTCAAAGTGAACTAATGCTCATCACATTCACAGACACGCAAGGCTCAAGCAACAAGTAACAACGACTTCGCCACCCAGGAAACTATGCGGAAACTTGGAAGTTTGGAAGTAAGTGCGCTTGGCAGTGTCGAAGTAAGTTTTGCAGTGTGGAAGGAAGGTTGGCAGTTTGGTAGGTTGGCAGTTTGGAAGGTTGGAAGGTTGGAAGGTTGGAAGGTCGGAAGGTTGGAAGGTTGAACGAAATTCATTGCTCTGCATGCAGCGCGTTTTGCAGACTCTCTATCATAAAACTGGTGGGGTGCTGCAACGGCTGGCTTTCTCTTGAATTCGACGCTGTTGTATTCGGTAATAGAACACAACAACACAAACAATCACGACGACGACGGGAGGCGCGTAGCCCCCCGAACACGGATGGAGTATCATCCTCGAGTGCAGCGATGCATTCAACGCGGAACAACAGAACGATCGAATGAGGCTTGGAAGGGAAACGTAGATAGAAACCTGCACAGCGGCAAAACCCACTAAATACTAATTAAGGACATGTACTACGTGGCTGCTATACATTATAAAAAGTGTAATCGTGATGTAGTATTAAGCGAACTTTCGTTGGACATTGTGCATTGTGTGTTGCATCTTGAGTGGCCCAGACTTCAGCGCGCGCCAAGTAGGTTGGCGTCGACACGCTTGTTTGAACTCGACACGCTTGTTTGATTGGTGTGCGCCAACAACTTCGGCGGAAGTGTTGATTTGTGGCTGGCGGTGCTGGCTGGCTAGCCTGCGGGTTGGGCGGCTCTCGACTTAGCGAGAGTGACGAGGCACGAAAGGGAACACGGATAAGTGTGGATAATATCTCAAGCTTTTTTGGTGACTCTTTTTTGATTCCAGAGTTTTGGTCCATGATTGGGTTCACGATTTGAACGCCCTTAGCAATGGCAGTGTTGTGAAAAAGTCTGTGAGCTGGGCCTCGTGGTGCGTAGCGAAATGAGCCTCGAATGCATCTACAGCACAGATGGAATATCTATTGGCGACTACACGAGGTGCTTCACCAGCTTTTTAGAGCAAAATTACCTGCGGGACGTGCGGGAGATATTGTTTGCCGTTGATGAAACAGACCACTACGGCGTGAAAGTATGCGCGAAACTGCTCATCGAGCACGACCAAAAAGTTGGAACTCTGATTTTATTTCACGAGAAAGTTATCCTCCCTATATTTTGTGACGCACTCATTACATTGCAGCGAAAACTCCTCTCCGACGCGCAACAGGAAATACGTGTGGCTCGCGCCACCCAAACGCTGAGCCAGGACGCTGCTATGCAACAGGCTGCAATTACTATTGACAATGCGAGTGTGAAGACGAATGTGCATATTCGACTGCACAACCTTCCACCTGGATTCGTCAAAAGAAATGTGAGCATGATCAGTAGCAGTGATTGTGGAAACTTTATTGAAGTCTCCGGAACAGTGATTCGAACCGGAATGATCAAAATGCTCGAATCCGAAAAGGAGTTCCAGTGTGCCTCAAGCCGGTGCAATCACCGATTCCGTGTTGTCGCTGATTTGTCCCAGGACGGGGCTCTCGAAATACCGAAACGTTGTCCATCGGGTGGGAAGTGCAAGTGTACCAAGTTCAACTATGTGGAAGGCTCACGCATTTGCTGTGACTACCAAGAATTGCGAATCCAAGAGCAAATGCAATCACTTAGCGTTGGGATGATTCCGCGACAGATTCTGGTCATCTTGACAAACGACATTGTGGACGTGTGCAAAGCTGGCGATGATATCACCATATCTGGGAGGTTGATTCAACGGTGGATGCCATTGAAAGAGGGCGCTAGGTGCGAAATAGAACTTGCACTTTTGGCCAACAATGTTTCCGTCCGCAACGACAGTAGTGGTATTCGCTACGTTACCGATGACCTGGTTGACGAATTCGAACAGTTTTGGGCGGATGCCCGAGCATCGAAGCGTTGCTACACAGCAAGAAATTTTATCCTGAGTTCTGTTTGCCCCCAAATATACGGTGACTATTCTGTTCGGTCGGTGGTGATATTTTGGGGTCTGCTGACGTGTTATTCCTTCGTTTTCAGGCTTATTTGTTGTCAAGCTTGCAGTGACCCTTGCGTTGATTGGAGGTTGCGAGACAACCTCCGACACAGGCGATCTGCGCGAAGATGAAAGACAGCCCGGCGGATTTCGTAGAAGCCCCGTTGGTGCTTCAAGCTCGGGAGCCTCGACGTCGGCAAATCCGGACGACGATGACCGACCAAGCTATGTACATCGGGCTTCATCCCACCTGCTCCTTGTTGGAGACCCAGGTTCTAGCTTGCGCTACTACGACTTGCAAAGCGTTCACCGCTGACACGGACTGCGTACCTGTAGGGACGGGAAAGTCACAGTTTCTTAGGTATGCGGCAAAGCTGAGCACGAGATCCGTTTTAACAACGGGAATTGGCACCAGCAGTGCCGGTCTTACTTGCACCGCAGTCAAAGATTGCGGGGAATGGATGCTTGAAGGCGGCGCTCTAGTTTTGGTTAGTGACCCACGCCTTTGCAAGTGTCTGTGGTAATGGTTCATCATTGGTGGCTGTTGCAGGCGGACCGAGGATTGTGTTGCATCGACGAATTTTCTGCAATCCGTCAGCATGATCGTGGCACGATCCATGAGGTTGGTCTACAACGGTAGTGCAATGGTAATACGCCACAGTGACGATGGTGTGTTCGCAACGTCAATCTGATCAGGCCATGGAGCAGCAAACAGTGAGCGTCGCGAAGGCCGGTCTAGTGTGCAAATTGAACACAAGGTGCACAATCATTGCGGCAACAAATCCGAAGGGCAAGGTTTGTAATTCGACTTTGACGGCAACTTTCGGTACCCGCACAACAGCTGACGACTGTCCTGTTGCAATCGGCCATAGTACGACCCTTATGCGGACATCGTAGTCAACACTAACATTGAAAGTCCACTCCTTTCCCGATTCGACGTTGTCCTGGTTCGTGTGTCTCCAATGTTCTCAATGTGGTCGATGTTGTTCACGTCGTCACGTTGATCAACAGGTGCTGTTGGACAACGCGAATAGCAAGTGGGACGACGTTATCTCTGACTTCATTTTAGGTTCCAACGAAGTTGAACGAAAATCTGTTGGAACGTCTCCTACCCAAAAATCGACACATTCGCAGCGCTCCCAAGCTCGAAATTCAGAATCGCGAACCAAGCAAAGCCCAGATGCCGCTACAACAATGAAGAACGTAGCCCCAGGCCATCCCCAGTATCGTCAATCACCACCACTCCGAAGCCATGATCACGTTTGGAATTTCAGAAAGCTAAAAGCTTACCTCGTGTAAGTACGGTGTTGCGTGCTTTGTTGCGCTATGAGCAATGATGATGTCACCGTGTTCGTGTTTGCTCAAGCTACATCAAAGGCCGATTCAACCCACTTCTCTCGCCGGAAGCCCAAGAGGTGCTGATGGCGTATTACCAAATGCAGCGTCGTAACACGAGTTCGAGCGCATCGCGCACGACAATTAGAATGCTGCAGAGTCTCATCCGACTTGCACAAGCTCACGCACGGCTCATGTTTCGAGGGGAAGTCATAGTGGATGATGCGGTTGTAGCGATCGAGATTACCGAGGTGAGGGGGTTGTGCGAACCGATGCTTGAGCTTCAATAAAAAGCCTCATGATCGTGATATTCCAGGCGTCGACGATGACAGACTCAATTCTGGAATTGGAATCTACATTGCATTCGCACTTCCCGCAGTACCCAGAGGACGCCATTCAACGTCAAATGCTGAGTGTTTTGCACAAAGTAGATTTTGAGGTGCCACCGGAAGCTGGCCTTGGCATGACACATAGCCAAATCGCTTCGTTTGCTGAGGCGAATTCAAGCGACAACCAAGACACGGCCGCGAACACTGCTCAACCAAAAGAGAGCGACACCGATAACACGGCATCGTCATGGGCCAGGTATTCGCGTTTCACCAACTGTAGCATACTGTAGATATCTGGAAATGCATCTCACCGCTTATGCCATCAATGGTAGGTTCATTGACGCCGAGGACGAGTCGTCTGACGAGCTCGATATTCCCTCCAACGAAAGCTCACCTTCCAAAGGTGGCGGTTATCACGATCCGTTTATGTAAGATGATGAACTGTCTACAACTCAGTACACTGCCGTTCCGGTCGTGAAAAGGAATCAAAGTGTACCGGGTGAACAAGCCGTTGTTGTCATGCACGGCCGGGCAGGGCAGGGGTGGGTGGTGTTGACAGGGGTGAGAGTGGCGTTGCGAGCAGCGATCATCATCAGTGACTGGTTGATGCATTCATTGATGCCTTCTCAAAACTTTCTTCATTGCAAAATCAAAGCCCGACAGTTGACGGAGTGACGGAGAGTGCGTGCGTGAGTGAGTGAGTGAGTGAGTGAGGGTGTGAGTGAGTGAGTGCGTGAGTGTGTGAGTGAGTGAGTGAGTGCGTGACAGCGGGAGATGTTGACTGTTGTGGCTGTGGTGGGTGCTGTGGTGGGCAGGAGCGCAACTGCAACTAATGATGTGTGCCGTGCGTGTTGTTGTGTTGTTGTGTTGTTGTGTTTGTCGTTGCGGCGTTGTCTGATGTCGCGGCGACAGCGTTTGCTGGTGTCATGGTGGCTGGTAGCTGGTTGCTACCGCCGACGAGCCGCATCTGTGGCAGTGCGTGATGTGAACTAACTACCCACCCGAGTTACCAAATTGATGACTGACTTACGCATTTGGCATCCGTTCAAACACGGTGTATTTTTTCGGACCCTTTTTGCTTCGCTTTTTTTGTGCCGTATTTGGTGCCGTTGAGCGACATTACGGGTGCGATTTGGTGTCACTTACAGTGTCGAAAATGAGCGGACTCAGCTTCGGAATCAGTGGGTCCAACTTTAGTGGTTCTTCTTTGCCAAAATTACAGAAGAAACAGCAGCAGCAGAAAGTCCGAGGCACTCGCTCGCAGTATTCAAATCCAAGGCATGCAGCTTCTGCCAGGAAAGAGGCTCGCTACCGGTCCAACGTTAAAGCGGCAGTAGGAAAGCCAACAAAGAGCCGATATAACTATGGGACAAAACAGAAGAAAGACCCAAATGCACCAATTGCAATGGAGCGAGCGACATATTGGACACCTGAAGTTGAAGAAGCATATCGAGTCCAAGGTAGTGGTTGGAGAAGCATTCAAGAGTATCGACGAGTACATGGGGACCCGAAGCGGTGGGAAAACGGTTTTGTGAAAATGACCGTTCACCCCAAGACGGGTTATTTCAGTAAGTTTGTGTCTCACATTTTCTGTTCCCATTTCAAAAGTTGCAGTTCAACTTGCTCACTGTTGAACTCGTGTTCACCCTTGTGCTATGTCTATGCGCCGTGTTGGGCAGTGTACTGGAGCAAAGAGAGACAATGCTCTGAAGGGTTTTTGAACAAGGTGAAGTTGTACACATATGCCAATCAAGTCCCAAGCGAGGAACAACAACAACAAAATGATGCCGAAATCCCATAGCGTTTGCCGCCAGTGGTCTAAAACGTTTCTAAATAATTTATCTTGCATTGGTCGCAAGGCTCACCTCGGATGTTGACGTCAAATTGAAGAGCCGCTGCGGCTTTATTACTTGCGTCTGAACATTCTCTTGAAGAATTTTTCTGCGCGAATGCGTTCTAAGTTCTGCTGCTGCTCCAACTCCTGCTTCACATTTTGGTAACGCTGCAGAAGTCTCTCCAGATCATTTTGCCGCTGCCGTTTTTGCGACAATCTGCCGCTCTCAATGCGCTTCTTCAAAGCTTTGCGCTCTTGCTGTTGTTTATGCTTGTACGCCGCCTCTTTTTTGAACATCTGTTGCTGTCGTTGATTTTGTTGCTTTTCCAGCTCCCACCCTTCCAACGAATCCGCTTTAAGTTTCATTTTGTGTGCCTCGGCGTAGTCTTTTTGTCGCGCCAAATGCTTCTGGATTTTGCGCAAATTCAACAGCTCTTTGGAGAATTTTGGCAACAGTGGCTTGCTGATAAGCTTCTCTTGAAATTCTTGCAAGTCCCCCTTCTGCCTCGCCTTGAGATTGGACATCAAATTTCCGGCGTTTTCTTCGTAAAGTTGCATCTTCTCATCCCACACTTTATTGAACTGTTGGAACTCCAACATATGCGCCTCTTCGACACCTAACCGCTCAGCAATTTGTCGAGATCTCATCGCCTCGCGGCGCCGATTCTCTTCGTGCAAGCGCAGTTCTTCTAGACGATTGCGTGCAATCTCAGCTTCTACATACTTGCCTTCAGCCTCACAGTTCTTGCGATGCTCTTCCAGCACATTCAAGAAGTCCTGCACGGCCGAGTCCTCGTCTTCAAATTGATCCGACATTTTGGACGACTAACACAAGAAAGATCAAGCGCAGGTACAGCGACGACCTTTCAACCTGCTCAACCAAAAGGAGCAAATTGGAGGCACCACTTGTTCTCTCCTCCACTTGTTCTGTGCCTGATTTCGAACACTCACACCTGGACCGCGCCGACAAAAAAAAGCGGGCCAAAAAAAGCGACACAAAAACGACCATGTCGTTGGAGTCACAGAGCCCCACTAAGCAGTATGTGGGTTAGCCCTACCAGCTCACGGGGTAAACTTGACTGCCACGATCCTCGTCCTCCATCGCGAGCTTGGCCTCACGATCCATCTGGCCTCCGCGTCGTCGAGTTTCATCACGTCATCCATGCACGTCCCGAATACCGGCGTCAACACCCCAAAGCAGACAAACAACGAGACTAATAATGGTCGAACCAATCGTCCTACCTACCTCTCGCAAACTTCCACCTCTCCGTTTGTTTGCACTTCATTTTGACTTGCGCGGTGCCCGTTCGCTTTAGTGTTCGTGTTCGTTTGTTTGGTGGCTTCGCGTCGCTGCTCTTTGCGTTGCGTTGCGTTGCTTTGTGTCGATCGTTCGTTCGTCGTTGTCGATCGGTCGGTCGGTGACAGACAGTGACAGACAGTGAGTGAGTGAGTGAATGAGCATTGAGTGACTGTGAGTGAGTGACTGTGAGTGAGTGAGTGAGTGAGTGACGGTGAGTGGCTGTCTGTGACGGTGAGCGGTAACGTCGGTTGGACGGCGGCGAGGCGCCCTCAGCTCACTCACAGTCACTGAGTGAACGCACAATGAGTGAGTGAGTGAGTGAGTGAGTGAGTGGAGTGAGCAGCAACTGCCTACTTTTGAGTGAGTGAGTGAGTGAGTGAGTGTGTGTGTGTGAGTGTGAGAGGGAGTGAGTGAGTGAGTGAGAGTGAGTGAGTGAGTGACTGTGGCAGGTAGTCAGGTAGTCAGGTTCGAAGGTTGGTTGGTTTTGTTCGTTCGTTCGTTCGTTCGTTCGTTCGTTCGTTTGTTCGTTCGTTCGTTAGTTCTTTCTCCGTTCCTTCCTTTCTCATTGAGTGTTCGTTCGTTCGTTCTCATTCGTTTGTTCGCGTTCGTTCGTTCGTTCCTACCTTCCTTCCTTTCGGTGGTCTCGTTCGTCGGTTCTTTGCTCGTTTCGAGGGTGACAAGCCACCCTGCTGCACGTTGCTTCGTGCTTCGTCCCAAACAATAGACTTGTGCTGCCGGGAGTGATTGGCTTTGCACTGGAAGGCGCCGTGGACTGGGCATTTTGTCGCGTTGGGTTTAATGTCGGCGAGAGTTGGACGGTTCGTGGAAGGCACCACGGCATCACACGAACACCAAAAGAGAGTGGTGCAAGTGAACCTGCACTGTGAAATTTCTCCGACCACCCCTTTAATATCCTGGTCTTTTGCTGTGGCTAATTGATTTGTTGGGGCTTGTGTGCCTTCGTCTTCCGTTTTTCTGGTCCCTTGGTTTAGATTAGAAGGGTGCGCGAGAGGTGCGCTTCGTGCAGGCAACAATGTCGGACGCCAAATTGAAGCTCTCTTTTGACAATGAGTGCAACATCCGTGTGTTGGATGCGGAAAAATACAAGGGGTCGGAAGAACTGAAACAAGAATGCGAGAAATTCAATGAAAAGATCGATAAATTCACAGAGTTGTCTCATGGCATCATTGAAGTCATCGACAAGAAGGCAGATCAGATTGAAACTTTGAAACTCCGTGCGATTGGACAAAGAAATCAAGTTGAGCACGAACAAGACACACGTAACCGCAAGAAAAAGCAACTTTTGACGATTATCAGTGACATGAAGCAAGCATTGGAGCGATACAAGAAGCAGCACGACTCTTTGCTCAAAGTTTCTCAAGAGCAGAGCGCTCTCATCGAGAAGCTCAGTCAGAACGAAGCCAAATAGATGGGTGTTGCAAAATTTACAGCACCAACGTAGTTACTTTATCCTTATGTTAAAAGTTCCACTCTCAACATTTTGGCTTGCTTTGGGTTCACAGATTTGCTGGATTGGTCGATTTGGGTCACGCGGAGGCTCTCAATCGGACACGCATAGATCAGAACCAGTATTTCCTCAGCGAAGCGTAATTTTATTTCGATTGACAGGTTATTTCACCGAAAATGCAGAAAGCAACGAAAAAGCCTCGAAGCTTTTGACACCAAAGTACATTGTTTCGTGTCCTAGCATGGCTTTCACCGTCGTGTCATATGATTGCGGCGCTTTCACAAAGTTAAATTCGTGATCATTGGCGTTCTCATACACACACAAGTCGCCACCTCCCATGGAAAGCACAGAAGAACAGCCTTTACTACTGAAGAAAACTCCTTTACTGCTTCGCGCGGGAATTACTTCGAAAAAACTTTTGGTCCCGAGGTTAAATAGAAAAGAGTAAGGTGCGGGCCGATATCCTCCTTTCGCCACGTCCTTTTCAATGTTCACAGAGAGAAAACCGCCGAACTTTCGTCGATTTGTCTGAGATTTGCTTTGCCCTCCACCAGTAGCGTGAATAATGAACACGAGTGGGCCCTTTAGAGCACAATGATTTTCGAAGTCGTCCCGGCTCCAGCCGTGTTGGGCGCCACGATAAATACACGGCCCCAGAGGTTTTTTAAAAACGGCACGAATTTTGTTTGACAATAACTCTTGATCCTCAAGAGTCAATATCTGCGACGCCCACCACAGCTTGAACTTCATTCCTGGCTCAACTTTTAAATCTGACAACTTTTTCTTGTGATCGGCCGGCGATTGATCCACCGGCCTCGCGTCGCCGCTGTCGTCGGACTCTTCGTCGCGGAATAGCCTGACATCAGCCGCGCTGACACCTTTCACTCCATCGACGCATTGCTCATAAAATTCAAAGAGCTTTGTCTTTTCAAAAACGGCGATGGACTTTGTTTTCAGCGAAAAGAGATTCACTTCAATTTCACCAATAGGCTCTTTCTTCGGCATTTTGGCCACGTGCGGGTGCGGACCCGGCTACTGCCACAAGAAAACTACGAGCTGTCCGACTCCATTTTGCGCGTCGGCTTCATGATTTCGTCACCCGAAGGCAGTCCAACCAAAATTGCTTGCATTTTGTTCTCTTTGCCAAGAAGTAGCGTATTTGTGCAGTGCCAGTTGGCTGTACTCAGATGTGTTCGATCGTTCTTTGCTGTCTCACTGCACGAGTGTGGGAGCCGCGTCTCCGGTCGTTGTGCCTGCCAATGTGCAAGAAGTCACACATGGTTCCGGAAGCGTTGAGCGAGTAGTCGTGACAAAAACCTTCTTCGTGCTCTAACTCGACAAAGCCGTTACAAAATATCACGCCATTCACCGCAAGACTGTCAGGGGCGCCATCTCTTGCCGACACCGAACGCCACGCTCGTCGACGGCCTTGAAAACAGTTCGTTTGTTCTGCGTTTCGTTGGTTGCCGACCGTCGACCGCCGACCGCCGACCGTCGACCGTCGACCATCGTCGTTCGTCGTTCGGCGATGACCGTCACCCTGTAACCGCTGTGGACGGTTATTATATCGCCAACTTTCACTGAACAATGAAGTTTACAACGAACTGTAAACTTACTGACTGTCGGCGCGCGCCAACACTGTGACACGCTCGGCGTGTGCTAGAGTCTGACCCGCACTCAATCAGTTTGTGTCGCTCGCATCCATGCCCTGTGTTTACACCTCACTTGGTGTTCAAAAGTGAATATCATTCATTTCACGCCGCCTTCACGCACTTAGAACAAGTCTCAATCAAGCGAATGCTCAATCATTTTGGCGCGGTGACCTTCACGGGGGCACCATTGGGTTCAATTGAAGGCAAAATGAGGATTTTGACGAAGTGGATCTCGCCGCGCCATTTTGTTTGAACTCACTCAAATGTTTGTTTGTTTGTTTGTTGTTGTCGAGAGCGGAGAGCTTCGTGGCGCAGGCCGCATTGTGCAGCGCGGTGGGCGGTGGGCGGTGGGCTGTTGCTTTGCGCCTGGTCTCGAGTTGCCTCGGTGGTGAGCAGACCGACGCGCGTGCCAACTGAGGAGTGATGCATTGTGCTAGGGCAGCGAGTCAATGGTGGGTCACCGCTATGGTAGATGTTGTGCGCCGCAAAACAAATGCAGTAGTGTCCCACCTCGCCCAGGAATGAACGCAGCATTGTGCAAAAAGCCGTGCATTTTTTTTTTGTTTGTTTCCTTTTCCTTCTCAGGTGGCATTTTTTACTGCTGTGCTGGTATTTTGCTTCTGTCGCAGAAGAACAGAACAGGTGATGAGTTTGGTGGAGAATTGACGTTGACTCGGGGCTCACGTGTGAAGTTGTCGTCACCATGCAAGATGTTAACGACCCGGACACTTTCAACATCTTCGTTGCCACGGACAATCACTTGGGGTTCAAGGAAATGG